>Ga0209611_10012639_pt1 | contig 11815 bp, 13 predicted proteins | sample S1TSphgellanicum_3_FD_187693 | JGI IMG/M metagenome (GOLD analysis project Ga0209611, IMG submission 187693) | Host-associated microbial communities from peat moss isolated from Minnesota, USA - S1T2_Fc - Sphagnum magellanicum MG (SPAdes) (version 2) | ecosystem: Host-associated > Plants > Peat...
AGTTGGGAGCCCCGGGATTAGACTAGGAAGAGGGACTAGTAGATCAAGCATGAATTTGCATCAAAACAAACCACCCACGTGGTTAGTTCACATTCCGGGACACCCTTGGGTGTTGGGACAAGCCACGGGCACTTTGGACCACAAGACACACCACGGCCCGGACTCGGGAGTAAGCCACCACCTTACTCCCTATAGTATTCTCTGCAGCTCGCCGCCGAGGCTACATCCAAATGGCACATTTTGTTGGGACTCCCGAAATGGAGTCCCGAAATTGTCCCAGCTAGACTCCTGGAACTTTGAACGGCCATAACTCCCGATTGTGAAGTCCGATCGTGACGAGGTCTAAACCAAAGTTGTAGCCCTTGTCGAGATCTTTCCAACGCCATGTCGCACTCTCAATTCGGACATCGGGAAGAGATCGATTCTCGACTTTTAGTGGTCGGGAGTCAAACTGCCAGTTTGACTCCCGACCTTTCTTTTGCCCATAACTTGGGCTGCAGGTGTCCAAATGACCATTTTCGATATCTACGTCTCAAGACCTTTCCAATGACACCAAGAACACCCCAATGCGAGGTGGTTTGGGCCTTGCTGTCGAGCTCTGAACATTCGGGAGTCCCGGAGGACTCCAAATCCCCAACTTTGCAAGTGTTGGGCTTCACCCCCACACTTGGCCAAAGTGGGGTTGCGACACTAAAGGTGGCGATGACACAAGATAAAGTTAATAAAAATCTTGTCAAGGTCATTGATGTGATTATTAGATCCCTGTTGGAAAAACTTCACCCGAAAGCCATGGAAACACCCAAGGCCATCAAGACCCTCATGTTGGATCCTTTTTTAAGAAAGGAAGGCAAGTTCAAGAAAGTAAGGGAGTGGTTCCCCTTACTTGAAACCTATTTCAAAACATAAGCTATCACTTTAAATAGCAAAAAAATGTGAGTGGCTCAATCCCTCCTTCGAGATCATGCTTTAAGGTGGTGGGGTACTTTTAAAGAAGAAAATCTAGAGGCAATTCTTACCATCGCTTGGGTGGGGTTCAAGGCAAAACTCAATGCGAAATTCATGCCTCATAACCAAGTCCTAAGGGATGGGCTAGAATTGTTAGCACTAAAGCAAGGGGAAGGGTTGGGCTCATTAGCAAAACATGTGCAAATTTTTAGTGCTTTACTATGTCTAGTATCCCAATCTACATCTTTAAGTCTAGAACACTCTTCAACCAATTTCAATGCTCTTTCCAAGAGAACTAAAAACAAAAAAACTATCTATACATTTAAAGTTTCTTACATTTGATGATGTCCACTGAAGTTTGACGTCTAGGAATACAATTCACATACATATTACAGAAAACAAAGGAGTTAAAATCAAGCCATTCGCCTGTGTTTCCATTAAGAATTAGGTGGGCTTCTCATTAAAAACATTGGTTGTTACACTATTCTACATCACCTTTTTTCTATCAAGATTCACTCTTGTTTCTTGATCCACTATGTAATAACTGTAACTTTTGTGGCATGCGACAAGGCATCATATCTTTTTTCCTAATAGATAAAGTCCACAAAAAAATACCATTCAAATTCATAAGCCTTCGCCATTGCATTGTAACAAAAATATTTCGATGGTGAATACCTAGAGTGCAAGCTTTTTGTTTACATGACACATTGTTCCCAGTGTTGTTGATGATAATAATAATTAGCAAAGCATGTTTGGTAGCTAATTTTGTAGCAAAAGATGGATTTTTCACCTCTTCCAAACTTCTCACCAAACTTGCAATAATTTCATTTTTCATTGCAATGGATTTGGTAGCTTCAATGTCAATAGTATTTATAATTGTGTCATATATGAATGGATTATAAAGAACGTTTGACATTACCAATCTCTTAGATTCAAGAGAAAGGTGATTCCAAGCCTATCAAATGTATTGAATAATATTAGTTGTAACTCTCTTAACCTCCCTCTCCTTTACTGGTGTTTCTAGTGGTTGCATGGTTTGAGGAACTAGATCATCATTGGACAATCCTTTTGCCTTTCCCCAAGCCCTTCATATGCATTGCCTTTTCGCATTGTGATTTTGTTCAATCGCTCATTGGGCAAGTCCAAGTCTTATGAAACTCGACCTTTTTTCACGGTCTCTATCATTACTTGTTAAAGCTTCAAGCAAAGATGAAATGCACACTTCATTAAGTGAATAAAAATTGTTGTAGATCAATGCCTCTAAACAACCACCTAAACCATCTTGCTCCCACCCTAAACATATGCATCTAATTAATGCTCTTGTGGCCAAACTTTCTTGCGTGTCGATGCACACATGCAACCTTAAAAATTTAAACAACCCATGTCAAACTACATTATTTGATTTCCAAAATGCTTTCGAATAAAATAAAAAACTTGAACATAAGGGTTGGTGAAGGGTTATGATTTGAAAGCTTGCTGAAGTTTGTTAAAGGTGCAAAGCATGTTGGCAATTCCAAAATAATTAGGCAATGCTAGTGTAAAGAAAGAAACCAAGGCCATGAGTTCTATACAATGGTTGATGTGAAAACATGTTTTACAACATCTACATCAAAAAACACAAAAGCTTTAAGATGCAAAGAAAGAAGAGGTGATCGCTATCATTGTGCTCAACACAAAATCGAAAGGTGGGAGGTGATCGCTTTCCTCACATTCAATGCAAAAGGCAGGAGGTTTGGAGTTTTGCTTTTGATGCAAACTTTGAATTCCTTGACCTTCTCATAATGAACCCTAAACTACAAGTGATGCTTCTCACAATGAAACCTAATATATAAGTGATGTCACATCAGAATTCTAACATCACTTGGTCAACCATACATGGTTTTTACTAGAAAAAATTCCCCACTAATTCCTAAGGAAAAAATTCCATGTGATCTAGAGCCCAATTTAAGGCCTTTATTCCTAGCATGTGTACATAAAAAAAACTCAAGAACCTATTTTTTTCAGTGTTCTAGGAACTCTTGAAAAAACCACATTTTTAACCTATTCAAGAGTCCATAACAAAAATCTTATAATGCCACGTTGTAAAAAACTTTAAACTTAATTTCTTTAATATGTTATCTATCTAAAACCAATTCCTTAACAAACATACCTCAAATTATAGGACCATGCCAAAGTTCTTTTAAAAGTTCTTACTAGGATTACAATCCATAATTTTCAACTTTGAAAGTTCATAACTCTAACGCTTTTTATAATTATGCAAATATAAAATGTGGAACAAATACATAATCAAGCTAATAATTTCAAAATAAGCCCATAGATGGAAATCTTAAATTTATCCTACCCCATATGGTCATTACCATGACAACCATTCTACATAATTTGTTAAAAAGTTCAAAAATCGGTCCACCTATTCATGCACTTACCCCATTGTTTCCAATCTCTCCTTTTGTGAGTTTTGGGGAAAAGTTGTTTTGAAAACACCCTTAAGTAATAAATCAAAATAACATTTGATGATAAATGAAAAATAATACCTAGAAATAACATATGAAATATCCTATGATTAGAAAGGATTTTTGAAATAAAAAAGTTTTAGAAACACCTTGAGAAACCCATGAAAATGACATTGGAAACACCTTGCAAAAATTGCAAAAATGGCATTAAAAAAAACCTGAAAATATCCTAGAAAAAATATTAAAATCACTTATTAACAAAGTCAAAACCATTGCCAAAAATTATTCAAGAAACTCTTTGAGAAACCATCCCAAACACCATGTGGTTGAGGTCCAAATTCTTTAAAGTCTACCCAAATCTTGTCATAGTATCACCATTTTGTTGTCTTTTTTACCTAGTCCTTTTTTTATCATGTAAAGACACATTTATGGATGATTACGATGCAATCTATAATTTAATGATCTAAAATATAGTCCTTCTGAAATTTTAAAACTTTTGATTCATTATTTTTTATGGGGATCAAAATATAAAGTAAAAAAGGATTGCATTAAGGATTATGCCTTTTTTATCTTATGTGGTACACTTTAAAGGATTTTCACCAGTCCCACTTATTATTGTGTGGACCAAAATCCCCCTTTTACAAGAAACTGTGAAAAACCCCCCTTTAAAACCAAGGAGGATTTCTTTATAATTATACACACAGTTTTGGAAAAATCTTTGTTGTGCATAGTGATTGGCCCATGTGACAAATTGATGACTATTAATTAGTCAACCATAGTTTTGGCCCACATGTGACATTTGTATGTTTTCTCAATGTATATTGTTTTTGTATATACCATTTCTTGACCTGAAATGAGGGAAAATATTATACAGGTCAAAGGTTTTAAATGCTTATGGTACAAAAGGATTGCCTTCATTAGCATGGTGTCATCCTTCCCCTCGCCTGGATAACCTTTGAGTCTTCCACTTCCTTCCCCATGTAACAACCCTTTGGTTCCTCGACATAGGTTATGCCATTGTTACCTATATTTGCAATGACATTATTTCGTGAACATGTGAGTGTGAGCACGTGAGGATGATAGAATTTTTTAAAGAATATTTTGATGATGTGGATAACATATTCTTGGAATTTTCTACCTCATTATTTGGGCACAACATCCTTTACGTGCCACATCACAACATAGTTGTCTAGGTATCTCATGAACTTTGATGGAAGTTTATTTGGAAATCACAATTTAGTTGTTGAGTCCCTAATGCTTATAAGTGCTATTGTGCACCTACTAGGTGCAATTTCTTCTTCATGGTATTTCCTGCCCACCAAGCTAATTATGAATCTTGAGCCACAAATTATTCATTCTTTTGAATCCATGAGGTCCACATTCATTGTCAGTTTCAACCCAACCTACAAGCATGTCATGTAATACTTTACAATCTGTGGGTGTTGATTTTAAAGGCATACAAATCAAGTTGAATGAACATGAAATAAAAATAAAATTGGGGCATTTAATTCTACTTACATGTGAGCCTACAAATCTAAGCCTGCGATTGGGAGATCTATGGGTCCTTTCTTCAAACATGATGTTTGTGACCTATATCAATCCTAATTATACATCCCATGGTACCATTCAAAAGGTTGGAAAATGTGGAAATTGAGTTTAGACAAAATCAAAATATAAATTCCATGTTTAATTAGTCTAACACATATGGCATGACATACATGTCATACAAAGATGTGCTTCCAAGTACATGATTTGAAGTATGAAAGGAAAGTATTTAGGCCAATAAGGACCTCAATTAATCATGTGTCAAAGCTCAATCAAACATAACCTAACTACTTTAGGAAGTGTTGAAAAAGTGATTACACCTTTGTGGCAATCCTTTTGCTTGGAGACTTCCACTTCCGTTGTTGCCTCTTACTGTAAAGGACTTCTGCCTACTATAGCTATCCTAACTTGTCTACACCTGACACACTCCCAACTCATTAAAGGGCTCAAATGTGAGCCCAAGTAGAAAGCAGCGGAAGAAGGAAGAATCGGAGCATGCTCCTTAGCTCACAACACTTTGAGGGGTAGAGGGGCGTGTTGGAGCTCCAGGATGGGACTAGGAAGAGTTGACAAGCTTCACTCACTCACACGGGCCTGCACACAACCCACACAAAGTGGTTAGTGCACAATTGGAACACCCTTGGTGCTAGGACGAGCCACGGGCAACATGGACACATAAGACTCATTACGGCCCAAACTTAGGGGAAGCCACCACCTTCCCCCTTATAGTATACTCTATAGCTCTCCACGGAGGCTACATCCAAATGGCTATTTTTCCCGGGACTCCCGAGTGGGAGTCTCGAAATCCCGCCAGCTGGGGCTCCTGTGACTTTGGAGCCCCATAACTTTGCGACAGACCTCCGATTGAAGTGAGGTCTAAAGCAAAGTTGTAGCTCTCGTCGAGAGCTTTCCAACGATATGTGGCACGCCCCCTGCAGCTAAGTAAATCGGGTCGATTCCCGACTTTTTGTGGTCGGGAGTCAAACTGGCAGTTTGACTCCCGACCCTTCTTTTGGCCATAACTTACGTTTCAGATGTTCAAATGAGCAATGCGAGCCCATTTTAGACATTTGCGTTTCAAGAGCTTTCCAATGATATAAAGAACGCCACAAGAAATTGATGTTTGACCCCTGCAATCGCTCTTTGAAGTTTTGGAAGTCCACCGGGACTCCATTTCCCGAAGTGGGAGTTGCCTTGGGAGTGTGAGTGTTCACTCTCTCACACTCCCTCACATTTTTTTACACTCCCGGGAGTATGTTGGTGTGACTCCCCGGCTTCCTCTTGGCCCGCACCCTTGCAATGCCTTTGCCTTGACTCCCGGGCTTCCTTCCTCTTGGCCCGCAACCTTGCAACCCCTTTGCTTTGGTCGCGAGCCCAAAGCTAGGGTTGCGACAACACCCATGTTGCTAAATACTTTGGTTGGCTCACCTTTTAGTCCCATTAGTGTGTAGTGAACATTGTCATGATTATATAATTCCTTACCAGCATCACATGCAACCTATAAACACATATTGAAACATCAAGCCCAATCAAGGTTCATATCTATCCATGATTGTATTTAGGTTATGAACATTTCAAATTGTTTAAAAAGGTTTAGGCATAGGTGAATGGTTGGTAATCATGTCTACTTCTTTATGATGTACATTACCACCCTTGAAAAACATCAAATCCAAACCAAATACATTTACCTATAAAGGACTACGATTAACCAAAGGCCCTTTATTGAGACTTGCAGCTTCAATTGTTTGCTTAGATGTGCCCAGGACAGCTAGAACATCCTACACATAATAAAAAATCTCTATTAGGCCCAATTGTAGCATATTACCATAATGAATGTTACATTAACTCTTTTTTGATATAAGAGATCAGCTTGGAAGAACCATGTGCTTGCTTATTATAACTATCAAACAAGGATGTGTGGTAATTTTCATTTTCAGATGTAGATTTGGGTAGGGCGACCACGATATTGCCTTCGGCCTACACACACACTCATAAAGTCTTCCAAATAGTTTAGCATCAATACAATGCATGCCCACTTATTTTAAGTCCTCCCAATTGCTAGTCTTTATCAACACAAGAAAAAATTTGCATGCTTATGGCTGCCATCAATCAAAGACACCTCCTAGGTAGTTACATTATCAAAAATGGATTTAAAAAGGCCCATCTCATTCGTAACATCTTACACATAACACAAAAAATAGGTCAAATTTTGCGCACTACAAATTAGGCTTGTTTATGATGCCCATCTTTTAACTTCATCAAATTTCAAAACACCATGAACCAAAAAAAAAGGTTGCTTATGGCTGCCATTGAGTTGCAAGGACACAACCTGGACAAATCCAAAATTGCATTTAGACAAGCCCATTATGCATGCCCTTCATCCTACCCAACACAAAACCTATATTAATAGGGTGTCATTACAAATCATGCCTAATCATAGAATAGTACTAAAGTTTATTGCTAGTTGGCCTAGTTATGAATTGGCCACATTATGCAAAAAGAAGTGCATAAGTCACCAAGTTTAGATCATCAATCCCAATGTGTCATTTTGTTCCAATTTCTTACACAAGTAATAACCTAATCAACATCCCAAGTGGGATTTAGTAGTAAGTTGAAACTATGAACCATAACCTCTTTATACTCTACCTACATTTCTTTTTGAGTGATAAGAATCTAATTATTCCCAACCAAAATAGTTGCTAAATTGGATTTTTTTAAAAAAAACTAAAGGATTATATTGCAAAGTGGTTTACATGCCTTTCTAGATTTTAAAAAGCAACGGTTCAGACTTTGGCATGCAACACTCTCTTGTTGTTGTGGGCTAACAAGCTTTTGCATAACTCCAAGTTACTATCCATCAAAAGGTAGTTGCCATTTAGGGTTATGAAATACACTAGGCATGATCCTATTTTCAGCCCTTAGGTACTTGAAGGATCTTAAAAAACAAAAGAACCCTGGTTCAATATTTTGTTTGTGTTGGTCTAAAAGCTCAATGCACTCACCCTACTTAAACAAATTAAGGTCTAAGTCCAGAAACCTACCAAATGCTCATATGACTTCACAAACTCATGCCTTGATCTCCCACAAAGTGCAATGCCTTCAAAGGTCTTTTCAAGATCACAAGGGTTCATCTTTGATTGTTACACCACCAAATCACCAACATGGTTGTGATCTTTGATGCCCTCCCCTACCTATGTAAGGGCATTATTCTTTGTCATGGCAACAATGAGTTGGGCCAACAATCCTTCCACTATACTAAGCCTCGTATGCAAATTAGTGGCATCACTCCCACTTTGTGTGCATGGGGATATCCCATGAGATTTATAAATTGAACCCCCTTGTATTCAACTCCACACATGTCAACTTGAAAGAAACCATGGTTTTCAATTATATGTAGGTTCCCCATACAAATATTGGAAGCATCCACATCAATCATCAACTCTTATTATTAAGAATGAGTTTAGTGATTATACAATTGCAACTTGCATGTAACGCCCCACCTCCCAAATTTGGAATGTTATTCATTGCCCAAATGACATGAATTATGAACATAGGACTTGGACAAATGATGCTTTAATTATTTACCATATTCATAGATGGAGAGGCAACACATTTTGAGTGTGTGGAAGCACTAGGCTTTGCAGCCCCTTTCTCTTTTGAAAGCTCTGCTAGGGTTGGAGGCTACCCCAATTGGATCTCCTACATCATGTGACATTTGACCACTCACTTAATTGTTAAAAACAATTGTCATGCACCCCTTGAAAGACTAGGAAACAACAAATGAACAAGTCCACATACAAGCTAGCTTTCACAAACATATTATCTAGGGAGCAAAGAAGAACATGAAATAATTACAATGGTATGCCACCTGACTAATTTCCTTGCTACACCCAATTCTCCACCACGTCCAAAGTGACTTGGAATCATCACACGTGCCTTCATGGCATGATTATTTATTGCCTCTTCATGTTTGGTTTTTGATGCAATAAGGTGCTTTAAGCTCTCCCAATGCTCCTTTTGATAATCTTTAGGCCTCGATGCACCTCCCTCAATGAGAGTTTTCAAAGCATGCCTCCTATTCTTCAAAAATACATTCACATGTGCTTTGAATTCCTTGTATGATAGATCATACCCAATGTACTCCCAGTTCTCCTTTGGCTTTCACTTGATTCATCCATGCAAGGGATTGGGCATTGATGTTGTCTATGCTAAGATTTAAAATACTACAATAGGCATGCAACATGTTGACCCATACATTCTGATAGGGAGGTTTAGGCTTCCCTAATGAATCACATGTTATAAAAAGTGGCTTTTGACCATTAGCCTTTCGGATGATAACTTGTTTGCATGCATTGGCAACTATTGTCCTTCATGCTTTCTGCAACATTGTGGCCCACTCTTTTTTGGACATGGAAGGAGTTACTTCCTCTCCCCCCATTGTAACAGTAGATCATATAGTCTGATGTGTCACTTGTGATTAGATGGAAACTTGATGTCTTGCAATTTTTGGTTGGATAGAAGTTCATGGTCCTATAAGTCTAAGTGATTTCATAATTACATCCATTGCCCCACATCCACCTTGCTCCAGATGTTGACCACTTTTGACATGTTAGAACCCTCCTTGTTGTCCCATTTGGCATACACCTAGTGATGCCAGTATTGATAGTTTGCCATGGCATGCTAAAGCTGTAATGGATTCCAGTGCCCCAAGCCTCTATTTAAGTTTGGAATCCTACCAAACCCAACTTGAATTCCAATAGTAAGGGTTCCAAAGTTATTGGGCATGGGGTTTAAGGTGTTTAGCAATGTTGGCATTCACCCAACCACCCCAACATTTGTTGCAAAATCAAGTAGTACACCCAATTCACACAACTTGCGAAAGGCCATTGCATTAGAAACAAATGCACGGGTTATATTAGGTTTAGAAACACTTTTGTGTCCATTTTCAATAATTGGGTAGCATCTTCAAGGTTTAACTCATCACCAACTAAAAACTCTTGCCCATCATGGCCACCTACTTCAAAATCATCTAAGGCATAATTCCACACAACATCATCAACTATGGGCAATTTGTTGGCATCAACCTTTGATTGAACCCTTGACATATTGGCCTTTTTGAATGACTATGCTTTTACCCTCTAGGGCTTTGGAAGCTCACCAATCTACAAATGTACAACCACATTTTAGTTGTCGAAGTCCACATATAGGTCTATAAAAATGAATAATGGCTACATCAGTCTTCACGATTTCCATCATCCAACAGACATTGAGTGGATAGGTAATACCATTGAAACAGAAACAACTTCACATGCTACAACAGACAATATTTGAAGGTGGACATTGAGTTAGGATCATGACAAACATGTTTAGTTCATTTTGTAAGATCAAATTTGGTACATTACCACCAAGTTGTGGCCATCAAATACAAGATGCACTAATGCCTTCTCTTCCATTATGTCCCACAACAATTCCAAGTTGTCCTAGACTTGAAATTTTTTGAGAATTATAAATTTATGAACCATACAAGGACCTATTGGGTATACCTAGCGACCAATTAATCAAAATCTAAAGTTAAGCTTCAAATTGCCCTTGAAATAACAAACACCTTATACTAGGATAAAAAGGGCAAAAGATAGTCATTGGAGATCAACTATAGTTTCAAAACTTTTGATTTCATAACACAATGCTTTTGATCTTTGGATAAAATAAAGGAATCTTCCACATAGTAAATTCAACAAACCACTAGCACTTCTTGTACAATCATAAATGGGTGAAATTTCAAAAGAAATAAAAAATGTTGTAGTGAGCCTATATTAGAACTATAGTTTTGACTGACACCAAATTGAGGAAATATTTAATTAATTTGAGTTCCACCATCTCACCTTTCTAGAAAACTTTCACCCAAACACTATTATTGTTGTTTCTGTTATACTAGGCAAATTACTTTGGGTCTTTGTGTAATTCACATTTGTTTCCAACATCTCAAAAGTCTGAGTTTGGGATTTTGTTAACTATAACCAAGAGGGAATTGAATGACAAATGGCATGTCAAAATCATGCCAAATACAACTTGATTATAACTTTAATATCTCAAAATGGTTCAGTTAATGCAATCATCAACTCATAATGTAGATTCAAGATATTGTTGACTCACATGTAAGCTACATTTAACATATAAGCTTGATTTACAAAGTAAAACAAAGGACAACACCCATATTACTTTTCAACATGATATGTGGATTGACATATCAAAGTTCAATATTCGGGTTCAACAAGCCCCGATATTCATTGAGTCCAATCATTGCCACAATGAGATCTACATAACCATGAAATGTCCCCAAACAACTTGGTCCATTCATTGTTGAGTTTTAACCTTGATTGAATATGACCATTTCATGATATTTTATGACATTGCAACAAACAGTTTGCCCTAATCATTAGGTTATTTACATTACTTAGGGTTTTGTAAAAAGTCTTCTGGAAATTACAAAATGCAAAGATTGTCCATAATCAAATTTGGGAACATTACTACCAAAGTTGATGCAAATGATGGTGCTAACCATCGATTGACGCGCTCCCAAGTCACGGGGTGAAACCCACTGGAAGGTTTTACAAAGTCAAGTTGCGGAAAGTTGAGACTTGGTAGCATGCTCCCGGCTTCCAACTCTAGAAAGGGGTAGAGGGTCGAGTTGAGAGCCCCGGGATTAGACTAGGAAGAGGGCCTAGCTTAGCTCGTGTGAATCTGCATCAAAAAACCAACCAAATCGGGTTAGTTTAGCATTCGGGACACCCTTGGGTGTTGGGACTTGCCACGGGCACTTGGACACACAAGACTCACCACGGCCCGGACTCGGGGGAAGCCACCACCTTCCCCCA
>Ga0209611_10012640_pt1 | contig 11815 bp, 14 predicted proteins | sample S1TSphgellanicum_3_FD_187693 | JGI IMG/M metagenome (GOLD analysis project Ga0209611, IMG submission 187693) | Host-associated microbial communities from peat moss isolated from Minnesota, USA - S1T2_Fc - Sphagnum magellanicum MG (SPAdes) (version 2) | ecosystem: Host-associated > Plants > Peat...
AGAAGAATGGACATCATCAAAAGCAATTCTTTCAAGTCCTTCCATTCCCAGATGAAGGAAGACACACACAGGGGGCAGGAAATCACCATTTTGCTTGACTTGGGTGAAGGGAAAAACCTCAACAATGCTTTGCATTAGAGAGTTGAGAGCACTCTAGTTTGTGTTATAAAATTTGAAAATGTTGTTTTCTTCTGTAGTAAATTTTGAACTTTGTGCACAAGTGCACACTGGCTCAGAGATGAGCTTTATGTTGCCTTGGTCGGCGAGTTTTCTACTGTGGCAATACTTGGCTGTTTTTTTCACCTTGCCAATTGGTGTTATTGTGTCTCAAGCTTACTATAATTCGATGTTTCCCACTTCTGTGCAGTGGACTCAGGAACTGGCTGGCTGGAAAGAGGGCACCCAACAATGGGCATTCTTGGAAGAGTGTTTTGTTATGGATATGAATTATAGCTCACTAGTACTCCTAACTATAAACAATTAGTGTACACTCCAAGGATACCAAAGGAAGTGTCTTTTGGTATCTATCTACCTTTACAATTGTATAAACATTTTGATCTTGAGCTCTTAACAATGATGTATAAAGCAATTTACAACTATGTGTAATGAATCACACAAGATGTTTCTTTCATGTTTCCAATATCGTATCAAAGCTATAAAAATTTCCTGGAGCAAATTGCATAATAAGTGGGCATGTTCTTATAGTATAGAAAAAATCTATCAACATTACTTTTCAACATAATGGAAGAATTGAATTACCAAAACAATAATTCCTCAATGTTTGATCAAGTTGATGGCTTTGAACACAAAAGGATTAGCCTCAGCACATGCAATAGATTCATTAAAGTAATGCATTAAAATGTTTCAAACAAAAATTGACATCAACCATATTCCAAAATTTGATGGAACATATTTCCATGTTTGGAAACATAAATTAACATTATTATTCAAAACAAAAAAACTTTGGTCAATAGTAAATGGGACTGAAACCAAACCAATTGCACCTACTACAACAAGGGTTGCAGCACTTCCTATCGTAGGTGCAAGCAGTATTAGTAATTGAGAGGAACGAGATACACTCACACTCATAATTATCAACAATTGTTTGGACAATAACGTAGTTTCTCATGTGCAATCAAAGGTATGTGAAGCATGGCTAGAATTGAATAGGTTGTTTGAGTCCCAAGATGTAGTTACCAAATTATTTTTTAAAGATAAAATGCAAACACTTAAAATGGAAAAAGATGATAATGGAGTGCAAATGGGATAACACAAGCCACACCCGCCTACTTTTTGACTACTTTTGGGGAAATATTCTTAAAATATTCTTGGAATATTTTTGAAAAGTCTTCGAAAAAATCTTTTAATTTTTTTTTTAAATTCATGTTATTTTATTAAAGTTCATGTTAAAAATTTGCAAAAAACGTCATTTTCAAAAAAATTGAAATCCATTTACAAGTCCTTTTACTATTTAAAAGCAAATGTTACATTGTTTAATGAGTGCTTTTGTTAATTTTTTATTCATTGGATTAATTTCAAATTAATTCACATGTTCCCATGATATATTAAAAATAAAAATATATTAGAAAAATTTAATTTCAACATCAAATTAAATTATGACTTTAAAACATGAAAAAACCAAGCAAGTGTTACACTTGCTATGGTACGTGTTATTGTGACTACACCCAATGTAACAAAACACATACACAATTTTAAATCCCTTCTATGACAACTAAAAGTCACATGTGCACTTGTTTCAAATGATGAAGCTATTATTTCCTTAATGAGAAGCATGCCCCTTAGTTTTCACAATTTTCTAAATTCAATGTGAAGGGTACCAAAGCTTACATTATAATCTTTCATTACTTATTTACTACAAGAAAAAAATTTAATGAAAAAAATCAACAACATCTATGATAACACATCAATTTTATATGTTGGAAAAAGACATTCTAACATAAGAGTAAATATCAAAAATTTAACCAAACTTTTAAAGGGAAAGAAATAGAAAATGCTTCCACATCTACTTATTTTAAACCAAAAATAAAGAAGAGGTTGAAATGCTTCCATTGCAAAAAACTTGGTCATGCAATTAAAGATTGCAAAACAAGAATTACTATTGAAAAAATAGCAAAAATGGAAGTGATAATACTTGGTATGTTGATAATAGGGCAACCCAACACATGTCGCATGACAAAAAGTCCTTTGTGACATATAATAAATGGGAGAAATGACAACTAATGTTCTTAGGGGACAACAGCACACACCAAATAATTGGTCAAGGGGATGTGTCCATAAGATTAAATAATGGTCAAATAAAAGAAATGAGTAATGTATTGCATGCACCCAGCCTTTGGAAAAACTTGTTCTTAACTAAGCAACTTGACCAAGCAGGAGGAGAAATCATTATTAGACGTAGTAAATGTATACTAAAAATTTATAAAGGAATTGAAATACCCCAACATATTCTTGAAACTAATTTGTATAAACTAGGTGTAATTAGCAAGTAAAAGATTAATGAAATTATTCTTTTAGAGTCAAAATAAATATGAATAAAACAAATATATGGCATATGAAATTAAGCCATATCAATCAAATAAGATTGAAAGAAATACAATATATGTCCAAATGTGTAGGGTCGTTTGATGAAAAGAGTTTAATTCAATGTCCTTCATGTGTTAAAGAAAAACAACATAAAATTAAGTTTCTAAAAAAAAGTACCTCAAGGGCAACAAAATTATTAAAAATTATTCATATGATATTTGTGGTCCTTTTTTAACACATACTCAAACGTGATGTACATATTTTATAACTTTCATTGATGATAAATCAAGATTTACTACAATTTATTTGTTGAAACATAAATCAAAAGCATTTGAAAAATTTCGACATTTTAAGAAACAAGTAAAAACACAAACTCATAAGAAAATCAAAATCTTACGATTGGACATGGAGGTGAATACAAGTCTAATGAATTTAATATTTTCTGTCAAGATCATGGGATAACAAGATAATTTACTACTCCTTATAGTCTTCAACAAAGTGGTGTTAATGAAAGCACTATTATAGGACATGTCCCTATTCCACTTGACATTCCACCCAACATAGACTAGGAAAGACCCCATTCCATCCATGTGGATTCTCAGTGGAAGTGATGAGTGATCTAGAACCCGTAGCAAGGTGTCCACTATGATTCCACCATGCACCACTCCCATCCATTCAAGTCCACCAATTTCCACTAAAAATCCATTAATAATCCAATATGCACACATTCAAGTGGAAATGGTCCGCTAAACAACCATGGGTTAATGGTTTGGATGAGGTCATTTCCTCTTGGCCTAACTTGGGTGGAAGCACATAGTGGTTTAGGAATAGGTTTTGTAGTAATGAAGGAAAAATAGAACTAAATAATAGGTTTTGTTCTAGCAATTTTTTTTCATTCTAATTTTTTTAAAGCTGAAAACACACTATGGTGACCCCATTTAGGGTGTCACATTATACTATTTTCAAGGGATGTGCACGTTTAAGTGTATCCCACCTTAAACTTTTGAAAGATTTTCACAATATTTTTGCATATTATGTTAGAATATAACCTAGGTAAGAGATTAGAAAAGAAACTATTTCATTTCATTTTATAAAGTGGGAGATTGGAGTATATTTGTGAAAACAAATATAATTTACCTATATATTCAAAAACATAAATATACTCCAAAAAAAATTTAAATGTTTTTCAGTTTTTATAAAAGTTGAAGGTATATTGAACCATGTCATTTCACATAATATGAACCATGTTGGATACCATGTGACTAATTTGAAATTTTTCATTTCAAAAAATAATTTTTTTCAGCAAAGATGTGATAAATGTGTGGTAAATTGAATTTTAACAAGAAATCACATCCACATAGAAAATGACAAGCATAGCTAGATGGGCCATTTTTTTATTTCATTAAAATTAATTATTTTAATGACTAATGAAACTCTAAAATTAATGCAGTCAAAATGAGATTGTGGCCCTATTTTACCAATGAATATTATAAATATATTCATGGATCCTTCAATATAGATAATGAAATTTATTATTATTTTAAAAATAATATTGCATGACATTAGTTTTGTAAACATAATTGTTGTAGGGCCCAAAAACCAAAATTGATACCCAAAATTAAATGTACCATTTTTTTGAACAATTATATTATATGTACAATAATACTAAACCCAAAAGTGTCCCAAAGGGGGTCGCTATGATGTTTTTTCACTCTTAAGTCATATGGGGTGAAACATTAAATAGATCCATTTACTTACAAAATAGAGGCCCTACAACACCTTTAAATAACAAAACACCTTTTGAAATATGTATGAAATAAAACCCACATTAACAAACCAAAATTTTTGGCTGCAAAACTTTTGCCAAAAATAGACAAAAATTAGACCCTCATTCCATAGAATGTATTTTCTTACATGATAGTGAAAAAATTTAACATATAAATTAATGGACAAATCAAATAGAAGAATCATAATTTCTCGAGATGTGATATTTGATGAATCATCCATCTATGATGCACAAATGCATTATCCATCAAGTATGAAAGTTCAAGAAGATGATTTTGTTTTTGACCCCAATTTCTTGAAGTTAATGACAAACTGAACACTTTAATCAAATTCACCAACACAACAAAACATTTTTCCAAATTCCCCAATTGAGTTTAATGTACAAGAAATTACATCAAATTCTTCATCTCCTTACATTGTGAATAGTACAAACCTTGACCTTATTGAAGAATTTTCGAGCTTAAATATTCATGATCAAGAGGAAACAATTGATGTCAACTCAAAAAGTGGGAAAACTAATCAAACAACACGAGCAAAATCATGTAAAATGACAAATGCTTAATACAAGTTGTCCATAACAAGAAAGTAAGAAATCATCTCGATTAATAGAAACAATTGAAGGGTGATCACCACACAAAAGTAAAACCCCAAAACTTTTACTCTATCAAACTACAGTGATTGGGCCTACTTCAATCTAACAAGCATTGGATGGTCATAATGCCCATCTTTGGCAACAAGCCATTCAAATTGAATTGGATTCCTTGAAGCAAAATCACACATGGATATTATTTCCCTCACCCAAATATCAAAAAATTGTCAAAAACAAATGGATTTTCCAAATAAAACACAAAGCTGATGGCAACATTCTCAAATATAAGGCTAGACTGGTAACCAAGGTATTCACCCAACTCCTTAGTATTAACTATCGTGAAACATTTTCACCCATAGTCAAAATAAATTTTATTTGAATTCTTTTAGCTTTGGTAGCCCAACACAATTATGAAGTCCATAAATTTGATGTCAAAACAACATTTTAAAATAACATCTTGCATGAAAACATCTATATGGAAATACTGAAAAGTTTAACACCTCCTAATCAACCCAACATGGTTTGCAAATTATTGAAATCCATCTACAAGCTGAAATAGTTTTCTCAAGCTTAGTATGAAAGGTTTAATACTTTCCTTCTTCACATCAATTTCAAAAGAATTGAAGCTAATCCCAAGATTTATATCAAGTCCTTGTGTTAATGCAGACTGCATAATATTGGCCATCTATGTAGATGATGGCATTGTGGTAACCCTTAAACTCATGTTATCACATGAATTAAAAATAATTCTTGAAAAGGAATTCAACATGATCTATGAAGGTGAAATCAATTCTTGTGTGAGACATCATATCATATGAAACCACACACAAAAATGGCTCATGATCATGTAAAAAACTTATTTGCAATTTGCAATTGTATGTTACAACATGTTTAATTATAACTTAGATTCAACACCCCTTGAAGTTGGCACAAAATTATCTAAGGACAATGCCCCCCAAATCAAGAAGGCAAGTAACAAATGACATCAATTCCTTATGCTCAAACAATTGGCACCTTAATGCATAACAATGTAAATACACAACCATATTGTTTTTACACAATTAGTTCCTTGGCTTAATTTCTATCCAATCTAGGAGTCATTCATTAGCAAACATTAAAACACACGATGTGATACATTAAAACCACTTTGAACATGGGAATTAAATATCAACATTGAAATTAAAAAAATCTTTTATACGATTTCTCTGATGTGGATTGGGTGAGTGATAAAAATATAAAACAATCCACTTCAAGTTATTGCTTTATGTTAGCAAGTGGTGTTGTGATTTGGGTTAACAAAAAGCAAACCTTAGTTGTTTTATCCAATATAATTTAATTTGAATACATGGTTTTATTTAAAGCAACTATTAAAGTCATTTGGATTTGCAAATTACTATATGAATTAGGGTTTCCTCAAATTGCACCAACCACTATTTACTCCAATAATCAAAATGCAATTGCGCTCATTACAAACCTTGAATTCCATTCAAGAATCAAATATATGGACATTCAATATCATTTCACCCGTGACCAATTTTTAACTATACAAATTTTATTATCTTATGTTCCTACCATAGAGATTACAATTGATATATTAACCAAAAGTCGTTTTCAAAATAAACATATATCTTGTATGGATTCACTTCGCATGTTTTCATACCCATCTACCCACCCAAAAACAAACATTTTTTCCAATCAAAACATTCATGGTGTGGGCCCTTGAATTATTTCATTAATATTCAACCAAACGACCCATTCAACGAGTTTTTGAGTCATCCTCGCCTCCATACCTTCAACTTTTTCAACTTCGAAGAGCGAGATCATATGGTCATTGCCATAAGAAATTTGAAGTTAACAAACCTAAATAGTCACATAAAACAAACTACATATATACCAAACATTATAAATAAAACTTTATCACAAAGCAATGTCACATGGAAAAATATGTTGTTAACGGGTAGAAATCTCTAGGCTAGTTAGATCCATGGGCATCCTAATAACTAATAGTTATTAATGGTAGAGTTACCATCCCTTACCCAAAGGGGGAGCTAGTGGGATTAAATAGCTTGGGTTAAGGAATGGTTGAGGGTAATCCACCCAATCATCTAAAAGATTTCTAGTAAGGGATTAGAACACTATTACAAAACATGTCCCCAATCCATCAAACATTCCACTCAAATTCCACTCAAATTGGGCCAACTCCACCAAAATGGACTATTGGAGTTGGGTGGAAGTGCTAGTGAAATAGAACGCCTGGGAAAAATGTTGCTAAAATTCCACCATGCACCAACTCATTCCATTGAACTCCACTTTTGTCCACTTGGGACACCAAATATTCATTATTTATACCAAAATTAATCTTATAAAATATGTGTGGTGGAATCTAATGGAGTTTGGTGGAATGGGACTTGTCCCATTCCACCATATATTGACTATAATGAAACCTAGTGGATTGGTTTAGCAGATTAGATTGGTGGAATTATTGGCTTAATGGAATTATTAGTTTATTGGATTGGCTTGGTGGAATTTTTGGAATAGCGGTATTGTTGGTCTAGTGGATTAGCTTGGTGGAATTATTGATTTAGTGAATTAACTTGGTGGAACTTTTGGCCTTTTATATTATCATGAGTGAAGACAACCTGTGGCTACGCCATTCCAGCCACCTGTGGCAGTTCGCCCGGCCCCCCGCAGCGGCTGCCTTGGCCTGTTTTTTCAAAGAACTGTCGGTCTAGGTTTTTGTTTCAAACTTCTTTTGAAAAACAGGAACAGACCCCCGATGGTTATCAGGTCGGTTCTCAGGATTCATAACAGCCGTTCTCCCAAACAAATCAAAGACATCTGTTATGAATCCCTAAAAAAAACAAATTCAATGTTGGTGAGTAAAAGAATGCACATGTATAGGGTCTAGGTCAAGGCCCCAGAGAAATAATTTAATTTTAAAAATTAATTAGAAAAAAACAAATTCAGTGTTGGTGAATAAAAGAGTGCATCCTCGTTTTAGGATCCTAATGACAGGTTTTCTCTCTGAGGACCTCGTTTCAGGTCCCCAACGACGGGTTTTCTTTCTGGGACCTCGTTTCAGGTCCGTCTCGAGGTCTGGACCGGGTACTGAGAATCTCGATCAGGTCCTTTATCGAGGGTTCTAGCCACTTCGGTTCAGGTCCTCGAAGTTGTCAGTTGGGTAATAATTGTCCCAAATCAAAAAATTCCTCAACTTACCCGCCCCCCCCCCCTTCTACAAAGCACATCACAATGGTGTCTGTTTGTCTGTCCGGGCAATGCCTGGAAACTGCCTGGACAAACAGACAGATAGATAGACAACAGACACCACTATAGCTTTAATATATAAAATTGTTGGTCTAGTGGAACTTTTGGTCTAATGCATTGGTCCATTGTGTTGAACTTCAATAGTTCATGAAGGTTAAGCGATGCATTAATGATGTCCAATGTCCTCGAGGATTACGTGTGATCCATGAATGGTTGCACTTCAAGGTGGACACATACGCAAGCTTATACACATGGTGTAAGCATGACTATGTGTAATATAGTGGTATTCCAATGTGTTTCAATGTGGGTGGTTTAGGATGGGTTTCAACTTGGGGATTGGGAAAACATGTTCACTTTGACATATCCTAATTACCATAATTTGCATGTACATGAACCAAATTACTTTCAACAAATAATAATGAAGTTTATTCATTATCAATGTTCTGTTCATGAATGTACTTGCCTTGATTTTCAAATGCATTTGTATTGGAACACATGCATTTAACACCTATTTCCATAACAACAACGATGTGGGTTGCATACATTTGTACTTTGTGAAAAATCGTACTTGAAAATCACATTAGAATTGAAACATGACCAAAATCAAACCTAAAAAAAATGGAAACAATGTTGTATTTGTTCATTTTAATATAACTTTTTGAATCACAAACAATCATTTCATGCCATATTTTCTTGCTACCATGTTTTACATACATGTCAAACAAGCTGCATCCAATAACAACCTTGGCAAAATCCCATCCATTTTTTAATCTTTAGAAATTTGTTCACAAACATACGTATCTCTTGAGTGATTTTCAACTATAATATCTATGTTACACATGTATTCAACACCTAATGGTAGCAAGCAAGTTGGATTGCATACATTTGCATGTGGTTGAAATCATACTTGGAAATTACATCACACCCATGGCAACAAGAAAGTTGGGTTGCATCCATTTTTATGTGTTGCAAATTAGACTTGGAAACTACATCAACACTCCATGGGCAACAAAAAAGTTTGGTTGCATCCATTTTTATGTGCTGCAAATTAGGCCTAAAAATTGTATCAGCACCCCATGGTAGTAAGGATGTGGGTTGCATCCACTTGTATGTGGTGCAAATCAGACCTGAAAATTGTATCAACTCTTTATGGCAACAAGAAAATAGGGCTACATCCATTTGTATGTGGTGCAAATCAAACCTAAAAAACTACATCACAACTCAAAGGATCAATGAATTTTGATAACTCTTGGGAACAAAAATATAGATTTGAAAAGAAAGTAAAACCTTTGAAAGGTATTGACCAAAGCTCAAAAGGTTAAAGCTATGATGACAAAAGCTTCAAAAAAAAGTTTTAAAGCTTCAAAAAAACACTAATAAAAATGGAAAGAATAACTTCAATGGAACACCAAAGCCCATCACTATGGGGTGTTATTAAAATGAATCACACAAGATGTTTCTTTCATGTTTCCAATATGTTTGGATTTATGGATACATAGGTCCAAATAGCAATGGCTTTACCTTCATTGACCACCATTTCCTTGGATATTGTTCAAGTGTTAAGTACTAAGAACCTCATAGGCTAATCTAAAGAACACAAGGGCTCATGACTCTTTGCCGAAAGTTGTGGCAATTTTGTTAAATGTATATATCTTTCTATGGATCACATGTTTATAATCACAAGTGAATTATTTGTCCCTATTTATGTGGTAGCAAAAGTTTCTTCTATCAAAGTTCAACTTTGCACATTTTTGTGCAATTTGGGTGACTTTGGACATGTGTTTCAATTTGCTCTTTGTGTGGAAATTTTCACTTTGGACATCTTAATTTACAACTACCATGTTGGGTGAAAGCACAACAAGGCTCGTCAATTTGCAATTGAGGAAATGGAACTTTTTGATTTTGGATTCAATGAGAATTCAACTTGATTAAGCCATGTGCAAGCTTGTTTTGAAAACCCAATTAATCATAGTTGTTTGATCGAAAATGGTTTATAAATTATAAAATTTATTTGGTCAACTAATTTGATATCTAAATTTGATTTTACCATGATAATAATGATTTTCCATCGTCAAATTTTGACCTTTAAGGATACATTACTTATTTTTTGGACCTCAATTTGGACCTTGGGACAAAATCTTCTATGAAAAAAAAACCCCCAATAGGGTTTTAACCTTTGGGCTCATGTTGTTCGCCCAAAGTCTAAGAGTGTTGTGGGCCCTTGGAATGAAATCACACATGAAAAGAAGGTGCAATCATACTAACATGTATCATTAGTAGTCATAACCATTACTTAATTTTTTGAATTTTGGATTGTAAGAAAAAAAATTATAATTAGAAAAATTTTGAACAAAAATTTATTGGGAATATATTATGTACATATCATAAAAATTTGGAATGGATCTAATGAGTTGACAAGATGTAATTTACATTTTAAAGAAGTTGTAACCATTGCTTAAAAACAATTTTGACATTAAAAGCACAATTTGAAAATATTTTTTATGACATATTTTGGGATATTTTTAAATATAAACCTTAAGATAATAGTATAATTTTTTTTTAAAGATTTCTATTTTTTTGGAAAGACGTATTTAAGAATTTTTTTAATAAAAAACAACAAAAAATAATGGTCTAATGGGGCAAGTGTGGATCCTTATAGTATGGTTGGATCTAAGAAAGTGAAACAAATCATGGCCCCTAGATTGAAGATTTCAACATGATGAGAAATTGTCTTTTTACAAAAGGTTAAAAGTAGAAAAAAATAATACAAAGGGGAATTTTCCTTTTAAAAATTAAAGATGTCAAGATTATAGGTCATATGAAAATGTAATAATATTAGAATGGCAAAAGAAACAATATCATGTGTTGTAGTGAAATCATTTTTTGCTTTTGTGAATTTAGATTGTATGTTTTGAAAAGATGGAAATAGTTGAGGGAAAGATGTACAATTGCTTTCATTTCCTACATGACAACACATTGCTTAGTCATGGTAATTTTTTTTTTTTTTTTTGGTGAATTTGGATTGTATGTTTTGGAAAGATGGACATATATAGTTAAAGGAAAGCTGTATAGTTGCTCTCATTTCCTACTTGAAATTTTTTTGCTTAGTCATGGTAAAATTAGATTCCAAATTTATGTGAATTTGAATCATTTGTTTTAGAAAGATGGAAACAGTTGAGTGAAATATGGACTCCCTCTCATTTCCTACCGAATTAACATTGTTAGGTTGTGGTAAAATCATATCCGATTCTTTTAAACCTAGATTTTCTATTCTAAAAAAATGAAAATAGTTACAAGAAAAATATACAATCATTCTCATTTTTTGCATGATGACCATTGCTTGGTCATGGTAAAATCAAATTCCATTTATGTGACTAATGAAGACCATTTGTTTTGAAAAGATGAAAATAATTAAAGGAAAGATTGGAAAGTCATTTCCTACCTAAAGGACAATTCCCACCCTAGTCAAATTATATTATGTTTATGTGAATCAAGATTGTCTATTTGGGAATACATGGAAAAAGTCAAAGGAAAGATGGAATGATGGAAAGTCATTCCTACATGGGGGATAGTGCCCATGGTGGTGAAATTAGATTTTCCTTCTATGAATCTAGACCGTTTGTTTCAAGA
>Ga0209611_10012641_pt1 | contig 11814 bp, 7 predicted proteins | sample S1TSphgellanicum_3_FD_187693 | JGI IMG/M metagenome (GOLD analysis project Ga0209611, IMG submission 187693) | Host-associated microbial communities from peat moss isolated from Minnesota, USA - S1T2_Fc - Sphagnum magellanicum MG (SPAdes) (version 2) | ecosystem: Host-associated > Plants > Peat...
TTCTGGGCCTTGACTCAAGCTCCTCTAGCATCAACAACCTATTTGGCAAGATTATGGCAGAGGATCATATTGGAGAGCAAGCTGTAATGGCTTGTGTCAACATTTGGGAGTATTTCACACCAGCATACTTAGGAGGAGGCAGACAATAGGTTGACCTCAATGTAGGTGTGTGGGACATCCTAACAACCATGCAAGCCATGCCATGTTTGTTTAAAACCTTTACCAATTTTATTATAGGGGAATTTGAAAAGTTACCACAACTTGTAGTTTCAACCATTATTGGGCATGCAAAGGTTGATAGGAAAGACATGTCACATTTCCAAGCAATTCAAATTATCCTCATAATAATTCATGCTCAGTTTCATCTTACACATGAAACATGACAATATTACTAAATATTATGCCTTCTTGTGGAATTGGAGCAATAATGCAATAAATGATGATGGCATTTTTTTATTGCATCTTGTATCAATTTTGTCATTTTCGACAAAGTGTGATGGCCCACTAGAGAGGAATGATAGGTGTTGGTGACATAATCTTCATAATTTTGAGGCTACATTGGATTTATAGATGTGTTCTTCATCAAAATCTATAAGCTCTAAAACAATTTTATCTATCCAAGGTGGTTTAATGGGCAAAAACAAATGTATTACATTAACAACATGGTGGTGGTTGACCACAATTGGTTGTTCATATACTTGGACCTCAAGTAAATGGGGTCATACCATGACATCAATATTCTATGCCAGTTTAACATCTACAAAAATTGGTGTTAATATTTTGTGCACATTGATGAGTATTTTGAATATTTATTGAGCAATCTTGGTTACATGGGGAAGGAGATGATTGTGATATGTTGCATTGGGAGGCATGAGTTGATACTTGGAATTGATCTAGATGCAGTTAGGGTGTACAAAAAGATTATATTTCAAACCTTAAATCTTAAAAGGTTTAAAGTGCAAGTTTAAGGTTTTAAGGTTATAATTTTTAAGGTTAAAGGTTCAGGGTTTAGGGTTTAATTTATGGGTATAGGTATTGAAGTTTAACATTTTAGATTTCAATTTTTTTCCAAATGTGATTTGACTAACGTACAACAAAATCTGTGCAAATTTTTAGGGCAAGGTGGAATGGGCCATTGGAGGATTAAAATGCAAGTGGAAAAGGTTAATGAAATGTTTTGATTTCACAAAAGAAAAGTATAATAATCTATTTCGAGTAACTACACTATTGACTAATTTCCTACATAGACATCAACATGACTTCACATTTGAAGTTATTAGTGAACACCTAGATGACCCAATAGAACATGGTTAAGATGGTGACTACTAGTTACAAGTTTAGCAACCCCTTAACCTTAGCCTTGAATTTTGCATATTTAATCACTCCACATTTTCTAATTGCTTTCAAACTACCTATCTTAAAGGTGTTTTTTAATGTTAACATCCACCTTTGCTTTTAATAGAGCTTTTCGATCCTCCACACTAGTTTCCAATTTGCTACCAATAGTGGCTAGCTTCTTGGATTGTGACATCAACATCTCAATCTCGGTTGACCATTGGCCCATCCATTAATGTACTTGTAAATGTAGCACCATGTCTTGATGATGGCCTTGGCATTTCATCAAACATAGGGATAGAGTTAGGCCTAAAAAAGGAGTGAGACGAGGGTCTTGTTGTACCATTTATAAAATATTGTCACCTTTTGAATACATTTCGTGTTGCATGACTAGGTTGGGTGTTTATAGATTTTTTTAGGGTTTGGACAAATAAAAAAAGGGCATATAAGGTTTTCTACAAAAAATTTAGTATGTAGAGGTCACAAATGGGAAACAGGTGGGGCTATGACTTTAAAGTTTTTTGGGGGTCTACATAGGTAAAAAAAAGGTTTAGGTTTCTAAGTTTTTTTAAGGTTTGCAAAAATTAGAGAGAGAAAGAAAAGTGGGTTTATTTTAAGGTTTTTTGGGGGGTCTACAAAAGTCAAAGGCATAAAATTGTGAAAAATCCAAAGAGGGGGGTTTGCAACAATAGAGAGAAAAAAGATGAATGAAACAAACCTAGATGAGGTATATATTAATAGAGATAAAAAACATGGATAAAATACCAAGGGGGGTTTAATTGTTGAAAATTTTAAAAAGAAGGAAGGTTAGGGTTTTTAGTTTTTTTATTTAATTAGGACATAAAGAGGAAAAAAGGAACAAAAAACCCTAAGAGGGTTTGTAGTAATAGAAAGAGGAGAAAATGAATTAAAAAAAACCCTAGGGGATTCGCAACAACATAAAACAAAAAAAAGAACAAAGAAACCCCAATGCAGTTTCCAACAATTGAAAGGAAAGATAGGGCCAAAAAAACCCCAAGGGGGGGTTTGTAGCAATAGAAAGAATAAAGGGAAAAAAAACCCTAAGGAGGTTTGATGCAATAAAAAGAGGAAATAACGAGCTAAAAAAACCCAAAGGGGGGTTTGTAGTAATAGAAAGATAAAGGAAAAAAAAACTTTAGGGAGGTTCGTTGCAATAAAAAGAGGAAATAAGGAGCCAAATTTCTTTTAAGGGGTCTACAACAATAAAGATAGGAGAAATGGAACCAAAAAAATTAACACAATTGCACCTAAATTAATTGAAAGTTACACAATTGCATAATGAAAAATAATTTACAAAATTGTACATTATGTGACACATCATAATATTGTAATATCATGGATTTATCATGGGATTTTTAGGCCAATGTAATCAAATGAATTTGAATCTAACTCAAAGAAAGTGAAATTCAAATCACTTATTTGCATCTTTAAACATTCAAGTTCAAACTCCAAGTGTTTTTGAAGGGACCACCTTGGGGTATCAATCTTTATAATGGATTGAAGGTAAGGCCTATGGTCTATTCTTACAACATCTAATGCATTCCAAAGGAAATTCTTGCTTACAAAAATAAACCATGTTTTTTTTTCTTGACAAAGATGCTAAAACATTAAAAGGCTCAATGGCAAATGTGAGAAAATATGTGTAAATACAATGTTATCCATGAAAGGAGACAACAAGTTGCATTTGGGTTGGGAGCACAATTATAGATTAAAGCTTAAGCATTTTGATAGAAATTATGGTTTTACAAAAAAACATGTGGAATGTTTATCAAAGGATTGAACTAACCAAGCTGCAACTAGCATTTTCATGGCCTCAAAAAGCTAGTAACATAGGTTAGGAAAAGACCATAAACACACAAAAAAATTCGCAAAATTCCAAATCTTTTTAACAAGTGGATCAAAACCAATGTTGGGTGGTTAAACACTTTGGTGGGTTAGAACCACCAGTTCTAATTTTGGTTCCTAATACCCAAACTGGAAGCAATTCAAAGTGTTCAAACCTAACAATAACCAAAACCAAGGAATCGTGAGGTGCAGGAATCGACATAAGAACCTAACCTTGGTTCTAAGTTGGATGGGAACCTACCTAAGAACCTAACTTAGGATTATTTTTTAAAGGTGATAATCAAACCCGGTTTGGTTAATTAAGGTTTAGGTTTAGAACCCTAGAACTAACATTTCTCAAAAGTCCGGTTCTAGTTATAATTTAGGGTTTTTGTTTTTGTGTTTTATTTGTGTCGTTATCTCCAAGTTTTCTATGCTTGCGCTTTAGGTTTCACTTTTGAGTTACGTCATTGTCTCCACAAAAAAATTTGCCTCTTCACATTTTGTGTGGAATATTACAAAGTGAAATATTATAGCAAAAGATTTTGCCTCTTTCGCAGAACACTTTGAAATATTTGATGTTCTACTCTTCGTGCTCCCTTGCCTTTTGATTTGTAGTGCATATCCATCTTCAAGTGCCTTGCTACATTCATGTATGTTTTCTTGCATTTGTTTATTTTTTGTTTTCATTTGCATGTTTTTATTTGTTCATTTTCTTGATGGTTTTTGTTTTCTTGTTATGTTTGTAGGAAATGGAAGATTTGTAGAATGAAACAATCCCCCAAGTTCATGCCTTGGTTGACCTTACTATTGAGCAATCGTCTAATGGCATCCTGGATGACTTGAATGATTTGAATTATTATGGTTTTACTTCTGCATCAGCTTTTGTTGGTTATGTTGGTAGTCCTAATATTAGTGCAAATGCAAATTTGTCTACCACAATTATAACAAATGAAACATTAAGGTCACTATTGGCAAAACAAAGAGATTTTTAGAAACCAAAGAGTCACAATGCCACAACATGGGCTTTTTAGGCAATAAACTATGATTCAATCACTCTTTCAAAGGTAAGTTCAAACCATCTTGAACTTGAGCAATTGAGATGTGTTTTGTGTTACCTTGTTGATGTTGCACATGTAGGATTTAACAAGGGTGGCATCATCAGCTACAAGTCTACTAACAAAATTTTAGCACTTCGAAAACATTTGGAAACAAGTCACTAGAAAATTTGGATTGAAAATTGAACGGGATAAAGCTATTGGGTTGGGAGATTGAAGAGCAACAAAAAAAGGTATAACACCACCCCATCTAGCATTGCATCTTTCTTTGGAAGTATTATACATTGTAGTAAGAATGATCCCCATCAAATTGAATTTGAAGAGGATTTGGTCTTGTTCATTGCTAAAGAATTGGTGCCATTGTCTTTTGTTGAGGCACCATTCCTCAGAAGGTTAATTTTGAAGTAGAATCCTCGTGTTTTTTTCCATCAAGGTGTCAATTAATGAATGACATATTGTTAAGGTTAATTGAGAAGACAAAAAAGAAATTCATTTATGAAGTTCTTGAAGCTTGTGACACTTGCACGTTGAATTTTGATTTGTGAATGTCAAGGGGAGGAATGGACACTTTTGTTTTGATTGTTCATTTTTTGAACCATGATTGGGAGCATGGTCATGGGTCAATCGGCTTGGTTGAGACTACAAAAACCTCTAGGGTTGCCATGGCCATACAAGTGAATGAAGTGTTAACATCATATGGATTGAATGTTAAGATCATGGCATATGTAAAAGATGAAGGTAATAATATAAATACTATGACCAGTGCCCTAACTTTTGTTGTTTCTTGCGAACTATTAAGGTTGACAATGCCATTTAGAGGGAGTTGTTGGGGGCATGCAATTTATAAATGCTGCCAGTATGTAACAAATGACACTAAAGTGTTTATTGGATTAACATGAATTTCCATCAAAGAATGTCAGTCTATTTTGCAAAAAGCCATCACTTGGACCAAAAAAAATGGAAAAGGGTGTCAAGAGTGACAAAAAGTTTATTTGGATACAAGCATACATCCACACAAATTAAAAATTCCAATGAAGACAAAATTTGCTTCAAAAATGATTTTATTCTAGGAGACTAGAACTCAATAACATAATTGCATGTTACTATGGATAACAACAATCTATGGCTCTACAAGGATGTGTGCCGAGCCTTTAGGTTTGGCTATAGCTCAAATTGTTTCTAATACATTGGGGTTTATTTTTAGCCAGTGTGTCGTTAACCAAAGTCAAAGGCTACTAGTTATTGTCCAATGTGCTTATTGCTACAATTTCTTTGGTCATCAATATGCATGTACAATATTTGGTATTTAATTCCTCAGAAACTCAAGATTTTGATGTAAAACTTCAAGTTTTGTGATAACAGATGCAAAAGCAAATGGTAATTATTCTTCAACTCTTCCTTTCATTTTTGTTATCCTTTCAAGAATGAAAAGCTCATAATATGTTGAGTATGATGTTAGACCCACGTTTCAAAGGTTTAGGGCTGGTCATACAGTATGTTGGGAAGGAAAAAAATACTCTAATTCTAAATGAATATGATAGGTATGTTTTATTTCCTTTATTGGTTCATGTTTATAGGTTTTTGAACCTGTCTACTACAAATGAAATTGTTGTTGCTTCTATAGCGACTAATTCTAAAATGAATAATTTTGGAGTTAGGTCATTGTATGACCTAATGGAAATTGATGAAAAAATGGCTTTATCAATGGTCAAGGAACAACTGAATCATTATAGAATCAGGAAGGTAAGTGATGAGGAATGCAAAAGCCTACTTGCATGGTGAAAGTTCATGAATCACAATTTTCTTATGTTGTTTTTGTGGTTCGACAAATTCTAAAGATTGTTGGGTCATAAATTGAAGTTGAAAGGGTATTCGCCATTACTGGTATATGCATGAACATGTGACGGTCTAAATTGGACATAGAAAATCTAGAGATGCTTGTGAGCATTTATCAAAACTAGCTAGATGATGTTCGAGCAAGTGCAATGTCCATGGAAGACTTCATAGAATTGGAAAGAATGTTGATGGAAGAAAATGAAGACAATATGGGTAAGATTGGGCTTTTGGAAGTGGATGATAACATTGTTAGACTTTAGGTTTTTTTTCTATTGTTTGCAAGTATGATGAGGAGGTGGTAGCTTCAAGTTGATGGCTAATGGATGGAAGGTTTTCATGTTTTTTTGTTTTTTTGTTGCATTGTCCATTAACCTAAGGTGAACATCTGGAATTGATGAGACAGTGGAGATATGCAAAGTTGTCACATTAATGTTGAATGTCGTCTAAAAATTAGTTAATATTTGCTGGTTTCAAGTTTTCAGTCTAATAAGAGGATGGTCACATATTAAAAGGCATGGTAATAAGCTTTTATGGTGTTTTGGGATTCTTTAGAAAAGTCTATGAGGTTCTTCGGGATTTTGTGGTATTTGGGAAAACTAACCATGTATATAGCACATGGAGTGTGATAATTTTTTCTGCCATTAAAGGACTGTCTGATCCAAATGGCCCACCATTTTTTTTTTTAAGGGTTATGGGTTGGGTTCTAGGTTACAAGAAAAAATAAGTGATGAAAGGAGAACTTTTATACTTTATGCTAATGGAGGAGCTATTACATATGTAATGTGTATGACCTTAAACCTTACATATCAAAGTTTCTGGTTTCTAGGATTGTAAATCTAGACCACCATCAGAGTTTCTAGTTTCTAGGATTGTAAATCTGGACCACCATCAGAGTTTCTAGTTTCTAGGATTGTAAATTTGGACCACCATCAAACTTGTTGGTTTCTAGGATTATAAATTTAGATTACCATCAAATTTGTTGGTTTTTAAGATTGTAAACTTGGAACACCATTAGAGTTGCTAGTTTCAAGGATTGTAAATTTGGACCACCATTAGACTTTTTAATTTCTAGGATTATAAACTTGGACCACCATCATGCTTTATGGTTTCTAGGATTGTAAACTTGGACCTTGGACCTTTTGGTTACAAAAAGAATAGTCTTATTTTGTAAGCAAAAAGGTTGTTAAAGGTGTTTCATGGGTTGTTTTTGCTTATTCTTTAGTAAATTGACCCCCAACTTTTTGTATTGTGCTATGGGGAGAACAATTCTTCCTTGAAGACAATTATATTACACTTTGGATGCTATGTTTGTAGGTTATTGCATTGGAATGATATATTTGATTAAAACATTTAATTTTTTAGTGTAACTTACTTATACCCATTCAGTCATAATCTTGCAATAATAACTCACATTTAGAGTTAGATTCCATGCCACTTAAATTGGTTTACTATCAATTGGACACCAAAGTCAAGTTGGACCCTAATCCCATACTAACCAAAATCTATCCCAACCTAACCACTAACAAATCTACCTGAACATAATCGAAAACCAGGATAAATGAATAAACATTAGATCCAAACCATCAACATTAAAATGAATAAAAATTGGATTCAGAACCATCAACATAACAAATGAATAAAAACCGGATTCCAAACCATCAACATTAAAAATGAATAAGAATTGAATCTAAACCCATCAACATTAAAAATGAATAAAAATCGGAGATGGAACCATCAAATATTTGAGAACCTATAATTAACCAGATGACTATTTTGATAATTTTTAATGACCCTATCAAGATCGGAACCAATTTATTGATTGATGAAATAATTGGAACCTAATCCAACCCAAGGTTCTTAAAATTTATATTACCCCAATTGGACCTAAAACTATCCCTCCATGGTGGTGCAGAACCAAAACCAGAAGTTATACCCTAAAGTCAAGAATCGCACAACATTGGTCTCATTACCAAAAGGCGTCTTTGTACGCCAAGTGATTTCACTGGATTATGAGTGAATTCACTAGTTATAGTGAACAAAACCTGGTGGGGAAATGGTGAATTCATTAGTTTAGTGAACAAGGACTAATGGATTGCACCTACATTTTGTAGTAATGTGGTCAAAACCTATAACTAAGAGCTTAAAGGATTACTTTGGAAAAGGATTATAAGTTTTTTTCCTTAAAAAAACCTTTTACATGCAAATGAAATTTTGAATGAAATTTTTTGTAACTTATCTTTAAAAATATTTAGATTTTTCCCCAATCCATCATTTTTTTTTGTTAATCATTATTGAATAAATATGAAAATTTAAAAATGTGCATTTCTGTATATATTCAATATTTCATCATGAAAAATGATCAAAATTTTAAGTCATGACCAAAAATTAAAATTTCACATTCTTTAGTTTTATTGTATTCTAAGCTATAATTTTTCTTAATACATCATGTACATTATAACCCATTTCTATGTGGTAAAGGACTCTTGAAGCTTTGAAATTTTGAAACATTCTTTAAATTTTTAAAGTTTTAAGATTCCACATTTTTTTAAGTATGAGTGTTTTTTTAGTGTGCTTAATATGTTCATATCGTCTATATTTTTTTCAATGAAAATTCTTTTATTATATGAGTCCTTTTGATAGTCCTTTGTAAAATTGACTCCATCTAACACAATAGGTGTACATTTTTAAACATCCTAAATTAAAACCAAAACTTAAAATTAGATTAAACAAAATTTTACTCTAAATTTCTTGACATTCATAAGAGGGAAAAGAGATTAACTTGCCATGAATATTACTATGGTTTTAAATGGTAATAAAATAAATAAATATTTGATTTTGACTAATTATGTTTAACATCCAACATCCTTTTTGGCTCCTAATTACATGTTTTAACCCAATTATAAATCATGTCTTCATTTCCATAAAGTTTAACTACAATGACCATGGTTATAAAAGGTTATATTCTTCACATGTAAAAATTAACCAAATAATTTGAACAAAATTCCATGCTTTTATTTATTTCAATAATGCAAACCATTATCGAAACCCTAAACCCTTATAGTAAGCTTTATCTTATTCTTTGACCTTATTGCAACCCTTTCTCATTATTGAAATTTTTAACACCTTGTATGTAACCTCTAGATCTTAATGTTTATTATTAAGAACCCAAACACCCCCATGCAACTTGAGATCATTGAAATGTCCTCCCCTTTCACATCTCTTTCTCTCTCTTCACTTTCACATGTCACCTTGTTTTTTTCTCTATGGGCTTCTTAGCTCCCTTGAAACCCATTATAACTATAAACATTTGTTTCTCATTTCATGAAATTCTCTCACACAACTTTGCAAAAATGATCACTTGTTTGAGGGGTTTTTTTTAGCTCTTTTAATTCCCACCTCTCCAAGTTTTTTTACCTTTCACCTTTCCAAACTTGCATTCACATAAAAACCTTGGAAGTTTTATGCCTTCAAACATTTGAAACTTTATTAAACTCACACAAAAAACATTTTGTGTTCTCATGCACATGAACCTTTGTTATTAGAATCAACATTGAAAAACTCCCAAACTCAAGTTGAAACTTGGAAATGCACTAAAATTGGTGCATTTCCAAGTTTTTTTTTCCTTCATCACATGTTTGCCCCAAGTCTTCCACTATGCCTCATGTTTTCAATGAACATGGGGTGAACATCCTATCCTTTGAAGACTTTACAAATGTTTCTAATAATTCAATGAGATCTATGTAAAAATTGGAAGGTAACTTTAATGTGAACATTTAGCCTTCATGCCCCTTTTTTCCATGTTGGTAGCAAACTATGCTACTATGTGAGACCTTGCCCTTAGAAATAACAAATGACAAACATAGAAATAGATAAGTGATAGTTAAACATCCCTTATTTTAAACCTTTAGTTGATGTAAACTTAAAACATGTATGACTTTATTCCAAGACAAAACAAAGGTGAGATTAAAAGGGGGAAAAAAAAACAACGAGGAAGAAAGATTGGTCCAAATTATTACTAATACCTATTCCTAAGTTCAAAAATTGGAAGATGTAAGTCTAGGCTAGAAATTAAACTTCAACTATTTGTAGAATATAAGATGTGGCCTTCTTTTTATTAATGAAACATTGGCAAAATATCACCAAAAAAATTTCCATTTTAGTGCTAAAATCAAAATGATAGGTGATATTTTTCACTTATAAAAATATTGTTTTTTGTGAAAGGAAATTTCAATATTTCTTAATAAAAATTCATCTAAATTTCAACATGATTTGAGGGAGGGGCTAAAAAATGGTTTCACTAGCTTCCATGTCACTTCATTATTCCTCTTCTCATTTTTTTAGGTCGTTGAATTACTTTTTTTGCTATTTCAATATTTATGGGCAATTAGGCCTATTCTATCATTAATTGGCTTAAGGATTGATTTCACTTTTGAATAAGTTTATATATATGTCATCATCTTATTTTAATTTGAAAAATAAAAGGTCACCATTTTTTTTACTATTACACTTTTGTGAGCCACATTGGTTTTTTTTTTTTAAAATCCTAAAACAAACACTAATATGATGTTTGAAGTGGCAAAGGGTTAGGTAGCATTAGTAGTCAAAAAGTAGCCAACTCCAATGGTATTGCTCAACTTATAGTTACAAAGGCTTGCATTGAAAAGTTATTGAAACATTTTTCTAAATAAGAAATTAGGACTGAAAGGGGGTTTCATGGGCTTTTCATATCCCATGCATATATTGTTGGCCACCAAGGTGGAAAAGATCATAAGCTTGTTTATGTAAACAACTTGAAAAAATTGGATTCTAGGGGGAAATAATTTATTCTTAAGATGTTGATGTAACTATAACTTTGTTATTCCATTTGGACTATTTTTGGCGTTGCAAAACCATGAATAGAGATTGCTTGGAAGAAAAGGTTTGCATAAGTCAAATCAACAATGACTACATTTGCAAGGGTGTAAATCCCATCCATAAAAAGAAAAATCTCAATGTTGATATGCCATTTGGATATTTGAGATGTGGTAAAAGGGAAAAACATGTGATTGTTCCTTGGTGATGTTGAAGTTTCCTTTAAATTCATGTGTGTTCATTATCACGAACACATTTTCATAGATGGATTTCCAATGGGTCAATGGGTTGGGTATAAACACAACAAAGAAGGCCCATTACTAATAATTGAAATAAACCAAACCAAACCAAAACCATAAAGTTGAGGATAATTTTTTTTAATAATAGATATTAACCACGTGTAAGAACTTAGATTGTAAGAAAAGGTGATACAATATTGATTCACATCAAACAACCCATTAAAAAGAATGTTAGAAATGATGTAATGGTGCATTCCAATGTTGGGCATATAAGTACCATGTTAAAATTTTGATATATAAATTAATATTGGTTTTGGTATCAAACAATCAATTCGATTGGCTTGACTTGATGCAGAACTAGTTTTATACCAATACTTGGCTAGTAGGTACTTGAAATAACATTAATTTAATACAAAGGCTATACTAGGTTGATACTAGGTATATACCTCCCACATAATAGCCAAAACTCAACCTTGGACACTAACATCAAGACCATGCCATATGAAGAAAGTTTTACAATTTTGATATTAGTACCATCTTGTATGTTCCAAAGTTGACATTTGCCCAACATTAATGTAGATGTTGTGAAATGAAGTCCTAAAGGTGTTTGCTTTATTTCCCAATGAATTGTTTGATAGGGGGAATACACA
>Ga0209611_10012643_pt1 | contig 11812 bp, 15 predicted proteins | sample S1TSphgellanicum_3_FD_187693 | JGI IMG/M metagenome (GOLD analysis project Ga0209611, IMG submission 187693) | Host-associated microbial communities from peat moss isolated from Minnesota, USA - S1T2_Fc - Sphagnum magellanicum MG (SPAdes) (version 2) | ecosystem: Host-associated > Plants > Peat...
GGGGGGGGGGGGGGGGGGTGTTCCTGAGTTTCACCCTGTCTTTCTTTTTTCCTGAGCGCCTCCAGTGATGCTACATAGATTTTCACTGCTCCTCCTACCTGTACAGCTATTATAATTCCTCTCGATCCTTGTGCATTAAATGCTGAGATTCAGCATCTGGCACAGGAGTTTCAGCATTTCGTACTGAGATTTCCTTACTTTGCGGATACCACTAAAAGAGGGGTTAGGGGGGTGAAAGCCAGGGTGAAGACAAGGTGAAGACAGGGTGACTTTACGGATTTCTTTATTATATGAGAAATGTTGGCACATATACTGTATAATTTTCCCTCTCTTTTTTCGTCCATCTACAACATGCCATTGGATGAGTTACCTAGTCCATAATGGGGAGGATACACGTAGGGGGAGGGTAAAGATACCTTTGATGGACAATCTCACCACCTAATGTGTTGATTTGAGAAGGCTGAATTCTGCAATCTAAGATGCCAGAAAAGTGGCAGAATCTGCCCTCAAGGGTCCATTACCTTTCTGATTCACCAAGTTTTCAACTAAGTTGTCTCCAAGAGCAGAATCAGCCACCGCTGCAAATTCCTGATATTTCTTACCCACCTTTGCTACATAACAACCAAGCAGTTCTAGTTTACAACCTAATTATGGACCTTTATACTAGGGAATCCACCCTATGGGACACATTCTGGTTGCCATTGAGTTTTCATCAGAGAACACACCCTATCTGCCGCATTCAGCCTGCTATTGGGTTTTAAAAAATAATAAAATTTAAAATAAAATTTAAAAAATTTAAATATATATGTATAAAGAAAAATCCTCCCTATGATGTGTAATCAAATTTTAGGGTTTCTTCAATTAAATGATGTCCAAAGGGGGGGCGGGGGGGAAGATGGGAGCCAATTGCATTCCAAATAGGAGGCTACTCTATGATTTTCATTTTCTTAGAAAATGGCGATAATAATGATAATAAGCCTAAGAAATTGCTTATATTAATTCATGACATGCCTATTATTAAGTGTAGGATAAAAGCCCAAGTGGATGGGCTTTATGGGAATAAGGACCCCACAAGGTGGGGTCCTCATTCCCATAAAAACTGCCCCTCAGGGCGTTACAAGATGTAAAAATCATGTGCGTCTTTGTTTGATCTTTTTTTTAACCCTGTGATAAAATGACTTTGTGCATTTTAAAAATGCAATGCCCGTGGAGGCGGGCAATTACATTTTCATAAAGCTTGCTAGTTTTTTTCCACCAAGTAAGCACTCTCAAGGTTGCCCACCACCACATGCATTGCATTTGTGAACCTCCATGGGCATGGCGTGTGCATGGTGTTCATGCACCTCCAAGGGATTCGCATTTGTGTGCCTCCATGGGCAAAAGCATGCACTGATTTTACTTTAAAGAAAATTTGAAATGGAACAAAAAGAGGTCAAATATTGCTTATAAATTGATTATATGCCTAAATTATAAAGGAAAGAAATGTGAAAGGAACAAAAGGAGGGTCAAAAATCGCTTTGATATGGCCTATTATTAAGTGAAGAAATTATGAACTGAACAAAAAGAGAACCACCCCCCAAAAAAAAAAAAAAAAAAAAAAAAAAACGAACAAAACCCCTGCAAAAGGGTAAAAGAGAGAAAAACAAATGGGCTTTATGAAGGAAGGAAGGAATGGAAGGAATAAATGCATAGAATGGATGAATGACTAATTGGAGGGAATGGATGAATGGGGTCACACGCGGACGTAGGCGAGTGGAGGAGAAGGACCGGAACTGTTTGTGTCCAGCGGAACGCGCTTTGTGTCCCTTTGTCAGCACTCTCACAAAACCGCGTCAATTGCGTGCATTTAGGTACCACAACTGAACAGAAGAAGAAGAAGAAGAGGTCGGACACGCAGCTCAAATGAAGAAGGACCACAACACTTGCACCGATTGCTCCCTCCCTCCTCCACGCTCACTTGCTCGCTCATCCATTTGTGTTTTCGCACAACCAGAAGCTTCCACTCAATAGCTTCGTCGCTTCCTCTTCCGTGTCTTGCCTACTTTGCCTGTACGCTTCTTCAGTCGAGCATATCTACCTGTTTTGTTGCGTTATAGCCGGTTGCTGTCAACGGTATTAAAGATTGCCGCCAGTAGGCAGCGACGTTTTTGTTTTTTTTCCCCCCCCCCGCTTGATCTGTTACAGCATAATAAGTATTGTGTGTGTCGACAGCGCACGCACACACGCGAGGAGAGAAGATAGAGAGAAGAGCAGAGTTTGGAGCAGGCCCAGAGGATAAAACAGGCACGATGGTTGAGCAGCTGACTGAGGAGCAGATTGCCGAGTTTAAAGAGGCTTTCAGTCTCTTCGATAAGGATGGCGATGGTACGTGCTTGATATTCTCTGTGAAGTTGTCTGTTATATACTAAGTTACGGTTCCGTCTGTCGTCGTCGTGAGCGTTTGCATCGTTTCGTCACTGTCAGGAGAAGATGCGGTAGAAGAGGCGGTTTTGCATGTTTCTCATGCTTTCCATACTGGAGATTATTGTTTTGCCTTCGCTTTGTTTTCAGAAGCTCCCCGTGAATAAAAGGCGACTACTACCACTACTGCTACTATAGTGGTGAAGTTGTGTCTAAAAGATTGTGTTATGCTTGCTAGAGTGTACCAGTATTCGGAAGAAATTTTCCGCTTTCGAAATGAGAACGGAAATCATACTCTCGATATCAGACTTTGGATGCTTGAGCTTGTGCAAGAGCAGAAAACCAGGAAAGCATGAATCATTTGGAATGGACTTGTTTCAAGCAGTGGATAGTGTTCTGTTTTGTCTCGTGCAGGAAACATTACAACCAAAGAACTGGGCACTGTGATGCGTTCATTGGGGCAAAACCCGACTGAGGCAGAGCTCCAGGACATGATCAATGAAGTAGATGCGGATGGCAATGGCACCATCGATTTTGCAGAGTTTCTTAACCTCATGGCAAGGAAGATGAAAGACACCGATTCAGAGGAGGAATTGAAAGAAGCTTTCCGGGTGTTTGACAAAGACCAGAATGGGTTTATCTCAGCTGCAGAGCTTCGTCATGTGATGACCAATTTAGGGGAGAAGCTTACAGATGACGAGGTCGATGAAATGATCCGAGAGGCTGATGTCGATGGAGATGGACAGATTAATTACCAAGAGTTTGTGAAGATGATGATGGCTAAGTAAGCAGTAGGCTACTGAAATGTTCCACTAATGTATCTTGCCAGAAACCCACCGATTTCTTTGTTCTTCTTGTACTTTGTTTCCACTTCTAGGTTACCAAAAGTTGGTTAGGTGTGTGCATGACCTCTATTTGCAGCCTTTTCAACATTTAAGAAGATCCTGGTTCATAGTTCAAATGCTGCAGCAGGGCTTGTCCTGCTGGTCTACCTGTGTTCTAGCAGGTCCTGACCAACATATTGTTGGCAATGCCCGAGACTGCATTATGCTGTTTACTTGTTTGAATTTTATAAATGAATGTAAAAATCCTATGTGAATTTTGGTGCAATTTGCTGCTTTGTGTGAAGAAACACGCAGAGCCCATTGCACAAGCTGACTGGTATATGTCTTTCATTCATCATCAATTATCTGTCTCCAGTTCTTTTGCAAGTCCTGAACTTGTATTGCAATCTACTTTTTTCGTTTTTGTTATCTTTCATGGATACACTGCATTGTTACAGGGACTCATTGTTGCGAGGATATATGCCCACAATGGACTATAAGATCTTAGTTTTGGAGATTAGGGGTTATCCTTGAACAAATACAGAATGGGCATGCTGGTTACCCTAAACCTATGCACAGACCCCTGTTGATTGCCAGTCAATTTCTCAATAAGTCGCCAACACTGGTTCTACCTATCATGCAAACACCGTTCTTACCTACCAGAATCATCACAAAATGGTTGTGAACAGTGTTGTCTGGATTTTAGTTTTGAAGAGAATCTCTACTCACAGGACCAACTTTTTGTTTTCCTATTTTGCTGGAACGTCAGGTTCTAGTTCCACTTGTCCAGTTATTGGTTTTGAAGAGACTCTCCAATGTGGACTTTGTTTCTATCTAAGCATGCAGTCCAGACAGGTTCCAGTTCCAGCAAAAGGCTGCTTCAAAGATCTGGTTCTAGTCTCACAGCTTGGTTCACAGGAAAATTCTGGTTTTTCCCATGTACAGTCAGGGTACAATCAGGATCCAGAACTGGCCACCACTGGTTGATAAACAAAATGCACAATCTGTCTGTCATTTAAGGGATAAGGAAAGGCCAAAGATCCACTCATGTCCATGTGGATGGCAAACTTGCCCTATCAATTTTACTCTCGAGACACGGCTTCCTTTTGTCCACTAGCTCAAATGTGCTGAAATTGTTTGTTGCCATTAACCCTTGATACTAAGCTGGTCAGAAAAAACTTCCATTCATTGCAAGCATTGCAATGCAAGAGCTTGATGTGAAGACAAGATGACATAAAATCTGGTTTGTTCCCACATCTACCAACCCAAGTGCCTCACATGAAAATTCTTGAATTTACAAGGCATATTATCACCATAAACAATGAAGCATGGCACTTGAAAATTTCCACCTCCAACAGTGCCAAATTCGGTGATAAGGTAAACTTGATCAAATATTAGGGTACAGAAAACTATGGAGCTTAGTAGCAAATTCAATGTCTAACTTCTGTCAGAATCAATCTGTTTACCAACATTACATTACAGGTGCTCAAAAGAATGAATGACCACCACAGTAGCATCCTTCCTTGTGAAACATTATTGTGACCTGCTTCTGCTGCACCTTCTCTTCATTCCCCGTATAACATAATTCGCATGGGTCTTCTTATCAGTTACACCCTTGACGTCATAATATAACAGGTATGATAAAACAGGTTACTGTGCAACAGACATCACGGTCATTCAGCAAAAGAGTGTCACCATCACCAATAATCCCTGCAAGTACAAAGACTATCCTCAAAGTGATGGAAACGATTAACATCCCTCATAACAATGGATCTCTTAACAATTTTTGTGATGAATTTGGTCCAGGTATGGCAGTCACCACAGACTCGTAGATTCTTGAAAATGCGGAGTGGGATACCAGGAGGTGTGCTAATCAGCCCAAATGCAATGGCCAGCTTCTCACTATGGTGACACAAGTGAAACAACTTTTCTTCTTCATCTACATCATGCAGCATGAATTTCGTATCTGGCACATATCCAGCCTCCTTCATCTGCCTAGTCAACCTATTTAGTTCTGAATGGATTTCAATCATTTGAGGATGGTCTTGATCATCTACCACAAATGAATGCACCTTATTATTCACTTCAATCCAGGTGCAGGTTGACAGCTTCTTCACTCCTCTTTCCCTTCTTTGCTGTTGAAGATTTGCAGTGGGGTCCTGCTTGCCAGCAGCTGCATTGATGTTTGATAGCAGCACATACCCTGTGGCATTTCCAGGGTCCAACTCTAGAACTCGCATTGCAACACGTTCTCTCATCTCCACATTGCCATGAATTACCATGAATCTCCACATTACCCTAAACCTGCAAGCTCCAAGTAAGGCCTTCCACACGTCAACATTTGGTGTGCAGGACATGGTGTTTATCATATCTTCTGCCTCATGCAGACGGCCAGCACGACCAAGGAGATCAACCATGCAGGTGTAGCGCTCTGCCCTTGCAGAAATCTTATATACTGACCCCATGGAATCAAAGTAGCATATGCCTTCATCCACTAGGCCTGCATGGCTACAAGCAGACAGAAGACAAACAAACCACAAACCAGACGGAAGATGACGAGACTTGAGGAACAGACGGGGGTCCTTCACACAAACCAGAAGGAAGATGACGATACTTGAGAAACAGACAGTGTTTTCTTCACACAAACCAGAAGGAACATGAGTTGCAGAACAACTTGTTCTTCACACAATGTCCCTCCGCTGCAGCAATTTTTGGTTTGCATGCAGTTTGGTTGCAAAAGCATCAGTCATAGAGAATGCAAAAGCAATAGAAAATCAATCGTCTATGGCAGAGGAGAAGAAATGAAGAGAAAGAGATGAGGAAGAGAAGGAACTCACGTAAGAAGAAGAAGGAGAAGACCAAGCTCCTCCGGCGACAACAACTCCTCCCGGCAGGAGTGACGAGTTCTTGCTTCGCCATGACCAGAAGAGGAGGGAGAGAGGGAGAAAGGAACTTTCATGAATTCATTATGGACGGCCATGAAACAAAAAACACCATCATATTAGAAGCAAAAATACTTCCAACTCAAGGCTTCATCTGGCCGTGGGAGATAGATAATGGCTAGGGTTCTAAGAGGTTTCTGGTTATTTTCAGGGAGGGGGGGGGAGTATGGATCTTCTTCTTCTTCTTCTTCAGATGGGGAGATATGAATCTTTCTTTGTTTTTCCTTCCAATTTTTTGGGTTTCTTGGTAGCTGCTTTCTTGGTCTGCAAGCTCTGTTTTTCATTGCTAGTCTTGGGGTTTGGACAAACTGGAACAATTTTATTTAACATCTTGAGTTCATGTAGCTATGCTGTGTACAGAATAGTTAATTTCTCTAATCTTCTTGTACCTTTGTGCTGCAACAAGTTGAGACTTCGTACATACAAACATACATACATACATACATACACCTTCAGTGTGAGAACATTGTGGAATTGCAACTAGGTATTCATAACATTCAGCAAGCAGCTCCAATCCAATGATCTCCAAACCATATTATCTTGATCCATTGTTGCAGGCTTTCTCCCGGGCACGTCGGGGTGCTAAATTGCAAGCTTTTGATTTGTAACAAGACTAATCTGTACCCTATCACCTTTGGTTTACTTCATCAAGAAGATTTTTGTTTATGGCATTTATGTTTTTGTGTGTCAGATATGCATAATAGAACATTACGCAACTACCTACAAGTTACAACACATGAGGTGTTGGATGACTAGTGCATTGTCTTTACTGTTGGAAGAAAAACTCCACCTTCAATCATGTGGATATTTACCAAACTTAAGCATATTAGAATGTAATGCCATCGCATAACAAACACATAGCATGCACCACCCAATGCAAACAACTAACTTGTGATAAATTGCAGGAAGCAAGCAGTACCAAAAGCTTTCATAGTTGCATCTGTAATGCAAAAAGGCCAATTCATGATCAACAACAATGCATCCAAATTTGAAATGAATGTGCAGAAAACAAGAGAAATTATTCACTGTAGGAAAGTGAAACCACAATCTTCATGTTCACATTTTAAATCAGAATTGGAAATGAAGCCAGTTCCAAGCTTCTTTTGTGAACCCAGATTAGAAGATCCTCTATAAAAGGAAGAACCTCTCACAAACATTGGTTTGCACAAGTACACTGTCTAGAATGTTCTCATAGATAGTATCCACTTTGATGTCTAAGAAGGCCCTCCAGGTCCAAACTCATGAAAATTGAATGATTTTCCATGCTTGATGAGGAAATTGACATTTAAAAAACACCTTACATCTGCCACCCGTAACATTCCAAATCTTGGACTCATAGCAAAATGGAATTGCAAGCAGTTTGCTAAAGCACTACATTTTGATTGAGCAAAGATATTAAGAGAAACTGCACACATAATGATCATCATATCAGTTGAGTGGTAGAGCTGCAATAAAAAACAAATAAAACAGGCACACTTCACCCCACCAACTCAAGATAATTGAAAATTTAGTGATTATCTCCAAAGTAGCAGCCGCACAATTATTTAAGGTGCCCCTAATAATGAAAGGGCACAGTTATTGGTGTTAAGCTTCAGTACACAAGAAGGGATGCAACTTATTCAGTTGTTTTTGGTAGAGACATAGTTACTCTAGAAAATGGCCCCCAAATTATTAAGCCATGCCCATTATTTGCTCTGTGAGCTCCTTTGCTAGGAGCCTGTGTAAATTTTACAGGATAGCTACTGTACAATCTTTTGGCTAGCTAGGGAAACATGCCTCGATGTTGTGATGATTTTCCTTTGCACCCACCTACCCCTTGATCTTCTTCTTCAAATTGTTCATTCCCTGCCTGTGTTTAAATCCTACCTGTCATTGTCCTCCCTAAGACCCATTGAAGTGATGTCCAACCACGCACAGTAGGGCTCTCCACAAATTGTGGAACCCCTGGCATAAACACACTCAACCATCAAAGCTTTCAAAGGGTGAAGTGATTGTGTTCTTATGTCCTAGTATGTCCACTCAGAGGGAAGGCTGAGCAGCTCTGGTGCAGCATTTTGTTGTAGAATTGAGGGGCAAGCTTTCCCACAAGTTGCAAGCCAACAACGCTCTTCAAATGAGGATTTAGAGGGCCCTGTAGCCAGGGTACCAAGACAATGAGGTACACTAGGTGGAGCAGGCATTGAGGCCAAATGATCTGCAAAAAAGGATTTTAGGTCATGTTAGTGCATGAGCTTGAAGACAGAACTCTTCAGAAGTATGCAGATTGGCAATAAGCATCAGTGTGTTTGGACCATCTTGCTGATTCATCATCACTCAGCAACTTCTTTCATCATCCATTCCACAGCACACAAAACTGATAGAAATTAGGGAAGAAAGAAAGCTTTGCCTGAGTGTGCTGCAGAATGGAGGAAAGATGTTGAAGGCAAGGATGGATTTGAGCACATGTTTTCCACATTTAGGTTCAATGCTTGCACTATCCGTGATGGGAGAAGCACAGTTGTAGAACATGCTGGAGTATGATTCAGTCACAACAGAAAAATGGTTAGAAACAAAAATGGTGGAACAGGATCTTATTGCAGGTGGTGGGTTGGCAAAAGGGCATTTGCAATTTTCTAGTACACTTTGTGAACTGTGATTAGGAAATATACTGACCAGGTTTTCTATTGAGCTCAGGACCATTTCCTGCACAGCGCGGAATAAAGACCCCAGTACCACTGGACTCCCGACCAGATCCCCCTCCTGAACCAAGGAACACAGCTCTCATTCCTGATCCTTGCCCATTTGCAGCTGTCCACTGTGGACTATTGTAATCCATAAACCTCTCTGATCGGTACTGGCCTTTGTTACAACCCTTTTTTAAACCAGGCCAACCTTGGTGCTGGTGCTGGTGATGATGGTGATGATATTCACGATTGGTCCTGCTCTGACACCCAAACCCAGGTCCAGCTTTGACTGCCATTTGCTGCACATACAGAAACGTTGATTCAGAAGAAGCAGCATTGTGAGAGCCAACAAACTGCAACAGTGTTTACTATGATCTTCTGAGCTTCTGAGGTCAAGATACCATCACTGAGTTGCTGCATCTGCAAGCTCTATATCATGTTCAAGGTATCCACTCAACTAAATCAACACAAGCAGAATGGAAAGAGGTCAACTAGTCATACTGAAACTGTGAAACAGAAATGTAGAAAAGCTTACACCACTACTACTGCGAAGTGAACCCCAATCCTCCCCAAGTCTTTCAGCAGAATTCCATCTGTGTTGATTGCCAGATCCGTGCATTGCAATCCTATCAGCTTCATTCCTCATGTAGGATTGGCAAGGTGCACCTGGTGAGCTAGCTGTCTTCAGAGGTCTGCCATTTCTTGCTGGCATGTGGTCCTGCAACCCTAAACCTGTGACAGGGGCTTGCAAGTGTGCTGCTTGCACAACAGGCTGCTGCCTTTGAATGTGTTGTTGATTGTGTCGGCTTTTGGGAAAAGAGGGCAACCCTGGCTTCCTTTGCTCCAACTTCATCTTCAAGTTGTGGACTTCTTCGCCAGCAGCTGCTGCAGCATAGAGTAAATCCCAAGCATCAGCATCAGCATCAGTATCATTCTGCCTTGCTTCCGGGGGTGTTGTGGGAGAAGAGACTTGGGATGAGACTCCAGAAGAGCTAGGACTTGTTAAACTCGCTGTGCTGCTGCCTTGGACTGATGACCAGAAGCTCCCACTGTTGGACCAGCTGCTTGAGTTAGGAGCAGCATTGCGGAGTTCTGGTGAGTGAGCACCTCTGGGTCCCTGGTGATCGATGACAGCTTCGTCCTCCTCGTACAGCATGGTTTCAGCGATATGTTGCGCGAGTCCTGCCAACAGGCCATTGTCGTCGTCATCCTCCTCCTCACCTTCCGTATCCGTGGAATGAGGTGAGGACTCAGACAGTGGTGTGTTTGGCTGCGTCTCTTGTGCATCAAAGAGAGAAGAAGCTGTGACCTCCCCAACAACCACACTTCTCAACGACGCCTCCTCCTTGGTGCTGTTTCCATCTTCCCGGATATTGGATCGAATCATACCGTGAACTCTGGCCACTTCGAACGCCATAGAAGACCAATTCTTTTTCTTCTTCTTCTTCGTATTCGTTGCAGGCCGGTAGGAAGAAGAAGAACAAGCAAGCAAGCAAACTTAAGAGGAGGAGGGCAACAGCTCGCCTCCTCCTATTCTTGCGAAGTCACTTTTGTCGTCATTTGTGGAGGGAGGATTTCGTCGTCGACTCACCGGCGGCAGGTAATTCTTCTGCGCTCTTTCAAAAACCAGCTGCACCTAGAACCCATTTCACTGCAGTTGCTGAGGATTAGCTCAAAAACGCTTCTCAAGAAAGCTCTGAGGGCTGACAGTAGCAAAGTTCGAAAGAAACCACACAAGAGCTCACACTCAAAGCCCAAATGTATGTATGTCTTTCGACACCTAGCTAGAGTGATCAGAGATCGTGTGCAGCTGCAGCTACTCGTACTCCAGTACAAGAGTTCATCACTAGCCAAGTGCAGCAACTCTTAAGCACGAATAGAAAGAAATGCACGTCGTAATAAAAAAGCCCCGACCACCAGCCCCGGAAAACCAAGCTCCCGTGTGTGCTTACAAAAGAACCACCAAGAGACCAAAAAACAACTTGTCAAAATATACGCAACAAGCAGCAGCAGCAGCAACAACAATAAGACAAAACACGAAGAACCTCCACTTCGAACAGCTCACTCTCTGCAGCACAGCAAGTTCAAATCCGATCACCGCGCTATCTCATACACGAAGAAGAAAGGTGGAGAGAAGGATGTTTTCACTTCTTTTCTTGTTGTTTATTTTTGTGGCGGAAGGGGAGCTCAAATACCAGAGGAAAAAATTGGAGCTCGAGAATCGAAAACCTCTCGAGAAAAAAGAATCCAAAAGACAACCCCAAAAACTCGACATCACAAAAGCAGCAGGAAAAACATCCAAACATGCGACATTGGTTGGGTCTGGAACCGGACACAGTTTTTTTTTTTGGAACTTTCAGTTGTTGCGGCGTAGCCGCTGCTGTTTGCGCGAGCTTGGAGCTCAGAGAGTTAGGGTTTTTGGTACGAGGGAGAGAGAGAAGAGAGAGAAGAAGGCCTTGGAACACATTGGGAACTTGGGGAACACATTGGGAACCTGATGAGAACTTAAAGAGAACATAGTGAGAACACATTGGGAATGAGGGAAAAATGAAAAAAAATAAATTCCCCTCCCCTCCCCTCCCAACCCCCCCCCACCCTCCTTCCCTCTCTTTCCGATGTCAAGATGGGTTACCGAGTGTAGGAAGTTGAGATATGGCCAACCCCACTACCATGGCACAACTTAAGGTGGACGGGGCATGCATCTTTTGTAGTGTAATTGAAACTTATGTAGGAAGGTTATTTGGGACCAAAAAGGGTGCACCTTTCAAGCCTTTCATCACAGTGAAAATGGATGAAGAAAATCCAACTTATGCCGGTTTGGCTCAGGAAAATGGTTTTGGCTCTGAGGAGGACTTTGGACAAAACACATGGGATTAAAGGGAGGATATATTGGGAACATCCTTGAGGAACACATTAGGAACTTGGGAAATATATTGGGAACATCCTTGAGGAACACATTAGGAACTTGGGAAATATATTGGGA
>Ga0209611_10012644_pt1 | contig 11811 bp, 5 predicted proteins | sample S1TSphgellanicum_3_FD_187693 | JGI IMG/M metagenome (GOLD analysis project Ga0209611, IMG submission 187693) | Host-associated microbial communities from peat moss isolated from Minnesota, USA - S1T2_Fc - Sphagnum magellanicum MG (SPAdes) (version 2) | ecosystem: Host-associated > Plants > Peat...
CACACCTTTAAATTCTTCCCAAAACTTGGGAAATGAACCTCTAAATGACAATGAAAAGAAGGCAGAAAGAAGAGGAGTTTGAAAGCATGGTTGTTAATTGACAATAATTTATTATCATAGGGTAGTAGTTATCATCTTAAGGCATAATAATTAGAAAGTAATTTTGGATTGGAATAAAGGATAACTTATTAATGGGGTAAATCTCCACTAGAAGGAACTATGTCCTTTATAATCAAGAAATCTATTATTACATTTCATAACAACACATCTTGGGTTTTACGATTGGTTAATAAAATGATGATTATTATTATTTACTACAATTGTAGCTACAAGTTCATGTTAATGATTGCAAGTTGTAAAAGACATTGTGGTGGCACATGGCATTATCATTTTGCAACTATAATCAATATCACAACTTGATGGTTTTTACAAAAATATCAAAATTTCAAAAATGTATTTTTAATGTATTTTTAATCATCCAAAATTAGGTAACAACACAATTCCATTCATTCTTGCAACTTTTGGTGAATAATAACAACTTATGGTTGTGTGATGCTGATGTGGCATGCCACATGGCAATGAGGTTGACTAGTAGTCATAACACCTTATGACTTGTGACACTAACTTCACATCATGATTCATGTCATTGATTTGATGAATTAATCACATTTATTAGTTAATTGAAAATGTCGTTGGCTTTTGTGATTAATAACAACTTGGCCTTCCATGTGACGATGAAATGGCATGCCAATTGGCAACAAGGTGTCACAAATTTTTTTGTCACACCATAAGTTTTTATGTGTTTTGAATTTATGGCACTAATATTTGTCATGGCATGCTATTTTTTTTTTGGTGCCATGAAGTTTTTGAAGTCATAAATTCACATGCATGTGTATGTGTACTAAACAATTTATTGTTAATTGTAATTATGATTACAATATTAATAGTCATTTTGGAAAAGGTGACACATAATTCCTTGACCTTTTAACTATTTAACACACTAGTTTAGGTTAAGTTACCTATTAAATTAACCTATGTATGTAGGCTATTTATTAAAAACTTGTTTTGTAATATAGGGTACCTTGTAAGTTATTTAACTAGACATAATAATTTTAATACATTTAATATGTTTAAATATACCTAGAATAGGTTACCCTACTAATAGGTTAACCTAAGTAGGCTTGCTTAGGTTCCTAGTTTTAGATTGTTTGCCAAGTCAACCTAAGTAGTTTCATTACACATATTTTATCAAATTTGTAACCATTTCAAATTTGTGCAACTAAATGCAATTATGACGTGACTAGATGCGACATAATTATCCTAGGTTTTTTTTTTAGCCTAAAAATGTTTAAGTTAACCTGGGATAAATTAATAAATAGTTAGGTTGATAAATTAGTTCATCTTAAGTCAGGCTAAGGAGGTTTAGGTCTAGGTTAGGTTGGTAGGTAGTAGGTAGGTGGACTTAGGTCAACCTAAGGTGGCCAAGGTAATTAATTCAATTTTTTTTTGTTATTATAATTAATATATAAAAAATGTGGTGGTGTAATGGATGAAGACTTGAACCCTAGAGTGAAAGTGAAGGGTTCAAGTCTTCATTTTTGTAACCTATGGTACCTAGACCATTTGGCTTAGGTTAGGTAGTTTAGTTTAGGTTTTTTAGGTTAGGAGTTTGACATTTTTTTTAAATCTAAGCCATTTAGCTTAGGTTGTTTAACATAAGTAATTAGCCTAGCTCAATTAAGCTAGGTTGACTTTTGGTTGGGCGAGTTAGGCTAGGTAAACTTTTGGTTACACTAGCTACATGGACTAAATTAGGTTGATTTTTGGTCATGTGCGATGAATCATAATGTGTTTATAGATTTTTGACACATGTCATCCATCCATCAAGGCATCTTTTGTAACATTTAGTTGAATAAAACAACTAAGTTGAGATGGCATGCACTTTACACATCATACCAAGGTCATCGAAGACATGGAATTTCAATATTAAACTAAAATAAAAAATCATAATCCATAAAATGATTGGGCATTGTGACTAAATGTCCTTTACAACTAAATGGATAAAATGACATGGGTTTAACAATTCATGAGTGATTAGTTGCATATGTTTTTATTGACTACAACGTAATCACAAAGCCTAGTCATAAAACCTAGGATGTGTTGTTGTGTTTTTTAAATGATTATATGTATGATTTTAGTCATAAACTATTTCAATGAATCCTATGTGTAAACAGCCATAGTCATATATTAATGGGCATGTGATTAGTACACAATGAAATGGTAACAAGATGGTGGTTGTCAATTTTCATCATTTTTATTTCATTTATATGGCATCCATGACTAATGACAAAATGATATGGATGTCCAATTATCCTTACAATGATTAAAAATTGACTACAAATCATTTGATATGAACTTAAACAAACCTACCCTCCACCTACATATTTACTTAGCCCTTGAAAAATCATTTCCATCTTATTACAAATTACGTGTAAAAAAAAAGAAGTGCAAATTATTGAAAAAAAATTTACAATTTATTTAAATGTGAATAAGGCATTAATAATTCATTTTGAAAATATATTTTAAATATGTTTAAAATATGCCATTATTTCATAACATATTAAAGAATATCCTTTTGCCTCAATGTTTCCTAAAATATGTAAGGACTAGCGACCTCCCTAGGACCTAACCACTCATTTGCTTACCCACCCACCCACACACTTACCTTTTTTCCTATTTCCTACAACCTACTTACTTCTCACCTACCACTTACAATTTGCCTTTACCTACTTCATAGTCTTGTAGTGATATGAAATAAACATGTGAAACAAAAAAACTTGACAAAAGTTGGACACCTTTTGATGGTGTAATCCATTGGTAAGGATTTGGTTTATCATTAGGAAGGTGAAGGGTTCAATTTTTAATATTTGCAACCTATGTGCATTCCTAAAGGATTAAGGTATGTAAACTAAATTAAGGTAATTAGGTAGGTAAATAGGTGACATAAGTTATGTAGGTCAAGTTAAATAAGTTAAACTACCACCTACAAGCATGCCTTTTTTGACCTATCTAAACCTATTACTTATTTATCTACCTATTAAAATTTATTTTAAAAATAATAATCCAAAAAATAATTTTAGTTTAGATGTAAATTCAACTAACTAAACGGTTCATTATTTGCTAATCATATTTTAATCACTCATTACATGACATCTCAACGATATATATGACATGTCTTTTATGCTTGTCCTTTATGATTATAAGATGAAAAATGCCATGTTAAACATTTAATGACTTTTTATTTTAAACAACTTGACTATCATGATTAAAGGCCTTTTAGTCATATAGTGTCCAATATGCTTACAAAATTAGTCATATATGGAATCAAAATGTAAGAATTTTTTTTAGTGCTCTTAGCCTAGCTAGCCTAGTGGGCATCTTAGTAATTTCCTAATTATTAGTGATAGGTTTTCATTTACCATCTCCTATTTACTAAGGGGATAAATTATTTGGGTAATTAAGTAGATTTGTGGTTGGTTTGTTAACCATTCACCTAGGGGAGATTTGGGGAAGATAAGGATAAGATTTGGGTGAATGTGGGCTTTATTTGGTTTCATGGAGTACATTAAAATAAGATGGGGAGATCTAGGAGGATAAATGGAACCCTTGTGTGGTGTGGATCCAGTTTTGGTTTCTTCTTATCCTTTCAGTTCATTCCTTCGTTCTTAATTTCGTTATTCTTTTGGTTGATTTTCAATGAAGTATTTTTGTGTTGTTTTTCAAGAATGAAGAGCAAACATTTTGATGCAAAAAAGAATGTGAATTTGTGTGAAGGTCATGATGGAGTTTAGAATAGGCTATCTTTTTATTTTATTTTTATTTTCATTACATTTTAATGTTGATATTAGGTTTAGCTAATTTGATGTAGAAAAATGTAACTCCGATGTTAGTTTAATATTTTTTTCATTTTTTAATTCTTTCTTTCATTTATGTTTTCTAGTCAAGATTCTGGAACATAACAGTAGTTGCTATAAGACGATAATAACATACTTATAGGAGTTCAAAGGAAGGCAATAGTTTTATCTAGGCCAATAGATGTCAAAATGGAAATTTTGACCATAGGAAGGTATTGTCTAAGGTTTAAAAGGTAGCTCCCTTCCATCCCCCCCGCCCCCCATTTTTATATGTTTATGGCATTTTTGGAATAGTTTAATTTTTCTATAAAGAAAAAAATATGCCTTTTAGAAGTAACCCATGAACCATTTGCCTTCTTACCTTAAAATTTGATAACTACTTACCTTCACCATGGCAAGGCTATTAGGTCGGTAGTTGTACAATGGTCCTTAACTCCACACATTAAAAAAAAAAGGTTGTGTGAGTTTTTCAAGTTCAAGAACACCTTTTGGAAAAAATCACATGCATAAGCTAAACAAATAGGAAAATGACAAATTAGGCAGGAATAACAAATGTCCATGCAAAAAACATAGGTAGGCAAATAAGTGTTGAACAATTGCTTGAAGTTCCCATGACACAAGTAAGTGGGATTCATGAAACAAGTTTCGAACACCAAAGTAAATGAAAGCAATGAAAAGGCTAGAATAGGGAGTAAGGTAGGCAAGCAAGCATGAGCAAATAGGTGCAAAGCTTGAACAAGGAGCAGTGAAGTAAAAAGTGGTGAAATAAGTAAGAGTACTGAAATGGACATAAGCAAAAAAACAAGAAGGTAAGAGTGTAAAACAAGTGAAAACATTGAAGCAGACAAATAGGAAAAAGGAAGGAAAGGGGAAAGAAAAGGCATTGGTGAGAACGATGAAAAAACCAAAAAATGAAAGAATTGAATATCTACAAAACCAAATAATAAAAAGGAATTTTTTTCAAAAAAACCAAAACAAGAAAAAAGTTAATGTTGCAAACACCACTTTGACATAGTGAATGGAGTTCATTCATATGGGTGTTCATCTATGATTCATAAATAACTTTTAGTTCATTCCTAATTAACTCCTAGTTCACTCCATGTTAATTCCCAATTCATTTTTAATTAATTCACAATTCACTTTTAATTAATTCATAGTTTACTTTCAATTAACTCTTAGTTCATTCTAGTCCATTCTTAATTAATTTTTAATTTATTATTAATGAAGTCATAATTGACTTGTCATTCATTTATAGTTAAAAAGCTTATTAATATTTTTCCTTAGTTGATGGGCACATGAAAACCTCCATGGAAATTTCCTTGAACTAGATCCCAAAAGCCATATAAATAAAGGTAGAACCCCCATTACTTTTAATATGTTCAACACCGATCTGAACTATGATATAATGTCATTGTTTTGTTTTGTTATTTTCGTGTTTAAGTTTTCTTCTTTCATCACAATAAAAATTTGTTTAAACTTTGGTCTTGCACATTTTGTGTTTTTGGCATTAACCTTTGTGTTTGTCACACGCACAAAAACTACTAAAATAAACAACAAAAGGATAGGTATAAGTTTAAATTCAAAGCATGAAATAAAAGGACCAAGACAAAAACACAAAGGCTAAAACCAATAATGTGAAATGTGTAAGACCAAAATACAAACAAATCATTATTGTAATGTAGTAAACAAATGTAAACAAAAGAAAAATAAAACAAAGTTATAAAACAAGATCGTACGTCATACTAGTGTTGAATAAATTGAAAGTAATGGGGGTCCTACCTCTATTTACACCCATTTGGGACCTAGCTCAAAGAAGTTTCCATAAAGGTTTCCAATGTGCCCACTGATTAGAGAAGCTTTTTGAAATGTTTTTTAAACTACAAATGAATTATAAGTTATTTAAAATTTGACTAAGAGTGAAATAAAAACTAATTATGAGATAACTATGAGTCAATTAAGAATTAATTAAAAATGGACTATAATTGAATTATAAATGAACTATGAGTTAATTAAGAGTGAATTAAAAATTAATTAAAAAAATTAATTAAGAATTAACTAAGAGTTATGGATGAACATTCATATGAATGAACTCCATCCATCATGTGAAAGTGGTGTCCACGACAATGTTCTTGTTTTGGATTAAATTTAGAATTATCCTTTCGCCATCTATTTTTGTAGCTTTTGTGTTTGTGATAGTTATCTTCATACCAAACATTAGGTAATGTTTTTGTGGAACATTTAAAGTGCTTGTGAAATGGGAATGAAGATGTTTATAAATCATTTTATTCTTCACAAAAATAACCATTACAACACCACCAAGAAAAAACCCTAACACTTCGGATGATTCTAGAAATTAAAAACCATAGTCCTAGTTCAACTTACACTTTAGACATCCTAGCTACTTAAACCCCCTAGATTTGGTATAAAATTTAACTTGAAAACCTAATATGGGTAACCTTTTTTTACCCCACCTGGATCCCAACATTTTTGGAAAGGTATGAAAGGGATATAATTTTTAATGGCTAGTTCTCACACAAAAATAACCAATTGACATCCATGTATATTAATTAGGGTATCAAAAAATTTGATACCCAAAGGTGTTCTATGTTTATACCTAAGTGATACTTGCCCAACATTGGTACATACCAATGTTGTGTGGACACAAAATAGATTTTTCTTTATTTTTGAACTGCTTTTGAACTGCTTGATTTCCTGTAATGAATAATTTCGATAATGCATACCTTGCTACCTTTCTGCAAGCTACGTTGACGAATTACCATAGATGATTTATCGACGTTTTGAGTTTTGTAGAAAAGCTATTTTTTAGTTTGATAAAGATTGGGATTTGTGTAAAGTCCTATCTATCTACCTTTCCAAAAACAATATCTTGAGTACCAATGATGGTGATAACATCTGTTAGCATATGATGTTTAGACATAGAATCGAGTCCTTGTAAATGATTAAATTGTTGATAAAATTCAATTCTTAGTTTTTAGAAATAAAAAACCTCCCTGATTTTAGTTATTTGAAAAAATTCAAAATCATAAAACCTCTAATTTTGGTATTTTGAACAAATTAGATTTAATGAAAAAAACCTTTGGTTTTGAGTTATTTGAAAAATTCAAAGGACCTGCAAAATAATAATAATTTAGTGTTACTTCTTTGACCTTGTTCTTTGAATTTCAAAACCTCAATTAAAGGTCAAAATTAGTTCTTTAATTGGTCAAAACTAGTTTGATGACCTAAATTTTAGTTCAAAATCCAATTCTATAAGATAGTTCAAAACTTGATAACCAGGCAATATTAACACCATGTTGATGAGGTGTGATATTATAGACCACTGTTGTACATATGGACCAAGATACATATCTTCTAGTGTTTGATTGAATGAACATTTTTACATATGAAAATGCATTTTTCAAATCATGTTCAATTGAAAATTTTGGTCTTTCACACAATGTATATATGCATATACAATGTATTTTGTATTATGCCATAATTAATGTGACATGGGGATTGACACCTATGGAAACACCCAATGGCAACATCATTACAAATGTAAAGTTGCATCATCAATCTTTGCTTTTGTTTAAATTTATTATTGCCAATTAATAAATCAAATTTCATGTTTCAGGAATGTCATTGTTTAATACTTTTTCCTTTTGCTTGTTTAATTTTGTAGTCATTCTTCCATCAATGATAGTAATCAAATGATGATCAAAGTGTGTTATTTGCAAATGTCATTTTGCATACAACATATGATTCAAACAGAATTGTATAAGAATTGTGCAATGAAAAATTTGAGTGTGAAACATAATTAAGCCAAATAATAGATACTTCACATTATTTCCATCATATAATGGAAAAGCTTTCGTCAAAAACTATTGTTGATTCCAACTTGTGTGTATTGCACAACAATAAGGACAATTGTTTCACAAGATTGAAGACTTTTCTTTTCAAACACATCAAATTTAGGAACTTCTTATATTATTCAAGAATGGTGGTGTTGTCTTTGTCAACTCTAATGTTGGATTGGCATAGATTACAAATGTAATACTTCCTTTTGTGGTTCACCAAAATGCATAATTGGTTGCCACAAATAAAGGAATTTTTTTTCATATTTTTGGTTTTAATGATGAAATGAATGTTATTTAAAATAAGAAAGGATTTCATAAATGCTTTAGAGGTTACAAATAAGAATTGATGGAATAAGATGAAAATTAAGTTTTTTGAGTTTTTCAATTTGCATGTATATTGTATTTTTATAACCCCCCCAAAAAAAGGATAACAAAAATAGATGATGTTGAACACCACTACACTCAAATGATCTCTTTATATTGTTAAATCTATAGGTAAAATTTTGTGTGTAACATCCCCTAATGTTAATGATTGACCATCAATGACCTTTGGATATACTAGATCAAGTTTTTTGAACATAGGAAACTTGTGGCTTTATTTAAAACCTTCATTAAAAAAACAAACATGCAATATTATCTAATAAAATTTGAAAAAAGGAAATTTCTAATTATTGGGATTATAAATGAAAAATATTATTGAAAAATGAGAAGGGTGGGGAGTTAATATAGGACTTCTATGGAAAAAATAGACAACATCACCTAGTTGCACAATCCTTATTATGGCTAGGAAACTTTGTTTTCTAATAAAACATTTGACTTTAATGTTGTTTTGAATGTGGTGGGCATAGATTCTACCCAAAATTGCTCTTTGCCTACTTAAAACAATTCAACTTATATTTTCAATAATACTTATAATACAAATAATCTATTGTTTCCACTCATTCAATTATATCTATAGATTGTATTCACACAATTTTCTTATTACAGTTATTGATCCTTTATTTTCTAGATTCTTAATTATCTTATATATGCAAAATTTGTGATCAAAGTTCCTTTATTCTTTTAGAAAACACAACAATTATAGAGTACGTTCATTATTTTCTCATTAATATTTTATTATCCTCTTTATTTAGAATTGAACATCTCAAACATCTGTAGTGTAAAGTGTAAAAATCAAAAATGAAAAACATGAAAATTTGTGGTTCACAGTTTAACAAAATTTTAAAGTACATATTGTGTCTCTATTCCATCTCTAGCAACTCTCTAAGTTCATCTCTATGTGTCTCAACAAAAACAATCTTTAATTTCCATCAAATTTCAAAATTACATCTTAAATCTTTTTCTTCCAAAAATAATTTTAAAATCAAACTAATGAAATGTCTTAATCATGGTTAATTAATTAGCCATCTTCATCTTGCCTTGTTAAATCTTTGCCATTCACCTAGTAACATTACCCTCCTTCCACTTTAAATTTTGTCCTTGAAATCCTTGTTATTAAAAAAAAATTATGTTCTTCAAGTCACTATATTAACCATCTGTGGGTTGATCTGCTCATGTTGAGTTGTTGATATTCCTATATGCACCTTAATATGTGTTTTTGTGGTATCCTCAGCTGGTGCACTCATTGAAGCACTAGAACCTTAAGCATTAATTTTGTTGTACCTTGTTGTGTTTCTTCAAATATGAACTCCACCACCTATTTTTTTACTTCCAATTGGTTCCCTTTATTCACTATTGTCATTAGATATTAGCCCTATCTTTTATATAAGAATTTTTTGTACCTATTCCTTTACATGTTTATTCTGAAGATCTTGTCCTCCTCCTTTGAGATCCTATGATTCATGTTCTTATTGTTGACATGTTACTCCACTATATTTATCCTTGTTTGCTTCATCTGTTGGACTTGTTGGCTTTGAACTATCTGGATTTCTGTACATCAAATTTGGAAAGGCCTTAAAAACAAACAAATGCCTTTTGTACCTATCTTCATCCTTCTTGTGTGCAGTCAAATTCTTATACATTTCTTCCTTGAATTGCATTCCCCCCAGCTCCCACCACTCATGAAGTCAACATTGGAAGCTTTCATTTGTTGTTTGGTATGCAATATAAAATAATATTGTACCAAATTGTCGTATTCCTCCAATCTGTTGTTGACATACATAAGATTTAAATCCTTGTATTTCTTTGTCATTGCTCCTACCTGTACAACTATTAGAATTACTCTCAAACCTTGTGCATGAAATACTGAGATTTAACAAAGTTTCATTACTTTGTGGATACCACTGAAAGAGGGATAATGGGTGAAAGGGAGGGCAAAGACAGGGTGACTTTACAGACAATTCTATTGTGTGTAGTGTAATACATTCTCTTGTATTGTATGCACAGGATACATTACTCTTCAAAAGGGGTGATACAAGAAAATATGATTGATGATTGGCTAGTCACAATGATTAGACAATGTGATAACATTTAATTGATCTTTCAATCATTGTACACTGATCCTTGTTGGACAATATTCAATGTTTACACGTGTGGCATATGTCATCAAGAGCACATATTGTAACACATTTGTGTGAAATCAAATTACCTTAAAGATTTGATTTTTTGAATTTTTATTGAAGTTTCAATGACAAAAATTACTCAAAACTTAATAACTACTGCACCATGATCTGAAATTACCTTGTCAAACCTAGAGTTGATAATTATTGAGGGCTTGTTGATCATCATGTAGCAAGAAGGCACTCCCAATTTCCTTAAGTATTTATTTAAATTTTTGTATTGAATTTCCAATGGTGAAAATACTCAAAATTCAATAACCCTTGCGTTGCAACTTGCAAGTCTAAACTCTAAACATCACAAGATCACCCTGAGTGCACCGTCTACTTGTCTACAGCTTTTTAGCTGTATCAAGAACATAGGTGCTCCAAGAAGATAGTCAGGCCCTCTTGGATATCTCAAGATGACAAAACAAATTGCCATAGGTGAGGGAGGGCAAGGAAATAACTTGCACACTATTTTGGATATGATATATATTATAGTACCTTGGCGATATACCATAGTACCATAGTACTTTGGCAGCTCGACACTAATTATGTTATTTATAAATATGTTCAAATAAATAAAAAACTCAAAAGACAAAATTTTGTGAAGGGAAATACTAAAATCCATTGAAATATTCAATTTTTTGACATGGGATCTTCAAAGTTAATGAATTATTTGACAGAAATGTGTTGTTCAGCTGCCCCTTACCTAAGAGATCAATTCATAGAGACTCTGAATCTGACCAGCCTTTTTTTTCACTGGTTGTAATTTGGCCAAAATACAAATTATTAAAAATCAAAAGTGCTAAAATCATGTGCTTTTTGATAGTTTGAATAGCCAGAATTCAACCAGAATACTAAAAAACCACCAGATTTTAAATACATGGTTCAAGTAGGTAGCCAAAAATATAGAATTAAAAAAAATAAAAATTACTTTCACATTTAGCTTGTAGTCAAATTTGGCTAAATTATCTTCCTATGGATCATTTGCCACTTTGGCTATAACAAAAAATTGCCACAAAAAACACTGAATCTGAGTGTGGGTGGGCAGATCTGCTCTCTAAGCAAATCCAATATCAGAACTCAGTCTAGATCATAACAAATTTTTTTTTTAATAAGAGTCAAAATGTGAGAAATCTAAGATAATTAGCAACCAAGATCTGATGAGCAATCTCAGATGAGAAATCAATCACAACTTGCCAGGGAAAATATGAATTAAGTGAACAACGAGAACAATAGGATTTATTAGCTACAGCCGATAAACTTAATGCGTCATGTAATATGTGTACATTATTGTATGATGTACAATGTGCTATGTACAACACTATGTACATAGTATATACATATACATACATACATACATACATACATATATATATGCAGTGTATTTACATACATGTGTTGTACTATGTAGACATATACAACACATACATGTATTGTACACTGGAATGGATGAAACCACAAAGTTTATCTTACACACATGTGATGTGATGGGCCTTG
>Ga0209611_10012645_pt1 | contig 11811 bp, 8 predicted proteins | sample S1TSphgellanicum_3_FD_187693 | JGI IMG/M metagenome (GOLD analysis project Ga0209611, IMG submission 187693) | Host-associated microbial communities from peat moss isolated from Minnesota, USA - S1T2_Fc - Sphagnum magellanicum MG (SPAdes) (version 2) | ecosystem: Host-associated > Plants > Peat...
TTTTTTTTTTTTTTTTTTTTTTGGTGATAAATTTTCATCACTTGGTGACCCAAAAAATTAGGGACCCAGGTGGGATAGGTGGTCATTTGCTGGTTCCACTTTGGTTTTGCCAGTTCCACTTGTGATGTGAATCAACAATGGGACACAATGTTACGGTGTGGAACAGGTGTTGGTAGAACTGAATACCACCTGATGGAATGGTGTCTCATGCCCTACCTTGGCTCAACACATTCCTGGGTGGAACAGGCCTTTACAGGGCCCAATTCCATAGTTACACAGGCAGCTGTTCTGCAGAAATAAATAGTCCAGGTGATTCTATAATAACAGAATTGGAACGGGCTGAAATTTGGTGGCAAAACATTCTGCCCTCAGAACCCTATGAACGATTCCAAATTCCAATGCATACATTACAAACAGACACACTCAGAAGATTACATCGTAACACCAAAGGATTACTGTGAAAAAATATATTCCTCCATCAACCCGCCCATTCATCCTATAACTTCATCCCTCAGTAGACCCATGTAGGTAGTAGTAGTAGTAGTAGTACCAACCTTCTCTACACTGGCGAAATTTCGCCAAAAAGAAAAATTGAAAAATTAAACATCTGAAAATGAAGTGAATTTGGAGGTTTTTCAATCGCCACAAGTGAGAGGGAAAAAAAAAAAGTAAAATCAATCTATCTCTATATTTGGTTTTCAGCGTTTAGCCAAAAATCTAAACAATATGAATAAAAATTTGTACTTCATATGGTGTCTGGCTTATAGCGAGAGTTTGGCATAAAAATTTCAGGATATTCGCCACTTTTTCTAGATCTTCCTATGCAGGATCACCATTTTGGCTACAAAAAATTTCTTTAAAAAAAAACACTGATAGGCAGTAATACCTATATTTTTTCAATTTTCTGATGTTGAGTCATTGGCTAGCATCCCAAGAGGGATTTAAATGAAAAGCTTTTTTAGAACCTGTGTAAATAGTTTTAAAATGTTACCAAACTAAAATCAAAGTCCAAAATTCAAATGTGTCAGAATTTTAAAAAAAAAAATTTCTTTTTCGAAATTTGGCGGATTTTGTTTTTTTGGCAGAAGGGAATATTGTGACATAATATTATTTTTTTCTTTTATTTTTCTCACTTTGGCGAAATTTTGTACCAAAAAAAAAAACGCAAAACGCTGATTCCTATCGATGATCGCCATTTTGGCTACAAACAAAAAATCCAAAAAAAAAAACACTGGTTATTATTTTTATTATTAGGTACTGTATTGTATTGGTGTATCGCCGGCGGGCAGAGGGCAGATCGAAAAGAAACGGCCAGGAGTGAGGGACGTCGTAGAGGGGGAGAGAGGGAGACCGCGAGCGTACGCAGACGAAGACGAAGAGGCCCGAGAAAGAGGGAAGAAATGGCTATGGCTGCCTTGCCATTGGATTCACGACGCGCGCTCGAGTGTTTCGCAGAAGAAGAGTTGAGCAGTAAAGAGGAGAGAAGGTGGAGAGATAGAGAGAAGAGTAGGTGGTGAAGTTGGGAGCAAATGAGTTTTGGTTGCAGTAGTGAAGATGGTGGAGCAGAGGGTGAGGACTAACGCGAGGTTTTTGACGGAAGGGATGCAGCAGAAATCCGGAAAGAAGAGGGAAAAGAGGACACCAGACGAGACGAGACGAGATTGAGCCACCACGGGGAGGAAGAATCGGAGTGTGGAAGTTGCGTTTTCTGCGTGTCCTGGTCTTAGGCAGCAATGAAATGGAGGAGATAGATGATGGTAAACCTAAGGCAGACGTTAGAGACGAAAGTGTGCAAGAAGTGGGGAGCGGATGGTGGTAGGATAGACAGGACGCTCAGGGCTATGTATATCAAGAAGGTTTAGGGCAGAGAATCGGTTCAAGCTTCCAGCGCCTGCTTGCTTTTGTGTACATAAGAATAGGAGTTTAGTATGTGCAGGTGAATAAAGGAGGGCGTGATAGGGTTGAGATCAAGCATCTCTTCTGTATCTATATGATGGATTTTTCGTCGCAGAGGTACTGGTGGAGGAAGAGAAAGGAGGAGGGAAGGCGGACGTACTTAAGGTAAGAGATGAGCGGCAGCAATAGCAGCAGCAGGAGGTGCAGATGACGGAGGCTATATTCAGTGTTAAATACGGTGACAAGTTGCAGAGGTAAGGGGGCTATGGGGAGCCAGGTGAGTACTATCAAAGCTGCAGCAGGGAAGAAGTTTGCGGCAGAATCCAAGAAGAAGGGACATAAAGTGGAGAAAGCAAAGATAGGGATTCTTGCATTTGAAGTAGCAAATGTCATGTCGAAAAGCATTCAGCTGTGGCAATCTTTAAGTGATCATGAAATCCTGAGACTGCGGACAGAGGTGATTAAAGCTGAGGGTGTCCTGAATCTAGTATCTGACAATGAAGCTATTCTGTTGAGTCTAGCTTGCATGGAGAAGTTGCAGGATTTGACTGCAGTAGCGAGTGCAGTTGCTCGGCTTGGGCAGAGATGTCAAGAGCCAGCATTGCAAGGCTTTGAGCATGTGTACAATGATGTTCTGGAGCAGAGTATTGATGTGCGACCTTTTGAATTTTCATTCAAAGAAATGGAAGGAAAGATTAAGAAGATGGAACGGTATATTGCATCTACTGCCACCCTTTACCAGGAGTTGGAGATTCTTGCAGAATTGGAGCAGAGTGTTCACAGAATGCAGGAACAGGAGGAAGTTGCACATGGTGAGATGTTGAGTTCCTTGGAGCAGAAAGCAACGTGGCAACGGCAAGAGATCAAGTATGTCAGGGACTCGTCTTTGTGGAATCACACTTATGATAAGATTGTAGGTCTCTTGGCGAGAACTGTCTGCACCATACATAGAAGAATTATTGGTGTGTTTGGTTCACCAATGCTGGGCTTATTACCTGCATTTCCTCACCAGCAGAATGGTGAATCCTCTCAGTTCCCTGCATTTCCAAACTCTTATTTGTCTAGCTCCCATCCTGCATCATTAAGCCCCCAACTGTCACACCACAAGGGCACAGAAGCTTTGAACCGTCACTCTTCATATAGGATAGATTCTGTCTCTCAGTCAATAAGTCCATTGAGGTGTAGTGCTAGTGTTGAAGATGGTGGTCCAAGCCTTGTGGGGTTGCAGTTAGCCTCTCAGACTAGTGCTCCTGGGGCCATTGAATTTCAGGCATCTCCTTCTGCCAACCTCTCTTCAGGTCCACATATCAACCAACGAAGAAATTCTTTTGTCTGCTACCTTCCCAATATTCAGAATGCACCCTGTGCCCCTTCATCAGTACCCTTAGACTCAGAAAATATTCAGTTGCAATTCTTTGAAAGGCCACTTACGGCAATAGTGCAGGCAGAAACTACTGATTCATTCACTTCTGCTCTCCTTTATGCAACCAGCCATAGCATCCAACCAGGGCAATCCCAGCACTCAGTGGCACATCGGAATGGCCACAATGTTAGACTTCTTTGTGACCCAAAAACTAGGCATCAAATGGCACCCTGGTCCACATTGGGAGGTGCTGCACTTGCATTGCATTATGCCAATGTAATCATCATCCTTGAAAGAATGGTAAGGTATCCTTACCCCATTGATCGTGATGCACGGGATGATCTTTACCAGATGCTACCTAAAAGTGTGCGAGGGGCTCTGCGGTCAAGGTTACGAGCATCTATGAGGTTGTGTGATAATGGCAAGTTTGACTCTGGGGTCGCCATGCATTGGAAGGAGGCACTGGACAGACTCTTGAGCTGGCTGGCTCCACTTGCACACAACATGATAAAATGGCAGTCAGAGCACAACTTTGAGCAGCAGCAAGTGGTGGCCCGCACCAATGTGCTTTTGCTTCAAACCCTTTACTTTGCAGACTTGGCAAAGACTGAGTCAGCAATCACAGAGCTTCTTGTGGGGTTAAACTACATTACGGGTCTTGAGCAAGAAATGAAGTCAAACAGCATGATGACAGAGGAGGAGCCATACACCAAACAGCAAGAAGAGACAGAAGAGTGTCTTGACTGGCAGATCTAGCCCATCTTTCTCGAAGGTGAGATTGGACTTGGATTTTAGTGAGATTCCTCCAAACAAGTTGTACTGATTATACACTAGACCTCTTCTTCTTCCAAGTTGTGATTCTAATAAAAATACTGTCATGAAAGCACATGACATTTTGGACACTTTGAATTCTTCAATTCTGTTCATTTCTGTTCATTCATTTCTTTTGCAAACAGTTTTCATGATTTGTTGCCAGTTGTATGGGAAAACCTTGGTGATCTCATACTTAATTTAACCTTACAGAAGAGATATAAAGCCCAGATTTGGATGTTATATCAGAAATTGATGCAGGCCCTTACCTTGATAAGAACAGCATTCTGGTGTTAACACTCTAGTTTGATTTGAAAGGTGCAATGTAGGGTGCAAAATCTCAGTGTATTATATGTTATAATCTAGATCAGTCTTCGTATGCTATGATATTTGCATTTGCACTGACCTTGTTTTGTAGTGTGACCTACATATCAAGGGCAGCTCTCCTCTAGACAGATCACAGAAGAAAAGCAAAGAATTTTTTTTCACTCAAGTGCACAGCACATCACAATTTTCTAGGTGATCCCCATTACCACAAGCCAGTTGCAGTAGTGGTGAAAGTAAACATGCTATGCATCTTGTTAAGAGACTTTTAGAACTAGTATCCATGACATGTAGACATGGACCATAATTTTTCTAGTTGCCTCCTGGTTTCATGTGTTGTTGAATCTGTGCCCAGCAGAAGACTCCCCAGGTAGGATTAATGAACTGCATCAAATAGACATTTGCTACTCTCACCACAGACAGGTTTAGTCAACTGAATCATGCACTACTATCCACATCAATTTTCCCTTAAGAAGAGAACTCAGAACATTTAGTTACTCCTTCCAGTCTGAAGTGATCTGTTCTATGAATGCTTAAGTGTATTTCCAACCTTGATGCAAGCTCATAGCCTAAAATATACATGAACTGAGATTGAGTTGACAATCAGACAGCATATACCCTGATAACCTGCTGAATTGTTGCTCGGCAAACAGGGCAGCCCCAATTTTTGGCTTTGATCTCAGACAGACAATTCATACAACCTGCCATGTGGCCACATGGAATGCAGACACCCTCTGCAGGTGCATCCCAGCATACCACACATTGGCTTGCACCACCTTTAGATGATGTGGCTGCTGCTGCTTCATTTGATATGTGTCCTGCAGACAAATCTCCTCGAGCTGATGTCATATCAATTGGAGGGTAACAAATTGACCCAGGATCACTATTTTCTAAAGCTATATAATCAGCAGGAAGAGGGGGTGCTGATGGAGGTGTTGCCAGTGCTGGTAATGGCAGGTCAGAAACAGGTGCTTGTGTGTGAGCTGGGGGAGAATGCTGGGTTCTCACTTCTGATTCAGGGACAGGCCGTCTAGGCTGTTCTCCAGGGGAATTCTGGACCCTGCTTGGTCCTGCCTCTTCCTTGGAAGGGGACCAGCCATTGTATGCAGACTGCTGCTTTTGATCACCACCCCAACCTCCAAACTTGCCAGCATCTGATGACATTTTAGTTTTTGAATCAGAGGATCTCCGACGCCTATCCTGCCCATCTCTGAGCTCACCTGCTGATAAAGAGGACCGGCCATTATAAGCAGACTGCTGCTTTTCATCACTCCCCCATCCTCCAAACTTGCCAGCATCTGATAACATTCTAGCTTTTGAATCAGAGGATCCCCAATGCCTATTCTGCCCATCTCTGAGCTCACCTGAAGATAACTGCACACCCTCCTCTGATGCTGTGCGTATAGATGCATCAATAGCCATCTTCAAGGCAGCATCATGAGGTAGCTCCATTGCCATTTGACGTTTGCCAGGACTAGGACCTTGATGCATAGGTGTAGAGATGGCAGATGTTTCCTGCGAGGAGGCTGGCAGGCTCTGCTGGATCATCGGACGGTTGAGTGATGACAATCCTTGCAAGACAGCCTGTGATGGTGTTCCTTGTCCATTCACTGCATTTGTTGCCTACATAGCCATGACAAAAACTTCAGAGGAAAGTCACGTGAAAGAAAGTCCCATTCACCATCTTGCTGATCAAAGCAACCTCATATGAGCAGTCTTGTCCAAATGTGACTGCAATAGGAAGGGTTTAAGAAAGACAGCAACAATTTCTGTGCCCATCTGATCTTCTAAACTTTCCCTCAAACTATTTCAAGTCTCTAGAATTACAAAAGTCTTTGTGCTGTTTCAATGTTTAGAAGACTTCATCCCTGTACAACAAGCCACCAGGCAATTGGCCTCACTGAGAGTCCTGACTTCATATGGTATGGAATCTGCATAAAGAGCAATTGTAACAAAGCCACTGATTTGATTCCAAAACCTAAGACAGTGGACACAGTACCTGTGGAACACCTTTGCATGCCTTGTATAGACGCTCCAGTTGCCCCTTTTCACCCTCCTGTTCTGAAAGAAATTTGTATTTTGTTTCTGTGCCAACAGGAAACAGTAAGTTTTGGCATTGTGGAAGACTGACACACTCTATACACACCCATGATCACAGTCTAACCCATATAGAAATCCAATCAACTATATTTAACTGTAAGGTTCATAAGCCCATCCTCCATATACACAGAGTCCGCAACCACAGTGGGCTTGTCCAAAAGCGTCCTATGTATCAATTCTAGCTAATAGCCCCTACCTATTAGCTAAAGAAGGGCAACTCAGTTGACATCTTCCACATCTACAAAAGACTAATATAGTGTGTTAAGTGTTTGAACACACAAAGCTCTTACTTGTCTTCTTGTCAGTGACAACTAAAACAGGATCAGCTGAGCTGAACTTTGGTTCCTCCACTTCAGCCTTGGCTAGTGGGATAATAGTTCTTGGTAAAGGAACCTAGCATGTGACAAAATCCCACATCGCACTGTTAGATACATGTCTCCTGACAACCTTTGTATCTATTGCCATCAACAAGCATGCTCTTATAATGCTGATATAGTGACTTAAACCAGTTCATTTTACTCCCCACAATCAAGGTGCAACAATGGGACAGTTAACCAGATATTAGAACTTCTAAGTGGACCTATCCTGTAGAGCTTACGAACATTGCAGAATCCAGCAGCATGAGACCCAGGCGAAGAACCCCCTCCTTTCCAAAGGCTCACCTGTTGTTACAACCCAAGTGTGAGGTTCAAGCCCAGAGCACACTCACTTGCATATTGCACCAATAATACTGCAAAAAGAGCTTACCAGGTGTCTAAACATGATACTGACATAGTACCATACCTGACAATTGCAACAGACACCAGCTTCAGGCATCAGACTTACCTTTGGGGACTGGTAGACAACAAGCTCAAAACGGGGAGGTCTCCTTGTGTCCAATTCTATTGGCAGCACTACAACCCAACTACCCCACATAGAGTCACCTTTTCACTTAGTGTATGTGCACCACCTCAAAACTGACCCCTCTTAAGAGACTCATGGCCATATCTATTTTGAGAACAGATATTTACCACCAATCTGGACAACTTATGTCTAATTCTTACTGGAATTCTGTAACGTATCCACTCCAGAAACACACAGGAAGGAAGAAGATGTGACAAAAATTTACTCACATCTTTTTTGTCACCCACTGAGGTGCAAGTGTTTCAAGAAACCCAGGCCCAGCAAGCTCCCGCACCACACCACTAAAAAGACAGATCCGATCCTGCACACCAAAACAAAGAACTCATTTTAACTGACCTGGAACTCATTTTATACAGCAAGAGATGCAGAAAAAGGGTGCTATGTGTATACACATGTACAAAGATCTCATTACAATTAAGGTTTGCTGTACAATTCCAAAATTCAATGATTCCATGCTCCAAGCAATATTACAAAGAGGAATAAGCACTGAAAACAGGAGTACTATACCTCAATCATGCGTACCACAGAAGCATGACCACGACTCCGTGCCATATCCAATGGTGTCATGCCATCATCATTCGCAGCCAAGGGATCAGCTACACAGCACCATCATTCCCATTCAGTTGGGCTGCTACTGCAAAACTGTGGGAATGTAAGGATTGCAGCTCTTGAGACTAGGCAAGATGATGATACCTCCATTATCTAGCAGTACCCTCACAGTTTTGTCCAGCCCACGCTTTGCAGCATGATGTATAGGCATACCTCCATGTGTCCCTATGCACATTTACCAAAACTGTCTCAGAACCCAAACATGCCAAAATTGACCTCTACTACCAGCATGATGGTTAGTATCAAGCCCAATCTTCAGGGAATGGGAGCTCAATTCAGTGAAATAGCATGCATCTTCAAGGAAAGGGTCTGAATGCAACAGACATACCAGGCCGATATGCCTTCAAATTGGCTCCAAGGGTAAGGAGTGTTAAGACCATCTCAAACAAGTCACCTCGTGTGCAAGCTAGAATGAGTGGTGTCCGCCCTTCCTTGTCAACCCACTGCAAAAAACACATCACAAACATAAATCTCTCCAGGTTCCTGATCCCCTATTCTTTCTTCTTCTCCTTGCCACAAAACTCAACATGTAGATCTATGTGAGCTCAGCAAAGAAAAATTTTGTTTGAAAATTGCAAGGCCTAGAGAACGCAGTTGGGTCGTGTAGCACCCCACTCAGTTCAAAAGTTTTTTGCCACTAGTTACCTCCAAAGAAGCTCCCTCTCGTCGAAGGGCCTTGACAGTGCCATGATTCCCACTTTGAACTGCTTGGTACAACTGCTCTTCTTTGGTTTGTCCATTCCCCATTTGAATCTAGTGCACTTTCTATTGCAACTTCAATCCAAAGCCTACAGCTTTTCCTGGCAACTTTCTTCTTTCCACTTCAAAATAGTTTCTTCTTCTGTAGAACTGACACCACAAAGAAATCAAAATGTCCTGGATACAAAACGCTCTCACAGCTATATGCAAAAGCTTTATCTCCTTTGATGACCCAAAAGAAAGAAAGGGCTCTCTTATAGCAAGCAACAAAAGAGAACAAAGCACCCTTACATCTTGAATAAAGCACACATATGTACTTTAAGATTGCAGAGAAAACTCCACAATAACTCCTTGAAGGAAACCATCATGTGACATCATAACCTTGTGAATGTCACTCACAAAGCATTAAACCATCCATCCATCACCTTCATCATGAATAAGAATACAAACAAACCCCTGAAGCAAAGAAGCTCCTCTCCAGTTATGCAAGCATTTCAGCAAAAGACTAGAGGCCTCATGGCATTGCCGATCATCAGAACACTGAATGCACCAGCAAATGATTAGAGCTTGTTTCTAATGCATTGATGCTAGAAGACAGCACGCGATCCTACACTCAACTTCCTGGCATTCATATCAGCTCCGATGAATACGTTCTCCTCCTTCTCTCTCTCAAATCCCCGATCCGGCCACTATGCTTCCCGCCAACAACAACAACCTGCAGTACTACCTACTGGTGGAACTACAACTGTTGTTACACACGGGCTCTGTCTGCGCCATCATTTCCTTTCTGCTGCTGTAAGGAAACAAAGGAACACATGTACTATACAACCTTCTTCTCCCATAACCTCAACAACAACTGTCTCATGTCTGAAAGCATACACAATCGTCCCTTATTGTTCTCTCTCTCTCTCTCTATAACTAAATCCTTTCTTAAAACTCTAAAGCCATCTCATACCTCAGGAATGAAGAAGGGGAAATTCGGTGGATCTTCTGCTTCAAATCCGTTACTACTGATCCTCCACGCTCTCGTCTGGACGAAATGAAAACTGCGTTCTCTCTCTCTCTCTTTGTCTGTGAGTCTCTCGTTCTGTCTGTATCTGTGTCTTGTACATAGACAAAACTTCTCTCTTATTCTCTTCCTCTCTTCCTCTCCCTTCTCTCATGACCTGAGGAAACTCATCCATTTCGAGTGCAATTCCGCGTCGCGACGATACTCCGGGATGCGCGATAAGCGGCCAATTGGTTTGTTGCGCAAATCCGCGAAGAAACACACAGAAGGCGAGAAAACACAACAGAAACTGCCTCTCTTTGGTAGGCTCACTTTCTACTCTGCCCGTCGATATCGCCACGTGGCGTCAATCCTGGTGTCTAGTCTGCGGCTCCACGACATCCCCATGAACAAAATGCATAGATGGATGGATATATGGATAGATGAATGTACTCTTTTTTGCACTTCATAGTCCCAGTTTCTATTTCCAACTCAAAAATGAAGTTTCTCATCCACCGTCGACATCGTCACGTGGCGTCAATCGTGGAATGTACTTTGGGTCTTCACGATAGCCCAGTGAACGAATGGAGTCATGGATGGATGGATGCATGGATAGGTGGATGAATGGGTATGGGTTTATGTACTCTCTTGTTTTTTTCACGTTGTAGTCTCGCTTTTCATTTCCCACCTTAAAAATGAATTTTCTCATCCACGGGGTATTTTCGTTTGACCACGTTCGCTTGTTGATTTATGAAGAGAGAGAAAGATAATGGCTGATATACTTTAAGCAGAGTTAATACCAGCATTTATTTTTAACCCCAGTTTAATTGAAAGGTTCAAGGATTCAACAATATTTCCACAGTCCCCACCTCCACCCTGCCCCCCACCCAAAATGGTAGAAGGAGAAAATGCATAGGGTAAGGCCCTGGGACAAGGGCATTACCCTAAGAAGGAAGGGGTCACAAGAGGCTGCAATCCCACCTTCTGGTAATGCTCTTGTCCAAGGACCTTAAGATGCTGTCACAAAATTTGACAACCTCTTCGGAATTTTGCTCTAGTACCATTCGGATCTCAACTTTGTCACCAAAAGGTCTTTGGAGAATTATGTACCTTAAGGTTGATCCCTGGAATTAAGTTAATAATTACATCATATTATCCCATACTATTTCCTTCACCAGTTTTTTTAATAGAATATTTCTTATATTCTTATTAAAATTAAAAATAAAAATAAATTTAATTAACTAATTTTTCCTTCAGCAGTTTTGAGCTTTCATTACCTTCTAGGCTACTGTAACACTGGAAGGGAAGGAGTTTTGTTGCAAATCTTCAACCAAAGTGTTAGCTGTCCGCACAAAACCATGATAGCTGGTTGGCAGTGTGAAGGTAAGTAAAGTAAGTACATACTCAATGCTCATCACTCGGATAAGCAAAAACTGTCAGTGCCAAAGTACTCCTTGTCCAACAACATTGAAGCCGCAACATTCATAGCACATTACTCCTCATTCAGCACCAACAGGGAGCCTGATGCTGCTATGATCAAGTATAATTTATATGTTATGTGTGTTCTGATCATGAAGCAAATCATAATAATTAATGTATGTTATGTCCTGGTGTGTGGTATTATGGAATCCCCTTTGCTTGGCTATTTTTGTCATGCAATGGTTTCCCCCCCCCAAATCACCAAGTCCACATGACCAGTTCTACATTGATGATCCATCAAGTCCATTTCATCCTATGGAGTTGCCCGGATGCTCCTAATTCAAAAAAAGGCTCAAAAACTTCTTTTCTTTTGTCATGGATGGATTTGATGGCTCGTTTAAGCTTAAGAACACATTCAAGTGGCCTTTAGAGTTTGCTTTTTAAATTATGGTCATGTTGTTAGCATGGTTTAAAGTAGAAACTTGGGTGCTTACAAAAGTTAAGTATATAGTTGGGAGTCTGTTTCCCTACACAGATCCAACAAAGTGTGGTATTCATGGATAAAAAAACATGGATAGAGCATTGTTGCCCATCAATTGTACAATCCTAGAGTAGGTGACCAAAATGTGTTTTTATGGTGAAAGTGTCTCTGCTGCTTTGTATGAAGAAATTGATGCTGCTGCCAAAGTCTGTTGCTCTG
>Ga0209611_10012646_pt1 | contig 11810 bp, 8 predicted proteins | sample S1TSphgellanicum_3_FD_187693 | JGI IMG/M metagenome (GOLD analysis project Ga0209611, IMG submission 187693) | Host-associated microbial communities from peat moss isolated from Minnesota, USA - S1T2_Fc - Sphagnum magellanicum MG (SPAdes) (version 2) | ecosystem: Host-associated > Plants > Peat...
ATGTTCCATTTTGCTATAGTTTGGATGAGTTGTTGTTGCTGCTTTGATGTTTGTTGTTGTTTGTAGACTTCTTTTGTCACAATTTACAACCCTTTTTGTTTTGTATAAGAATGCCATTGAATTCTTTTTCTAAGTGTGCAATATTGTGGTGTAGGTTTTAGGTAGTTTATAAAAGATCTAGGCATACCATTTTCTATGGTAGCAAGTCATGCTCGAATAAAAACCTTTTGCAAGAGAAGAGGATTGTGTTATGAGTTTCCCCCCCATTGTATGAATAAGAGAATTGGTCTCTTTATTGTTAGATTTGCAAGTTACAATAACCCCCAAAAAAACTTAGATCATATATAGGTTTCAATTAACCATCGATCGAGAATGGGGAGGTTTGACTTCTTGCTCTTGGTTGCATGTGTAATGAGTGGTGCAAATGTTTGGGACATCAAAGGCAGTTACCTCTACAATTAGGACAACAAAGGGATCAACTCCAGCAATTGAGAATGTGATGCCAAGGCCAACAACATTTGATTAGGATTCTTAATTGGGGCCCATTCCTAAAAAAATCATGTGGACTTTAGGTCTTTTCTAAGCATGATGTAGAGGTGGTGTAGTCATAGTTGATGAGTTTAGGGGACACTGTATCTTTAAATAAACTTGCTCTATAGAAGTTGTGGTCAGAGTTGACAATATTACAAGAAGAAATTGAGTTTGTATTTCAAAGCCATCGAGGGCATGGTGACATGCCCTTCTAGGTGGACCTTCAAATTTGAGGATCTACCTAGTCAAGGCCCAAGTCCGAACCACCATAAAGCTGCTTTTGCGGCTTGGGTTACAAGTTTAAATGTTGGCTTGGGTTCAATACCTAGTTTGACAGACTTACGAGTTGCATAGGTGTCAACGAGTGAAGGTTTGAGGAAGGGGGCCCGAGGTCGTGTCCTTGGTGTGTTAAGTCCTTAAACTGGACAAGATTACGATTAGGCTAGAAGATGGGAAATGGTAATCCCAAACAACAAAACCTTGGACCACTTGGGAAGTTCACAATGGGTTTAGTCCCACTCGTCTAGAGGTTAGGGTTAGCCCTAGGTTACAAGATGAGTCTGAATGCCAAAAATTCACCAAGTGTGTGGTTTTCTATGTGCATGTAACATAGGTGTTTAGCGAGGCACATGAACAAAATTACAAAGGCAACATGGAATGGTGCCAGGGCGGATTTGGGTGCAAGATTTGCTATTAGAGTAGGTTCCTAGGTTAGTTGGAAAATCTTTTAAAGCATTTGGGTTGGGGTGAAAAGTTTCCAAGGCAAATGCCCTTGAATGAACCCAATACCTAGCACAATGGATGTGGTGGAGCCCAAAGCAAAGAATAAATACAATACCAAAAAGGAAATAGATAATGATGCATTCGTGGAAAAATTGATTGCCTCAGGGTAAACCATGGTTGGTGAGGAACTTCATGATGAAGAGGCCCAAAGCTTTAAAAACATGGTGGAGGAAGCCACGAAAGCCCCTCCACGCAAAAGTAAGAAAAAACACTACACCAAAATGTCGAATTTATGACTATAACATTTTGCAACTATGTCCTCACCCTAGTCATACATATAAGACATGTTTTTTATGATTATATTTCTAACTAAAAATATGACTACATTACTAAGTTATTGACTATAGTCATTTATGTTATTACTACACGTTTATAGTCACCCACTATAGTCATCTTGATTATGAATTGAAAATATTATCTATGTATGTAATGAATATGTACAATATTCATTAAATATTAAAATTGTATTGCTTTAAACTTTTGAACACCTTTTTCCATTATAGGCAAACTAGGTTTATAATTAAAATATTTTGCTAACATTTATTGCTTTAAAAAACAAGATATAAGTATGTAGGTTAAGCTTGGGTAATTAATTTGTGAACTAAATATATAATGTGGGGTAATAATTAGGTTATAAAAAGATAGCAAAGTTATGTAGGTAAGTAGGTATAAATATTACCTACCTACATTTAAATAATTATCTAACTAACTATTTATCTACCTTTATTCTATTCATTTATATATTACATATTTTTTTATGAATTACTCATGATCATCTTAAATTAATTTCATGATTTGATTTAGTCTTTTCTTGATATATAATTTAAAATATTAATGTACTATATGATCAAAATATATTAATATTTCCAATATTTTTACTCAAACTAATTTTCAATAGTTGATATTTCATGTTATAGAATTGTCATATTTAAACATCACGATGCAATCATTATTTAAAATGTTATTTAAAACATGTAGTGATTAAGTTTTAAATTATTTGTAATCCTTATTATTTGTAATCATAAATTACGTAAAATTAAAATTTACATTTTTAAAAATCATTTGATTATCTTAAAATAACCTTATTAAAAAAAATTATTGATTAAATAATATAGTTATTTTTTACAACATTAGCTAATGTATAATGTTTAGTATTTAAATTATTTTAAATCTTTGTTTATAATCATAAATTGATTCAGATTAAAATTTTAAAATAATAGTTTTGCTATTCTAAAACATTAAATGTTTCAATATGTTACAAACCAAAATTTTATTTTTAATATTTATTTTATAAATTAATTTAAAATATCAATGGAATATAATTTTTTGAATTATTTATGCTTTTAGACCAAAAAATCATTTAAGTGAATTTTATAAAATTTTAAATAATTTATATTTGATTTATTTCAATAATATTTCATTTTTGTAATCAATTAACTTTACATGTGAAAATGTATTGAAATAAATAGGTTAGGCTAAATTAGGTAGGTAACGTAACTAGGTTAAGTAGGTTGCTAAATAGGTTGCATACATTTATGTTAAAGAATTTCAATAGGTTAGAAAAAAAAAAAATTCATAACCAAAGGATGACAATGTTTTGAAATTATGTTGAGTGGTGGTGCAATGGTTAAAGACTTGGATCTTCTTTTATGAGATGAGAGGTCCAAATCCTCATACTTGCACTAGTACACAATGAGCCCAAAATCCAATAATCTAAATGACTATGGGGTTATAAAAGTGAATCAAATTTGCCATGCTCTAATTTCATTTCACCTTCAATGAAACTTCAACTACACATTCACTTATAGTCAAAATAATTTATGACAATTGTTTTTGATACTATTAAGATGATAATTTCAATGTTATATGAACTTTTATAATAGTCATTACTTAATAGAACTTATTTACCATATGTAAGATTATTTATCATAACCTTTTTATTGCATCAATCATTTACAATATGACATATTTGATGATGATTCAATCTAACTTATAACTAATTTAGTAATTTATTTTAATAAAAATTTCAATTTAATTGCCATATATTATTTTGGGCCTTCATATATTATAGTGTAAAGACATTTTGAAGAAATAAAAAATAAAAACCCAATACTAATCACATGTGTTGATATATATTTAATATAAAAATAAATATAATGCAAAAAAATATTTATTTGGGTGATTAAATTTTTTATTATATATATAGTTGCCTAACATAATGTAATGCAATATAAAAACTAATCCATGTTAAGTAATAATTTATAATTAATCAACATCTTCCATTATTTTCAAACCAAATGAACTACAGTAAAATTCCAAATAAATAAATAAAATGGAAAATGTTATTTTTTAATTTTATTTTTATCAATCATCAATATTAATTAATTGGAATATTGTTAAAATTTTACTTTTAATAGTTTTAATCATCAACTAACATATTATTTATAATTACGTAATATAATAATTTTTAAATAATATATTTTATTATTAATATATATTCTATTATAAAATTAATTAATATTAAATATTGATATTTCATATATATAGAATTAAAATAAAATTTTCTAACATACTTTACTTTTTTTGGATGAAATTAAATAAATAATAATTTATTCTGTTATTTTGTATTATTAATTTAAATAATATAATATACATATTTGTAATATTTAAAATTAATATAAAATATTTTTATATAAACTCATTTGAATGCGTTTATTATATGAATTAATGATATAATTTAGTGTTAGTTTATGTATAGATATTATCTGTTTTAAATCCTATATATATATAATATTTTAATTCTGAAAGAAAATCAGATTTTATTTCTACCTTTATTTAATAAAATGTTAAAAGATGTTTACAACATAACAAATAAAAATCCAATTTTTAAAAACATATAAATATATAATAAATAATATATCATATACCATATGTATATAAGATATAAAATAAATATCATAAAATTATTTATACATATTATATATGATTTTTAATTAAATAATATTTTATTATGGGCTTCGTTTCATAAAAATGTAAAAAAATAATGTTTATCCATGAAAATATAATTTTTTTGATGCAATGTTTTTTCATATAAGATCATTGATATATGATATATGATTATATTTATTTATTATAGTTTATATTAATAAAAATATTTGTGGATAAAATGATAATATAAAAGTTATAAAATTTATAATAAAATTTTCAGTTATTTAAATAAATTTATATTCTATAATTAGATGATCAAACTCATATTATAATATAAAAATTAACATGTATGTATTTAATATACCATATTTAAATGTATTGTATTTCCGAAATACACTATGTAACATTGAATGGTTTTGAAAATAACATTATTATATGTTGATACATCGTATTTTATGAACTATTTGTAGTAAGTTTCATAATTAAGATGTATTATGTAATACAAAAAAAAATCATATATTTCAAATTTTCTTTCATTTGGACAAATTATGAGAAAGATACTAATGGTTAAAGGAAGAAAATGTTTTCAATACATCATTGTTGAAATGTATTGAAATACAGGATTTATATGCAAAAAATTTCAATTCAAGTATTTTTTTTAAATAATTTTTATTTGTAGATTTTGGAAAAGAAATTAGAATGAAGTTTAAATTGTTTCATTTGGACATAATATGAGAAAGATTTTACTAATTAAAATAGGGTTTTGGAAAATGTTTAGTTGCATCTAAACTTAAAACTAAGGTGCAAGTAAAAGGTTTAACACATATGTTTTGTCTTGAATTTCATCTCACAAGCTATATATAAAGAACATGTTTTTACCTAATTTATCACATTGAATGCATATGCCAATTTGGGATGAGTGAAGAAATGTTTGACCTTAAATGAAAATTGGAAAATAAATGAATTTTTTTTGGCTATTTGTTCCATCTACATTTTCCCTTTCCTACCTATTTGCCTACCTACACAAATAAGTAGGTGCAAATCTTTTTGAAGCTTTCAATTATTTTTAAAATGAAAGAATAAAATAATTTGGATTAAATAATTAAAATATTCAAAATTTCCTAATTATCATTGTTTTCTAATTAAGTAATGTAATAATAAAAAATATAAACATTTTATTAAAGTTATGTGTGTGTGTACATACATACATACATACATACATACATACACACACACATATATATATATATATTTGTAATCGTAAAATACATGGGCCATTATGATTATAGTAATGAAAGATTTGATGATTATGGCATTTGCGACTACAACGCCAAAAATACGACTAATGGCCTTTGTGACGAGAGTCTGTATGCATTACAATCATGGTAGTCATAAATGTTTTTTATGACTACAAATGTAGTCATATTTGTAATTATATTTTCCACATTTTATTGTAATGAAGACAAAAGAGAATGAGAGGTGGGCACAAATAGAATTAAGGCCCATGAAAGGATTCCATCCCTTGTTGTTCGAATGAAAGGAAAAACATTCAATTCCTTGATTCTTCCTTTGAATCAATTGAAAAAAGGAAAAGGGGGCAAGCAGGCCCAGGAATGTCTAGAAGTGGACAAGTTTCCCAAGACATGAGAGGAGGGAAGTCTAAAAATGGACAAAATGTCCAAGGAGTTTTTGGCCTTCCTTGACGCTTTCTAAATGTTCATGGTGCAACAAGGGGAAACCACTATGCAAAACCATGAGACAACCAAGTTCACGGGCCAAATCGCAAAAGGATTGGGTGCCATTGGTGGTGCTCCAAGTGGGGGTCATGCTAAGGTGAGCATAAAGGCAAGGTTGTTGGACTCCTTTGCAAGGAAGGAGACCAAGACCAAAAGGGTGCGGTTGTGGTTGCACCAAGTTGAAGTGTATATGGAGATGTAAAGCTTCGAAATTAACAAAGAGTGAATTCATTTCGTTAGACTCTATTGAAGGAACATGCATGCGAGTGGTGGATGTCTTAAAAACAGGAGATGGCTGATCTCCTTGAAACCTTCACATGGGAGGAATTTAAGTTGTAACTAAATGGGAGGTTCACACCGCACCACTTGGTGCTTTGAGATGGGATGGAGCTCTTGGAGGATGACATGGGCTCTTTGGCCACCTACATCCAAAACTTCAGTCAGATGTTGATTATGGTTCCCTTCAAGGATGAGTATGTTTGAAAGTTGATATTCTTGTTGGGTTGAAGCCCTAGGTGCGGAAGATAACATATTAGAGGATTAACAATTCAGACACTTGTCAAGGGTTGATGAAGATGGTGGAGTGCATGGAAGATGAAGGCCCTCCACACCCCAAGGGTGAAACTGGAAGTGGAGTCACTTAGAAGAATCAAGTTGGCCCAAGCAATGGAAGCAAGGGCCGCAACAAACGCAAGTGGGGCCAAGGAAAACTTGGGCCTCCACCTGACAAGGAGAAGTCATTGGGCAAGGAGTTGTTAGTCAAGAAGGTGAAACGAGACTTGTCCAAGGTCAAGTGTTTCAATTGTGACAATAATGGACATTTGGCAAAGGACTACCTCAAGCCAATTTGGGTAAATGACTACATTTCCCAAGGTAAATTGATTTTCCAAAGGGCTTTGTGGCCAAAGTAGGGGCACATGAAAGTGAAGCCTCCAATTTATTAAAGTTGAATTGTAAAATAAATAACGAAATTGTGGGTTGTTTTTTGGATTCAAGAGTGACCAATTTGTTCATGACTTTGCAAGTGGCAAAGTGACTTAGAGTCGAGACTTAATTAGTGGCAAACCCCATCACAGTGTAATTGACACAAGACATAGTTAGAACCTTACTTAACATAGTGTTAGGTGTCAAGTTGTTTTGTGGAGGAGTTCAACTTTTTGAGAACTTCATCATGTGCGACTTAGATAATTTTGATGTAATTTAAGGAAACACATTTGTGGATGCTTACAAAGTAGACATCTTCCGCAATGGAGGTAAGTTGAAAGCATGTGCCAAGAGTTAGTGAACTTAAATGTGAATTATAATTATGTGTTAGCAGAAGTGGGAGTTAACTTGGTTGTTTTAGCTAATGAATTAGAGTCGCCTATTTTTCTAGTTTTGATGTCTTTGAGAGTTTCCTAGGGGGAACTTAAGCCATAAGGGGCAAGGCAACCCCCTGATTATATTTATGATTCACTCAATAAATTTTCGGAGGTTCTAACAAATGAACTTTTCAATGCCCTTCCACCTTGTTGAAAGGTTGACCATAAGATAGAAATGGTGCCTTGAGTAGTTTTGTTGTTTAAGGCACCTTATAGATTAAACCAGAAGGAATTGGAATAACTTAAAAGATAATTAAATGACCTTTTCAATTAGGGGGTATATTTGGCAAAATAAATTGCCTTACGGGGACACATGTTTTGTTTCTTGATAAAAAGGATGGCAAGTTAAAGATGTGTATTGATTACCGTGCCTTGAATAAAATAATGAAAAAAAAACTATCCTTTGCCTCACATTGATGATTTATTGGATCAACTCAATGGGGTGAAGTACTTTAGCAGAATTGATTTCAAGTCGAGGTACTATCAAATCTGCATACTAGATGAGGATGTGTAAAAGAAGGTAATGAAAACTACGTATGGCTCATATGAGTTCTTGGTGATGCCATTTGGGTTGTGTAATGTTCCATTGATGTTCATGACCTTCATGAACTCCATTTTCCATGAGAAGTTGGACAAGTTTGTGATAATTTTCATTAATGATGACATCTTGGTTCATTCCAGGATAACAAAAGAACATGTGGAACATTTATAATATGTTTTGAGTAAGCTTTGTGAAAAGAAACTTTTTGCCAACAAGGTGGAAAATGAGTTTACCCAAGAAGAGATGGATTTCCTTGGGCACATCTTGTCAAGGTAAGGGGTAAGGTTTGACCTTAAAAAGTTGCAAGCCATAAGAGACTATAAAAGGCCAGTCATGGTCAAAGGAATACAATTCTTCCTAACCTGACTAACTTATATTGGAAGTTTATAAAAGGTTTTTTGCAAATAGCAAAATTGCTTTTGGATCTCTTTAAAAATAGTTGTCCTTTGAATGGAAGGATGAACAACATAGGGCATATGAGGACTTGAAAGAAAAGCTTTTGTCTGCCCATGTGTTGAAATTTCCAAATTTCACAAAATCGTTTAAAGTTCACATTGATGCAAGTGACTTCACTATTGGTGGGGTGCTCATGCAAGATGGACACCCAAGAAGCTTTGTGGAGCATAATTGCGATGGTTGACTCATGAGAAAAAAATGTATGCCATCATGTGTTGATTGAAAACGTGGCAACATTACTTGGGGACACATAAGACTAGGATCCTTATAGATGTCTTTTTGAGATACTTTGAAACCCAAACAAGGGCCTTATTGAAACAACTAAAATGGCATGATACCCTTGCATTGTTGGATGTGGAGTTGATCCACAAATTAGGATGAAACAATGTAGTCCTCGATGCATTGAACAAGAAGGAAAAATTTAAAGTGGAAAAATCCTCGACCAAGATTCAAGCACTAAATGCCATCTTCTAAGGGGAAAGTAGCCTAAAGAGGAAGATAAAGGAGGCCTATGTGCAATACCCGTTCATTCAACATCATTTTAAAGAGTTGTGTGAATGAAGGAAGGTGAAAAGCATCACCTTAAAGGAAGGATTATTGAGATGGAACATTCTCGAATTTATGTGCTAGTAGGGAAGCTACGCATGAAGATCATGCAAAAGGAGCATGACTTGCCCATGTCCGGGCTCCATGGAGAACAAACCACAAGAATGGCCATAAAAAAGAGGTTCTATTAGCTTGAAATGAAACAAGATGTAGAGCATTTTGTGTACACTTATGTCAAGTGCTAAAACACAAAGTCCATGGACAAAAAAAAGTATGGATTGTATAAAATTTTACTAATTCCAAATGAACCATGGGAAAGTGTCTCCATGGATTTCATAACCCAACTACCCAAATGGAATGGAATGGACACCATTCTTGTGGTAGTTGATTAATTCTCCAAGTTGGCAAAAATGGTTTCAATTAAAACAATTGCGAAAACTTTTGACTTAGCAAAATTGTTCTTTGATATGTGGGTTAGGCATCATGGGATGCCACAATTTATCATAAGCAATAGGGATGCCAAGTTTATGACAAATTTTTGAAAACATTTGTAGTAAAAGGTGGGACAAAATTATTATTTTGCATGGTAGTCCACCCACAAACTGATGGCCACATAGAAAGGGTCAATGGGGTGAACATTTAGGCTTGATAGAATTTTGCTATAACTTCACAATGCACTCGGCAATTATGACGTTTCCATTTGAATTAACGTTGGGAAAAGAAGCCATGAAGTTAATGGATTAAACCATTCCCATGGGATGAAGAAATCATTCCAGGGAAGTTCTGGAGAATGGTCAAGGGGCATGAAGAGAAATACACATAAGCCAAAAAGCTCTTGGAACATGTTTAAAAGTGGTATGAGAAGCATGTCAATAATACATGAATGCATGTGGATTTTGAAGTTGGGCAACACATGTGGTTGAACATTTGGGATTTTAAGATGTTCGATGGATCGGCCTCACATTTCATTGCCAAGTATGTGGGGCCGTATGAAATTTTGCATAAGTCGCATCCCAACATGTACACCTTAAAGTTGCCAACTAATTTTCTGGCACATCCAACCTTCCACATTTTGAAACTTAAGTTGTTTATGCGTGATGAACAAAGACCAGTTTGGAAGCAAAAAATGTGATTAGAAGTTGATGCCATTGAACATAGGTTGTCAAAATTGAAGGCATATTCCATGCGATGTAAACATGCCTCAAAGGCAAATAATACTTGGTGAAATACAAAGGTTCCCATCATGAGGAGGTAATATGGATGAAGCTTGCTCATTTCAACCACTTGCCGGAAATGGTGAACAAGTTCAAGCAGGAAATGGGTCACGAACTTGGAGTGAAATGAACCTAGAAGAAAAAGAAGGACCCACCTACAAGTAGCTTAAGGTTGATGAAAACATTCACTTCTAAAGTGGGGGAGAACGCCCATAATATAATTAAACTAATTATTCTCACTAAGTGAGGGTTAAAGGTTTTCACGAGCATGGACATTTGTAAAAAGGTTAAGGTTCATGGTGGAGGAAGTGGCCGGGAAAGGCAAGGGAGTGGCAGCCAATGAAAGTGGACTTGGGGTTGAACTTGGATTAAAAAACTCAAAGTTTCACTTAGGCGAGATCAGGGTGGTGGTGCATGTGAATAAAATGGCATGTCCTTGAGTGGAAAAATTAAACTTCATGTGCATGAACTCGAGAATCATGTCCTGCTTGGGTAAAGGGGATTTGGATTGTAAAGGTTGGTCCAACACTATTTGTTGGTGTGTTCATAACCTTAGTTTGGAGTGGTGACCGAGACTCCTAAGCTACACTTGAAGTGGACTCCAAAGACAAGAAGAGATGGCCGAATATGGGGGATTTGAGGAAGACACCAAGTGAACACATTGGGTGAAAATAAAAGACAAATCCAGTAATACTTCTTATGTTGAGAACACAAAGACACAATATGAATGGTCTCTTTTGATTGGGAAGTAATTAATCCCACTATTAGGTTGAAGGAAAGAAGTTGGTGAAAGTGCCAAGGGCGATCATCCTAGAGTAATGTCAATGAGGACGTTGACATTTCTAGAGTGGGGGAGAGAGTGACATGCCCTTCTAAGCATACCTTCAAGTGTGAGGATTTGCCTAGTCAAGGCCCAAGTTTTGAACATAGGGTGGCCCTTCCAACGGCTTGGGTTATGAGTCTAAATGTCGGGTTGGGTTTGACTCTCGGTTTGATACATTCATGAGTTGCATAGGTGTCAACAAGTGAGGGTTTGAGGAAGGGGGCCCGAGTTGGTGTCTTTGGCACGCTAAGTCCTTGAACTAGACAAGACTATGCTTAGGCCAAAAGATGAGGGATGGTAATTTCAAGCGACAAGGCCTTGGACCACTTGGGAAATCTACAACGGGTTTAGTCCTACCCATTTAAAGGTTGGGTTAGCCCTAGGTTACAATTTGAATTTGAATGCTGAAACTTCACCAAGTGTGTGATTTTCCATGTGCAAGTAATGTAAGTGTTTAACGAGACATGTGAACAAAACAAAGGTGACGTGGAATGGCACGAAAGCAAATCTGAGTGCAAGACATGGTATGCTACTGTCATTCGGTGACTATATAATATCATATCATATTCAACTACTTGAGCTGTAGTTGGGAGGTATGTATAGGGATCTTGGATATTTTCTCTCTGTATCTAAGCACATGATTTCATCTTTTGCAGGGTTTGGTGTGCATGAGTTTTTTTTGTTGTCATCTCATTTCAAAGGGCCTTTCTTCTGCTTCAGTTTTGTGACAATTTTTTTATCTGAGGACTGGAAGGTAGATCATAGGAGGCACTTCATGTTGAAACATCATGTTGCTTGCTATGATTGTCAATGGGTGGTTCTGCCTCAGGCTTTTCTGCTTCTTCATGTGGTAACCTTCATTCACTCACAGAGCCCTCTGGGGTCTGATAA
>Ga0209611_10012648_pt1 | contig 11809 bp, 8 predicted proteins | sample S1TSphgellanicum_3_FD_187693 | JGI IMG/M metagenome (GOLD analysis project Ga0209611, IMG submission 187693) | Host-associated microbial communities from peat moss isolated from Minnesota, USA - S1T2_Fc - Sphagnum magellanicum MG (SPAdes) (version 2) | ecosystem: Host-associated > Plants > Peat...
ACTTTCACTAAAAGCATGGGGCATGAAAAACACATGACTCTTTTGGTTGGTTTTTTTTATTAAAGTGACAATTTTGACGAAGTGTTAAATCATACATCTAATCAATAAAAATAAATTTTTAAAATGGTCCATCAAAATGCTCATGGCTTAGTCAAATTGACCATACTGAATGGCCATGCTTAAAATCAAATTGGCAATATTAATCTGATTAGTTTGCCTACTTACTATGCCTACTAAACTAACTACATATGTACTTACTTAACATATATACCTACTTATTTATTTAAATATGTCCTACCTACCTACCTACCTACCTACCTACTTACCTACCATTTATCTATTTAATTGTTATCTACCTCCGTACCTACCTATATTTTAAATAAATAGGTATGTACATTTTAAAAAATAGGTAGGTAGGCATGTGTACCTACCTATTTACTTAATTAGGTACCTACTAACCTACTTATGAAAAAAATTGAAATTCAAATGTTGTTATACACATTGACAAAAAAATTCATGGAAATTCAAGGAAACATGTTAAATACATTTGACATCATATTGTTTCACAAAATGATGGGGTGGTTAGATGGCCAAAACATTGGTGTGGAGCCAAGGAGACCAAGGTTCAATCCCTTTTGCCAACATATATTATGTAGAGTATGTTTATTTGTATATACCTTGTACATGTGTGTAAATGTATAAGAATTAGGTGGGTTGTGGATAGGCATGTAGGAGGCCATGGTGGGTAGGTATGCCATGGGTAGTTGGGTAGGTAGGTATTTCCTATTTATTTATTATTTACATTTTATACTTACAAATTGAACTATTTTTTAATTAATTTTTTTGGTTACCAATTTTTTGTTTGATTTGACTAATCAAAGTAACCATTTCATGGTTAGTCAAAAATCACTAATCAAGTTGGACATGTTCAGATCAACTTTTTCAATATGATTAAATGGTCAAATTGACCAAATGTCAAAATAATTAGTTTTTGTTTCATTTTTAGTCAAATAAACCATGATTTCTTGTAATGTTTACCCTTCATTACAAAGCCCTTTGGTTGTTGCATATATATATATATTCTTTGAAAGATCTTCATTCAAAAAGATAGTTTTAACATCCATTTGATGCACCTCAAGATTTTCAATGGCTATAATTGTAAGCACAATTCAAATTAATTCCATTCATGCAACAAGGGAAAAGGTTTTATTAAAATCAATACCTTCAATTTGTGTAAATCCTCTAGCCACCAAACAAACTTTGTGCCTTGCCACAAAACCATCGACATTATATTTGATTTTGAAGATCCACTTGCAACTCACTAGTTTGCAACCAAGTGGCAAAAGAAAAATTAAGTCTCTAAATCTTATTATCTTGTAAAGATTGAAACCTAGAATCCATGGCCTTTTTTTTAATGTTGTGAATCTTCACCATTCAAAGCCTCCATAAAATAAACAAGGTTCATCAACATCAATAGAAAAAACACATGAAAAAATCATGTCTTTCTCAACCATTGTTGGATTTTCTTGCACTTATTGAAGAATTTTTTCATCCTCCATCTTTGGTTCATGATTTAAAACCATTTGTCTTGATCCAAAATCCAACTTTGAAATTATTGTTTCCCTATTAAAGTTTATGGATTCATAAAAGATAACATCATGAGACATATTGGTATATAGGTTGTATAATATGTATTTCACAATAGCCAATGAATATGCATTTGACACCTTTGGAATCCAACTTTGTCCTTATTTCCTTTGGCACATGAGCAAATGTAACATAACCAAAAACATGCAAATCACTCATGGAAGCTTAAAGGTTTATATCTACACCAAACCTCTTCTAATGTCATGTTAGAAATTGCCTTAGTAGGGTTTCCATTCTGGATATATGTTGTAGTTGCCATGAATTTTGCCTAAAAATTAATATTCAATTTCATATGTTACAACATACATTGCACACTTTCAACAAGTGTTCGTTTTTTCCTCTCAACTACACCATTTTACTCTAGCATGCATGGAATGGTTATTTGCTTCACAATGTCATTATCCTTGTAAAATGTACTGAAATTTTTAGAATTATACTCCCCACCTCCATCACATCTAATTGCTTTGTTCTTCTTTTCGATTTCATTTTATACCAAATCTTTGAAAACATTAACTTTGTCAAGCACACTAAATTTAATTTTCATGGTATTAAAAAAATGTTTTCCTAAGAAAATCATCAATGAAGGTTAGAAAATATTTTGCCCCTCCATGAAATGTTATTGCCATGGGACTACATAGGTGTGTGTGAACAAGCACGAGAATGTTTTTGCACAAGAACCCCCACTCTAATGAAATCGGGTACGATGGTATTTTTAACATACACGCATCCATTGTAAAAGTTCAAGTTATGATTTGCATCAAAATCCATGCCTTCAACAGAACTATTTTGGTCCATGTTTGCTAAAACTTGCATAGAAACATGTCCAAGTCTCTTATGTCATAAGTTGCTCTTTTAACCTTGGTGTTACACTTTGCAACCAAAAATTGAGCAACTCCAACCAACTTATATAACTCTTTAATAGTTACATTAATCTTTTTAAAAATCATAACAAACACCTTTACGTTTTTCTTATGAATTTTATGATTTTGCCTAGGTGGCAATCATTCATTGAAGGATTAAAAAAAAAGTAGTGACCATCCATATGAAAATTTAGCCAAGTCTAGTTATGAACCAAATATGAAGTACAAAATTTGAATCATCAATTAATAATTTTGGCTAATTACCATAACCAAATGTAAAATTCTAACAAATTTTTCCTTTTCTTATTTTGGACTTCTAATGATTGAAACCTCCAAAAATAATTCCACTTTTGAATTTATCATTTTTATTTCATAATTTGGAGAAATTTGTTTTATTTAGTAATCACCTTATTTGAATAAAAACAATTCAACCAACATTTGGTGGCATCAAATTCCACCTTGAAGCCTTATTCTATTAATTGATTAATCAATAATAGATGCTCTGCCAACTTTAAAACATACAACACATCTTGAGTCCATTACACTTTAAAATCCCATTTGGCAAGTTGAAGACAATAATGTCTTTCCTATATACATCAAGCTTATTATTGTCTACAAGATATATGTTGTGATTCAAAGTAATTTCGTCAAAGGTTGATAATACTTCCTTTTAAAAGGTCATATGTTATGAAGCACCAAAATTAACAAACCATGAGTCCTTATAAATTGCAGAAATAGACAAACTAGTCATAAGAAAATGAATTTTGCTTATTGTTGCTACTTGTGAAGAACCTTTTAATTTGTTCTTCTAATCTTGTTTGTTCTTGTGACATTCTTTTGCAAAATGGCCTTTGGCCACAATTGTAGCATGTTCTTTTCTTCTTTTGCTTTTCATTTTTGAATTTTTTCCAATCTACAACCTTTTCGAACTTCCCATAAACATTTTTAGCAATTAATGCTTCATTCTTGTACCATGGTTAAACTACACTTTTTGTTTATGTCACAATCCTTCTTACAACAATTGTCCACATACTAACTCCATAGACAATTGATCAATGTGGGTACTAAATGAAACCTCAATGGTATGGAAAGTGGTGGCAGATTCTCCAAAAGTATGAATGTCAAATCTTCATCGAAAAGTTAATGATCAATGTTTACTAACTAATCTACAATCATCCAAAGCTTGTCAATATGAGCTTACACCAAAGTGCTTTCCTCAATTTTAAGATTGTAAAGCTTTTGATGTAGTTGCCATTTCTTGCCAACATGCCTTCATTCAAATGTTGCACAAAGATTATCCCATGCATCTTTTGTAGTTTCTACATGTGTTATGTGATGCAATAGAAAATCTACAACATTTAGGAGAATTGTTTCATGAGCCAAATTTTGTTTCTTCATGAACAAACAATTTTCAAAAGTGTCTATTTGAGGAACAATCTTTCCAAGTTTAAATTTGGTGGCAATAATTTTCTTGAGGTGATCTCCTTCAAATCCTTTGCATGCAGTAAAAATTCCATCTTCATCTTCCATGTATGAAAGTTATTGCCATTCAACTTTTCAATACATCAAACATCAGAAACGGATGTCATGATTGTGAATACAATAATGTCAAAAAATTAAAAGCCTAGAGTTTTGAAACTTTACATTGAAAAAACAAAACATACCCAATGTTTCAAGAATTATAAAAAACAACTTCAATCTGTCCTTCTCTCAAAAGTAAACACGGCTCTAATACCATGTTAAAAATTAATGGCAAATCGATGAGAAATATAGATGATAAAACCACTAATTTACAACAAGCTTTCCACCCAACCTTAGGATCATATAGATGTTGTTACAAACTTGTGATCCACCCGATAGCTTTGGCTTACTTTTGAGTAGGAGGTGAATACCACATGTAAATGTTACTTACCTTAAAAATGCATGCACAACACATGTAAAAGGTCATCATTTCATACAAATGTCACCTCCCCTTAATTGGAGTGAATTGTTTTATGCATTGAAATGTTTCACACTAAATTTAAACAAAAATATTGAAATAAATTTACATGAATAAAAACATAGTGAAAGGAACCACCCAAGTGAATGGACACTTTTTAAAACTGCATTTTTGTATGTTTGAAAGATCACAAGTGAAATAAAATAGTTTGAACTGTCATATTTTTTTGAAATACTTTCCATTAATTACAAAGTTTACATGCTCAAAGCTTGACACAAATAAAAAATATTTTTGCATGTTGAAAGCACTCAAACCTTGAGAGTGGACAATCCTTGTTTTTTTCAAATGTCCTTTTTTCTATCAAATGTGCACCATTCAATCTAAAAATTGGAAAGGATTTTAACAGTGATGATTAGAAGGGCAAAAGGATTTGAACTGATGATTTTTAAAAAAAATTGATTTGAGTACATTTGGTTCAAAAGTGTTTTTGACCTTGGAAATTATGGAGTTAAGGTCATCGAGTTAGCTACAATCGAATGTTCTCCATCAGAACAGGAAAAACCTATCAAAAATTTGAGATTCCACATGCATGGATTTATAAAATGTGCCTTAACAAAAGTTGTTCATATTTATGTGATAAAGGGCATGAATGCATAATATACATGATATAAAATCAATTTGTACTCAAAATGTATTTATATCTAAAATGTAATGTTAAACATGGTACACGAAATAACAAATTTAATTTTATAAACCAACACAAAAACAATACGTGTCATGTGCAGTCCTTGGAAAATGACTTTTACCTTGGCACCTCTGGTTCCTTTAACTGTGTTTTCACTCACATATTTCATAGTCTTAAAGTATATGCATGTAACACAAATATTTTAAGTAAATATAATTCAAAAAAATAATTTAAATAACTTGGTAGGAAGTTAATATCGAACACAATCCACTATCATAGGGGGTTGAAATTAGGCCAAACTTAAGTAAAGATGAAACAAAAAATTTCCCAAGGGGAAAGAGAAAGAAAGGGAGTTGATGACTTTCATCCATTTATGTTACGCTTTTGTTCCTTTGAAATTCGCTCATTTTCTTTTCACAGTGTTTGCCTTTTGGCCCTTGTGCACATGTTAAAGTGAAACCAAACCCCTACCCTTGAAGGGTTTTGAAACCACCCAATGACAAAATGCCACTTGTTGGCTTATGATTTTCTTTCAATAAAAAAACTAGGACCCCGGGGTCTCCTAACACATGTGGAGACAAAGGTTTCTTTGTAGCCCTAGAACTTTTTGGGGTAACTTTAATGGTGGACCCAACCATTGTCCTTTATGGGGGGTAATTAGAAAAAAACAAGCAGTGAGTTGCATGGGTCTAATTATAGACTTTTTTTCTCTCCATTTTTCAAAGGTGGAGGCCACACTTGGTTTCTTATTGTTTTGAAGCATTGTCTTTTACATTCTAGAGACAATTTTTTTTAATATTAAAAATCAACCCCTATTGTTGTGAAAATTTGCAAAAATGGATGCGGTGATGGGCTTAACATTTTGGGTGGTTTGAAGCATTTTTTGTGTTTGATTTTTCATCTTGTCCTCGTAAATGGCAAAAAAATCAAGTTTTGATGAACCTTCATTTATTTCACAATTTTTGCCAATTCTTATGGCTATTAGTTATCAACATCCAATGTTTTGTAGTAGAAGGTTTTTCAAAGGACTCATCAAACTATTCACCTAAGGGTTGTGGAGGTATTAGTTTAGTTCACATTCCCAAAAATGTTGGATAAAAAATACATAGAAAATTATCATATGACTTATTTGGCATTTCAAGGATTATTATTGGAGTCGATGCCTTACATAGTATTAGGTGTTGTCAATTGATGGATAAGGCCACCATTAGATCCTAGGATAACATTGATGGTTGTTATCTTCAGGTTGGCACATGGACATTCTTGTGAAAAAATGGTAGATTGTTTTGATGTAGTAGCGTCAACCATAAGGAAATATACAAAGATAATTGTTAATGTAATTGCATGAAAATTATTTCCCAAATATATTCATCACCTAGTGGGTAGTAGTTGTGTAACATTATAATTTTTTTTGAGACATTACCAAAATGCAAAATATGGCCAAGAATATTGATGGTTGCCACATTTCGTTATACGAAAAACTTGATAAAAGGAAAACATTTGTAACAAGGGAATTTTTAACCGAAAAAATTTCCATTCATTATTATCACAAGTTGTTTGTGATTCTAATAAATTGTTTTGGAATGTCTATTGTGGGCAACCTGGTGCATGTGTAGATGGTGGAACATTTAAGCTTTTAATCATTCTTTTGGAATAAGTTGATTTTGCAAAGACCTATTGTTGATGTCTGTGGGGTAGAAGTCTTCCCATACATTGGTTGGGATTTTGCCTATCATATTCACCAATACCTCTTGAAAAATTTCAAGCCACGAAACCCAACATTGGAGATGGATAAAATCTGATTTAATTGGTCAATGAATCAAGGCCATGTTTTTATTGAAAATAGTTTTGGAATCTTGAAGAACTGCTGGAAAATCCTTCAATCATTGATTGTGAAGATAGATAATGGACCCCCATTGTTATGGCATGTTGTGATTTCCACAACTATTGTTAATTGATGGGCTTCGATCCCTTGGATACGATCCTGTGGAAAGAATGCAAGATATGAGAAATTAGGTGCAAGCAAATTGCATCCTTTGTTATTAGGAAGGTGAAGTTGCAAAGGTAGTTAGGGAGCACATTCGAAAGGCAATTTTTTTTGAGTTGGTTGGAGTGTAATCCAACTTCTTAATTTTACTTTTGGTAGATGAAGCTTCTTTTTTTTTAATTTCATGAATTATGTGAGTTCATGTGGGAGTATGAACATCTACTAGAATAGAAAAAAATTGATTTGGACTTTATGTGTGGAAATGACACTATAATAAATGGAGGGGGTGTATACTTTCTCACAACACTATCCTCCCAAGTTCCAAAGGTAGAGAAGAGTAGGACAACAACTACCATTTTTTTTAATTTTAATTTTTTCAATTCCATGAATTGTGTGAATTCATGTGTGAATATGAACATCTTTTGGAACATAAAAAATTTGATTTGGACTTTCTGTGTGGAAATGGTATTATAACAAATGGAGGGGGGTATATTTTCCATAAAAACCTAAATTGTCACTCCTTGTTCTACCAAGGAATGGGATACTACCTACATTTTTTTTAATTTAAGATTTTTTTTTTCAATTCATTGTGTTTAATATGAATCTAAGCATCTATTGGAACAAATGTTTTTTGAATGGGACATTGTGTGTGAGAATGGCATTATGAAAATTGCGGGGGGCACATAAAAAATATGAAAATTCTTAGTTGTGGGATTTGGAGGTGAAGATTTGAAATCTTTATTACATCTCAATAGAGATGTTATGGCAATTCATAAAGATTTATCATCTACAAGCTTCATATGTCTAGCTTATGGAAAGGTTATTACCATTGACTTGTCACATAATTCTAGCAAAAAGTTGTGCAAGTTGTAATTGGCATTCAACATTATAGTCAAGCTCGATCATCTTCAAAGCTATCTCCTTGTTTGCTTCCATTTTCAAAAGTTCAAATTTTGAAGACTTTCCCAAAGTAGATGCAATGATGGTTGTTCCATTGATTGAACTTTGAGCAAATTTTTTAAACTTTTTGTTTGGTGCACCTCCAACTCCCTTGTGTGCAAAGGATGTAAATCAAGGTGAGATGAACACCTTTTTTGGAATAACTCCAAAAACCAGAACTTGAATAGTTGGTGATGTTGGATCAACATTAGAATTGATGTCACCATTGACCACTTGAGGATTAGCTTGGATGCCAATATCTTCTCCCATGTCCATTCCTTGAGGTATGCCATAGGCCTTTGTAGTTCCAGCAAGAATGCATGTCATCCATTCAATTGTACCAAATCCACTTCAAAGCTTGGGTGCCAATGCCAAGGATGCCCTTCTTGTGATAATATTGTTGATGGATTTTACCCCACTTTGATTTGGTTTGTTCCAATGTATAAAAACTTTTCGGAGAGTTTTTTTTTCAAATCGAATTGCTCATTGTCAATCAATATGCTTTCTTCATTTTGCCCATTTTGATTGCATGATATTTTTCTTTGCACAAATCCAAAAGGAGATTTATAGCACTAGAACTCCAAGCTTGACCTTCCACAAATTCATTGGTCTCGTTTTCTTCTTTGTTGGTGAAAGCTTTGGCAACAAAGCGTGGAGAGATGGTTGTGATGTGCGCACAACCAATGTTGTTGAAGAAGCCTCTTTTTCATTTCCAAATAACCCAAGTAAGCATAAAAGCTGAGTTAAAGTTTTTAATGTTGTTTGATTTTTATTAAAGTTTAGGTGCCCTAAAGGTGCATTCACACTTGGTGTTAGGGGACTCTAGTGTTGAATCCCTTAACACCATGCTAGTCATTTAGGACTTACACCTACTTACCATGAACATTTTATGTTAAGAGAACATTCACTTAACATTAAGCTATAACCCATTTCACATTGGGTGCCACCTAGGATGATGCCACCTAGATTTTCATTTAACACTGACTTAACATCAAGTGTGAATGCACCATAACGGACCTCCAAAAGACTGGCTGAAAAAACAAAGGGTTTGTGTTTTGGGCGACAGTGCAATTCCTGTTTTGTATGTACTTGCATTACGATTGCATTGCATCGCAATCCTCCTGCGTTGTGTTGAATCTTTAACGTCAAGAAATTTTCTGTGGTCTCGAAAAGTAAGATCGCAGATCGTCAAGAATTTTACGGTTTTTAAACATGAATTTTCGGAGGAAAGTTTCGTTTGTTGTGGAGCAGTGAGAGGGCGTGGTGGAGGAGGAGGAGGAGGAGGAGGAGAAGGGAGACAGGGAGCAGAAGGAACAATGAGTATACATGCTGTGTGGCCTTGCCGTTTAACCTTGACCCTGTGGTGCGATACCGCCGGATATATATACACTCGATGCACTCCACCACGTTTGCAATATCCACAGCCGCAGGTAGAAGACGAGACCAGCGAGTTGTCTCTTCCATCATCGCATCTTTCTGCACCGTGTGGTAATATATTCTACAAAACCCATCATCTCAAAAGTACCATGGAATTGAGCACAACAACGGGAAGTATAGGTAGTAGGGCGGGGACAGAAATTGATATGATGTTTGTGTGTGATTTTAGGAGGTCTTTCCCTTTCCTTATTTGATGTGCTTCTCGTGATAGGAAAAAGGTTGGTTTTTTTGTTTTTCTTTCTTTTTAAGCATGTTTCAAATTGTTTGTAATAAATTTTGAATCAAAGTACAAAGTGAATTGTTTGGGGATTCAATGTGTGCATATGATCCACAATCAGGAAGATGACATGCTTGTAAAATTCATGTAGATGTACCTTTTGTGTATGGGTACATAAATGAAAGCCCTAAGAAGAAAATAATTCCAGTTTTGAACACGTGTTCACAAGGATCACATTATTGGTGCCAAAAATTAAAGGTTTAATTTGATATATTACAACAAAATCACATAGAAACTTGTCATTCATTGTTATCCTTAGGTTTTTTCATGTTTTATCCATCAATTGACTTTTTATTTTGTGTCATTTTTTCTGAAAAATAATCTGGTAATGTGCTCATTTTTCTATACATGTTTAGCAAAATATTGAAGCTTCCATGATTTAGTTTCAATTATGCATTTAAGAAATAATGATTCAAGCTTTTAACAAGCTAACATAAGCAATTGGAGGTCTAGTATTGACACCTTGATTGAAAAATAAATTATGAAACATCACTAAAGGGATCTATTGTTTAATTTTTGCTTTTGCAAAGATGAAAATAATTTGGAATACTGAAAACATATATTTTCAATTAAACAAATGCAATCAATATAAAACATTCAATGTTTAAATGATCATAATTCTCCATGTCAATATTTTTAAAGAAATTTTATTCAATTGTAGAAAACATAAATGGGATATGTTCCTTAAAGAAACATTTTTTAAATTTCAATTTTGGGACAAAGCAAGATAAATTATACAACCAAATCCCATTGCAAAGTTGGAATTTTTTAAAAAAAAACTTTAAACCTTTCTCGAACATCTCAAAATAATTAAAACGGCTAATTTTCTTCATGGGCATATTTAGCCTCCTTTGAACTTTTCATGTCATTTGGACTTTAAAAAGTACCCCAAAAATATTTAAAATGCTTTCAAATATTTGCAAATACTTTGAGAAAACATAATTATACCAATTTAACTTTGGGAGTCAATGCCAACATACATAATATATAAAATCATATACTTATAATCTCTTTTATTCAAAGACCTTTGTATTTGTTGCAACAATTTTTTATGTCTATTTTACCATGCTTCAGCCTTTTACCTTTTTTGATTTTGTAAAATTTTAAAATGTTTGTTGGAAAAAATATTTTACACTAAATTTTGCAAAAGGGTCAAAACCTATAACTAGGAGCCAAAGGGATTACTTTTGGAAATGGATTACATGTCTTTTTTCCCAAAACAAACTTTTACATGCAAATGAATTTTTGAATAATTTTTTAAAAACTTGTTTTAAAAATATTTAAATGTTTCCCATGCATCACATTTTTAAAATAGTCATTATTAAATAAATATGAATTTTTTAAAATGTGTAGATTCTTTATACATTCAATGTTTCATCTTGAAAAATGATCAAAATTTTAAGTCGTCACTAAAAATTAAATTTTTACATTTTTTAATTTTACTGTACTTTAAGCTATAACATTTTTTTACACATCATGTACATTATAACCCATTTATATGTGGTAAAGGACTTTTGAAGCTTTGAAAATTTGAAGCAATTTTAAAACATTCTTTGAATTTTAAAAGTTTTAGAATTCCACATTTTTAAAAGTATCTATGCTTTTTGAGTGTGACTAATATGTTCTTATCATCTATATTTTTTCAATGAAAATTCCTTGATTATATGAGTCCTTTTGATAGTCCTTTGCAAAATTGATTCCATTTGACATAATAGGTGTACATTTTCAAACATCCTAAATTAAAACCAAAACTTAAAATTGGATCAAATGAATTTTCACTTTAAGTTTCTAACATTCATATGAAGGAAAAATGATTAACTTGCCATGATTACTATGATTTTAAATGGTAATATAAAAATAAATGTTTGATTTTGATTGATTATGTCTAACATCCGACACCCTTATTGGCTTCTAGTTATGTGTTTTGACCCAAAAGATGTTTGTAGAAGTTTTGCAAGTTTCCATTGAAAGGAATTGGTATATGATGTGAATATGATATGTGGAGTTTTTGCAATAAATATTGAAAACCAACGTTAGT
>Ga0209611_10012650_pt1 | contig 11807 bp, 12 predicted proteins | sample S1TSphgellanicum_3_FD_187693 | JGI IMG/M metagenome (GOLD analysis project Ga0209611, IMG submission 187693) | Host-associated microbial communities from peat moss isolated from Minnesota, USA - S1T2_Fc - Sphagnum magellanicum MG (SPAdes) (version 2) | ecosystem: Host-associated > Plants > Peat...
ATACATTGGGAACTTGGGCAACATATTGGGAACCCATTGAGAACTTAAAGGGAACACATTGGGAACGAGAGAAAAATGAAAAAAAAAAATCCTTCTAGCTCCCAGCAAAGCCTTGGGTGAGCACCGAATAACAATTTAATTCAGTTTCCATGGTCACAAGGCATTTCACTCTTTCAAAATGGTCCATTCTGTGAAGCGAAAGGCCCCATGCCAGATTTTGCTGGATTCCACAAAGGGGTGTAACCCAAAGGTAAGTGGGTAAATGAAGCACCTAGGTGGCACACACCTGTGCATTAGGCACGGGGTTCACACTGCAATGCATGTATCTTTGAATTTGTCTTGCTCTGTGCCATCCACTGTTCATAAATGCTCGTAGGATGTGGCACTTTTGACGCAGTTCAATAACATTTGTAAATAATAATGTTCACCCGATGTCGGGTGTGCATAAACAAGCTCTATAATAATTACATGTAATAAAGGACGTTGGAATGAGAAATGAAGCCTCCCCTGAATCCGTGCGTCCTGTCATCCGTCCCGTCATCCTCCCTCTGTCCATCCATCCGGTCGTCCATGCGGATCGACACCCTGAAAGCTCTGAGGTTGCCGGCTGCACACCATCCCTTTGCTGAGTCGGACACTGCAGCTTTCTGCCCACAAAGAATGGGAAGGAAATAAACCAGGAATGAAATAATAATAATTTAGGATGATGATGTTGTTGTTGCAGAAATGTTGCAAGTTAGCCAATAGCACCTGGGTGTTTAACCCATATACTTTGCCCAAAGTTCAAACTCCCCTATAAATAAACTATAATCCAAGGGTGCACATTTGTTTCTATTTTGCAACTGGGGTCCAAAGAGGTACTTCTATTGGGGGCATGCCCCAAAGTTCCAAAACAATTGCAGGTGAGCCAATCAATATGGCTCCATTAAAATAAATAAAAAAGTTGTGAGGGCACCCATGATGTAATTAATATGAACCACACTATGACATTCCTAAGAACACCCTAGCTATTCACCTCTTTATTAATTAGATGAGGTGCCTCCCAATTTTGTTGTTTTTTTTTCTCACAATGAACCAATTTGATTGGCCCATCACACAAAAAAATGAAACTATGGAAGCTCCCCAAGATAGAAGGTTCTATTTTGAAGTATTGAGTTCCTCCCTTTTGGCCCACCCATATGGGTGAAAGGAGGACAACAATTTGCCAAAGCATATGGGATTAAAGTGAGATGCTATGGAGAATATGTTGGGGAATACATTGGGAACTTGGGCAACATATTGGGAACCCATTGAGAACTTAAAGGGAACACATTGGGAATGAGAAAAAAATGAAAAAAAAAATCCTTCTAGCTCCCAGCAAAGCCTTGGGTGAGCACCTAATAACAATTTAATTCAGTTTCCATGGTCACGAGGCATTTCATTCCTTCAAAATGGTCCATTCTGTGAAGCAGAAGGCCCCATGCCAGATTTTGCTGGACTCCACAGAAGGGTGTAACCCCAAGGTAAGTGGGTAAATGAAGCACCTAGGTGGCATCCTAGTGGCACACACCTGTGCATTAGGCACGGGGTTCACACTCGATGAAGCCTCCCGTGAATCCATGCGTCTCGTCATTCGTCTCGTCATCCCTCTGTCCATTCGTCTCGTCATGGTCTGTTTACTCCGACGGGGTAGAGAAAACATTGGAGTACAAATGCGGCGGATGCTCAAACCAGATTAAGACAGTGAGTCCGTGTAGCTCGCCTAGATTTAGGCAGGATTGCAAAAAAAACTCTACTATCCGCTTAGGATAGTCGCCATTTAATGTAAATTAAAGCTGGGGATCCTTGCCAATGCATCTACCTAAGGAATTTGAAAAAAATAAAATCCCTATTATACAGGGTTTGCTTTTTTTCAATTTTTGTGATTAGTTATCCCACAAAGAGGATTTAATCAAATTAGGCTATAGACCATATTAATGAAAGTGAATAAAACCTTTAAGAATATTTATGCTTTATATGTATTTGACGAATTTAAATTATTTTTTTCTAAATTTGGCAATTAGGGCCATTCCTTTTCACAAAAAATGTTAGAATGTGTAGAAAAAATAAATTTCAGGTTGAAACAATGAAAATAAATTCCCCCCGAAAAAACCTAGGAATGTGGTATATAGAGAGGTTTTGGAAATGTTGTTTGTAGTTGTAATTTTGTAATATGTATCGTCAAATACACACACACTTGTGCATTAGGCACGGGGTTCACAAAAAATAGAAAAAATAAATTTCAGGTTGAAACAATGAAAATAAATTCCCCCAAAAAGAACCTAGCAATGTGATATATAGAGAGGTTTTGGAAATGTAGTTTGTAGTTGTAATTTTGTAATATGTACCCTCAAATACACACACACCTGTGCATTAGGCACGGGGTTCACACTAGTATATATATATATATAACTACAATGAATTCTAAATTCTCAAACTTTGAGCATGTACTGTGTCAATTAACTTACAATTTTTTTATTTGCCTATGTGGTTGCCCTAACATTGGCACTTTCTAGCCAAGGTTGTAGCATAAATCTGTCAATAGTTGTTTGGCTAGTTGTTAACTCTACCACACGATACCTAGCATCCACATATATAACTCATTCAGACAAAGTTTGGGACAACTTGAAACCTTTAAACAAGGATAAGCCTGAAAAAATGCCCAAATGGTTTCAACCAGCAAAATTATTGAAGGAAATGGAGGTGCCAGAACCATCTGCATCATGAACATGGGTCCCTGTGATGGTAAAAATGTCTTTCATTTCATGGTTTTTAATATTTTATTTTATTTTATTTTTAAATTATGAAATTGTTGCAATAGAAAATATAGTGAAAATTCAGAGTTTTGGAAAAGAAAACAATGGAGTATACTGGTTGTAAGTATGTATTGATAAGTTATTTTACAAACATACACCAAGGGATTAAAAACCCCCACTAATAATCTAAATAAAATTGTTTCAATTTACCATGTCATGGATTTTCGCAAGTGGCAAGGTAAGTAATTAATGGTTTTGCATCAATGAAACTAATGTAATTGTGTTTAATATGTAAGGGAATGGCATGTCCATAAGGGTTCATTTTGTTTAAATTCATCTTCTCCACTTCAAATTAAAATTATTTAATTTTTATTAATAAATGGAAAGATATGAAATCCACAAAAATACATTCATGATTTTTATTTAATATTATTCTTATAATAAGATTATGATTTGAATACATCTAAAAGAAAACAAATAAATGTAAAAAGAGTACATATAAATACGTTTGAATATATATAAATGAATAACCAAATTATTTTGATTTACTAATAAAAAAATATGAATTATTCAAATAATAATAATTTATGTGTGTGAGGTGAATTGTCAAAGATAATTGCCACATTTGATGCAGTTATGTGTATGGGGTTGTTCTGGGAATGAAAATCTCGTAAGAGGTGGGAGGTCACCAGACAACCTAAATTTTGAGAACACCCCTGGCGATTCAACTGCGATTGTTTTTATGTATAGGAGCGCATAGTATAAATGTGGTGAACAACACCTTTTTCCCCACCTTTTTCCCCTACTTTTTTTTTGGCAAATTTTGAAAAAAATCAATAAAAACCTTTTGAGCTTGTCGCAGGTCATTTACAGATTTTGCAACAGTGGGAACTTTTGCACACTCAAAAAAAATGCTGGACTGCACACAAGTTTTTTCTTTAAATTTTTTTGATATAGCTACATTGGCAACCCGCCATAGGAGGATTTAGGTAAGTTTGGCTACAGGGCAGACATGAAGTTAAGTTTTAAAAAGAAGAATCCTGATACTTTTTAGCTACCTATAGCACACAATCTAAATGTGGCGAACATCAAAATTTTCCCCTTACTTTTTTGGCGATTTTTTCCCAAGAAAAAAAAAACCCCTTTGAGCTTGTTGCAAGTCATTTTCAGATTTCGCAACAGTGCGAGATTTGGCATAAAAAAAAACCCGCACTGGTGGGAGGCAAAGGTACTTTGTGTAATATGAAAAGCAATTATGAAAAAAATGAATGTTTACTGTTTACAATTTTACGTCCGTTTGGGACCAGAGAGTCCATTGAATGATAATAAGGGGAAGGGGGAGGGGGGGGGAGGGGGCGTCTTTTATTTTTCATACAGATGTCCACTACCTTGTATTAGAAAGAGCTCTTACTTGAAGCCAGAAAATAATGATAGCCGGTTTTAGGAATAGAAATTACATGTGTGCACTCAAGGGTCGTATTTTTTTTGGGGTGGGGAGATTGGGGAGAGATTTTTATTTTATTTCTTTCATTCTGAATGTGTTCTCATTATGTTCCCATCAAGTTTCAAATGGGTTCCCAATAAATTACCCAATTTCTTAATGTGTTTCATAACATGTTCACAAATAACAAATGTTATCCTCATTTCACCTTTATAGGTGAGCCAATGGAAATGAAATACATATTTCAAAATGAAATATTCTATGTTGGGGAATCTCCATAAATTTTATTCTTTTTGAACAATGGGCCAATCAAATTGTCTCATTGAAAAAAAAAGGTAAAATTTTAATGTCATCCCATCTAACTAATGCAAATTACAATATGTGAGATGCCTTTATCAACAAATAATGAGAGGGGGGTGGGGTATATATATATTTTTTCATGCTTTAAATATAAGGTACCAGATCAACCACCACACTGAACTCTCAAAATACATGTGCACATCAAAACACAAAAAGGCTTATGAGTTAGAATGGGGTTTCTTTTACCATTTATATGGGGAATAGCCTAGGTTAAACCTTCATGTAATATATGAAACACATTTGCCACATGTCACATATGTGGCTTAGGCTTGTATCTAGAGTGCAAACTTTGGAGAACAGGCATATTGTATTATGTCATATATATATTTTTTCACAATAATATATGTCAACCTTAAGCCAGCAAGTTACTTTCATTTTATAGAAAGATGAATATAATTTCCTGTGGATGAATTTATTGATTAAAAAATCATCCAACTATTTATTCATTATTTGTGAAAAATCATCTAATTGAATATTTATTTATTTATTTATCCAATTTATAGGTGTCTGAAGAGATTGGTAAGTGTGTGTTCATGTGGGGTAGTGGGAAGCTCAGGGTCAGGGAAAGCTGTAAAATGTATTGCATAGTGAAGATGGTAGACCGCTTGACAAGACCTACAATCTTCACTCTCCAACCATCACATTTTGCATATGGCACATAACAATAGTTTCTAACATATAAGTTAGAGAAGTTGTGTGATGTAACCTGATTGCCATTATAACTTGGGGATTATACAGAATTGGTAGAAACTTCTTGTATTGTATGTGACCTCTAGCAAAAATTTTGCCTCAATCAACACATGTGTCACCTTTTTGCCCCCTCTTCTTGGAGGGGCGCATTATGAGAATTCGTTGTTGCCCTCTGCTATTCCCTCAGGTGGGCACATAATTTTGGTAATCCCCATTCGCAGGCCTTACTTACCACTTCAAATATATTTTTGTTGAAAGTTGTACGCCAAGATGTCTCGCTAACTTCTTACAAAGCGTATGTTTTCATCCCAAATTTGCATCTGCAATTGTTATTTGTAGATCAACTCTTGTGAAATTGTCTTTCCTTTAGGGAAATTGGTATGTTTTGACTTGACAATGATAAATCTAAATATATTTGAGCTAGTTTTGTGTCTCCGGGTTGTCAAGACTGAAAATGAATTGCATGACCAGGAAGGACATCACTAATCTTTACAAGGGATTGATTTTCATTAGAGACTTTGTACCTGACCTGGACAAGAACCATGTAAATACTGGATCATCTTTCAACAATATCCATTTTATTTTTCTTTTATAATAACAATTTGGTGAATTCATGTTATGAACATTATGGGATTATTTTGCATATTGTGTCATTTTACAAAGTGATGAATGGATGGGTTTCAACTTTTTGCAATCTTCCAAATTAGATTATAGTATACAGCTTTTTGAGTATACATTTTGTAAATGTTATTCATGGTAGTTAATATTATGATTGTTATTCCCATTTGCTTTTGAAACAACTGGATTCAAAATACTGAATTTTGACCCAAGAAATTTAGTGCTATTTCACAGATGAGTAATGTGAAAAGAATTGAATGCTATTGAACGAAATTTAAAAGTTGAAGAATCAATTGTGTGTATTTATAGCAATGACTGGGAGGTCAATTGATCACCCCTATGTTGAGATGTTTTTTTCATATGTTGCAATTTGTGTCTGAACCTTGAATAGTCCCTTGTTGTAAAGAATACCCTGACAACAAAAAAAAGGATTTCTCAAATTAGCACAGCATATTGCTCTCCAATTCAACATATAATGAATTAAAAAATATGTACTTCATTATTGTATCCTACTTTCTAATCATCCATTGAGATAAAATAAAAATAATCAGCCAATATTCAATAAAGTAATATTGTTGCAAAATATAGTATTCTAGATAATATTAAATATATTAGAAAATACTCTCCCCCCTCCCCCCCACCAGCCATCATACATTCTTGAACCATCAAAATAATAATCTAGACCTTTCAAATTTATCTCCATGTGTTGGATTGTTGTTATGGATGTGCTTGTAGAAATTTTATCATTTTTTAATATTCTGGATCATTATAATGGAATATGTCTAATTAAAACAAAAAAAAAGTCTAACAGCCCTATCTCTTAGTGTGAGAGTAGATTAAAATGTTGAAATAATGCTCAAAATTGTAAGGGTTTATACAACCTGAGTGACATTTCTTAGTAAAAATAGAGAAATAGGTATTAAAAGCTCCTTGAATTTAAAAATAAATAAAAATTGATTTATTATTATTATTCTTGTCTTGCATGCAATATGTAAACGCTAGCTCACTAAGGCAACTTTTCAAAAAAAATAAAATTTAAGCATTGATTTGAACAAATCATTAGTCATTGTCATTTTCTTTGTACCTAAACACAAACATATGAGGCTATTACAACGTTTAACTCACAGTTTACTCAAATTAAACTCTTCAAAAAAATTAAAGGCTCCCAAGTCCCATTCAAACAATGTCATTGGTCTTATAAGCTTTTTTTGCACCCTGCTGAAAGTCTACTACACAAACCCTATATAGTAGTACTATAACTTTTGTTAACCCTTGTCTGTATAAAGATAGTGTTAATAAATATAACCCCATTTTCATCACACATTCAAAGTCCACTTCAAAAGGTTGGATTGTATTAACATAAATAAAACAAATATAACACATTGGAAACACATTTGTTTTTCAACTTTTGGTGTTTTTTTCTGACAAAAACATCAAATAATTGTTTTTTAATCCAGGAACATATAACCGAGATGATAACGGGAAGGTTCTTTGCCAATTTCTAAGAACCGCTAGCAACTGAACATGTAACAAGATGATACTCACGGCTATCTTTCCCAATTTCTAGGAACCACCAACATTGCCAAAATTTTCAGAACCTAGGTGGGGACGAGTGAACATGATAACCGGATCTTAGATTCCCTATTTTTAAAAACCGCTGAACATTGATAAAAGTTAACAACTTGGTGGTAAGTGTTTAGATAACCGAGATTATAACCGGAGGATATTTACCCCTAGGTATTACTAGGAATCGTCCAACACACATTATTAGGGTGAAAAAAAACCCTAATGAACAGAACGAGATCACCAGCCCATTGTTCCAAGAGTTTCATTGTGCTTCCCATTGTCGTAGCAGAAAAAGCATTGTGAAGAAGTTCAGCATGGATCGCCATTGTTCATCTTCTTTGAGGAGGAGGCCGCGGGGGCGGAGGATATGGTTTCTTGTTCATCGAGGCCCACACAATGGAGTCCACCTCCTCTTGTCTCAAGAAGTAGTGCTGGAGCAAGTATGCAGCAATTCATAACTTCGAATGGAACATGGAAACGACATGGGGCTCGTCGCTCAAGTTTTTGCTTGCTGTAGTGTTGGGCTATGTCGCAGTGATCCAAGCTCTCAACGCATTGCTTGCATGAAGAAAGAATGTCATTCCGTTGTCAATCTGTTATTGGCCATGGGATCGGCAATAATGTTCCTGGCTTGTCTACAAGCGACAGTGGTAGAAGTTGAACAGAGCAGTTGGCTCTGGGAAGGTCCAAAACATACCATAGACTGAGTTTTGTGTTTTCCTGTGGGGACACGAGCAGTAGGTGCTTCTTTTTTCTGGTCTTCTGTGTACTACTTGAGCAAACTTTACGAGCTTCTCGACACATTCATCTTGATCCTCAAGAAAAGACTGCTCACTTTTCTGCATGCGTTCCATCATGCCACGGTTATCGTCATGTGCTGTTTATGGCGGCAATTTGTGCAATCGCTTGAGATCATCACTCTTCTCACCAATACCATCGTGCATGTGATCATGTACTCCTATTACTTCCTTTGCAGCATCAACCATCCTCCTCCTTGGAAAAAAGTGGTCACCAATCTCCAGAATGTGCAGTTCCTCTTCAGCTTTATCGCTTCTATTGCCACTTTCTGGCTGCATTTCAAGGGAGGAGGGATGGTGGAGGATGATCCAGTACGTATGCTTGGCTTTTCAATGCTTTCTTCAACATCACTCTGCTACTCTTTTTCCTCCATTTCCATAGCAAGCAATATGGAGCCAAAAACAAAAGCCGTGGGAGCAGCAGCCACAGTAACAAGCAAGCATGACTTCACTCTCCTAGCTGCCCCACTTTTTTGCTTTGTATGGATGGTCTTGTAACGGATGCAATGAAGCAGCAGCTCCTTGTAATTCTTTGACCCAAGAAAGAAACCTTTTTCTAATTCTCAAAAGTAAAAAAATTCAATACATTCTTGGTCTAGAAAGCAAAATGCAGATTGCTCTGCATTGAATCTTGGTTTGGAAACAAGATGTGCATCCATTTTTTCTTGGTCTAAAATCAGAATGTGCAGATCTTCGTGTCAAGCTTTTGATCTCAAAAGCAAGCACATGTGCAATCAATGTCTTAGGTCTAAAAGTAAAACATATGTGCATCACTATTGGATCAACTCGTGTTATTCAAGTGTGTGCACTCTTAAAGGGTTTATCTCTTTCTTGCTTGCTTGATTTTTGCAATTCTTTTTAGCCCTGGAAATTTCTGTTTTGAAGAGGGGAAAAAAGCATTTGATGCTTACAGCAATCAATCTATGTGTTGACTTTTGCTACATTCTTTCCCGATTTCACAATGACCCTTTCTTGCCTCATCTCTTGCCACTTTTTCTTGGTTTTGCAATGATGTTCAACTGTCAGCTTCTCTTCTCTCTTCTGCTCTTGTTAAGAGGTAGCAATTCCTATTTGGTGGGGAGTTCTCCAAAACTCAAATGAACATCATTTGCTTTGTTCTGCCCTCTGTTCTTAACCATCTCTGGAAGAAATCCTGCAGGAGACCTCTTATGGACTATTCATTTGAACTGGGTTCTGTAGCACCATGTTTCTGAAAATCTCAGTTGAGGATCTTGACTTTCACCATTCAACGATACACTGCAAAGGGCTTTTAGGCCTATCCAAGTCACTGGGGTTTGGATTCTTGTGACACACTGCTGCTGAACAACATAAAGTTGTCTGAGGAGGTAGGAATTACCATCACTGATCACAGTTTTTTTTACCCTCTCCATAGTTTCAACAAGTTTGCAATTGTATTGCTTGCCATGTCTTGAAAGCCATGTGCAGAATGTGAGCAGTTTTCTCCAGGCTAAGAAGAGCAATTTTACTCAAATCTCAGGGCCTCTCACATCTAGTGCACAACAATTTAATTACATAAGTCAACCCACATAGTAGTGCTTCTACATGACCATGACTGCCTGAGGAATACTTTGTGACTTGTATCTTCGACAATGCTTTTACATGGAGGTGTTTATGACAGAAGCTTCTATTGGTTTGTGGGATTTGGTCAGGCTGGGACCCAGTTTTGGGATGAGAGCTTGGACTGGGAGCTGTGGCAAGACTAACTAACAGGAGCCACACTTGACATGTCATTTTCTGATCTGGAATTCTTTCATGCATGCATTGCAGCTCCAACCTATTTGTTTGTGGACATGTTGAACAGTCCAATTGAGATCATAAACTTTCAAGTTGGTAGTATGCATAAACAAACCTGATTTCAATCTTTGTCTGTGTTTTGTTGGGTGATGGGTCTGCAGGTACTGTATAGTATTGTTTGCAAGAATCACAGCAAAAGCATTGGTATATGGAGATGCTGAAGGGGGTGAAAATGATGAAAACCTATACAAAGCACTTGTCTCTGAACTCAGCCTTCCTCAGGGTCCAGGCAAGGTAGGAATGTCATCTTTTTGTATCAATTCTATATTGTCCAACCTTCAATGCTGGAACCTTGAGTCTTGGTTTGAGTCTGTGTCCATACGTACTGTATTCTAAGGTGGGTCCATCCATGATTATAAATGGCCAAACAATAGTTATGTAGAAAGAAAGCATGAAGGGGTGGTGAATGGGCTAGGTGATGGCATGCCTTGGCCTCAGCCTTTAATTCAGTGGGAGGTAACTATACTTCACTATATGGTTTGAAACACCAAAGATTCTTTCAAACCAAACAGGAATCAAACCATATGACTGGATGCCTGTTCATAGTTTTTATTGACTCAAAGACTGTTGCAATCCATGTGGTCAAAGGAGTTATGCAACAAACATACTCAGAAAGGCCACACTACACAGTATGTATTATTGTAGTGTAGATGTGTTATGCTTTGAATGATTTTTTTTTTTTTGCAGATGGGTTGTTCCCTTTGATGAATCAAATGTCTTTCTAATGCATTGTAACTGGCATTTGTTCTTTAAAACATACTCAAGGTTGAGGTTTTACTGTTAAGTAGCCCATCAATGGACCAATGACATTTTTCAATCCTTTCTACTTGCAATATCCCACTTGACTATTATCACTTTGTCATTTGTGTTTGTGAAGCAAGGTTGCTGTGATGACCTGCAGACTCAAGCTCAAGCTCAGGTCTGGTAACATGTAGTTGTCCCAGGAGTGTTACAACCTAAACATACTTAGCTTTTTATTTTGCTTCTCTCAACAACTGTACTTTTCTGAATCAAAATGCAAAGACGAGAAGTTCTTGAGTTGTACACAAGTTCACATTGTGACTTCAGTTAGTTGTGTCACTAGGTCTGATGAATGACATGGTAAGGTTGACCTTCAAAGAGAACTTCCTCTGTCCATGCTAGATGCTTCTGAAGCAGTAGGATTCCGTGAGAGAGATGCATTCCTTTCACCAACATCTGGTTTTTGAAGCTGAAAACTTTGTGTTTGGGATATCTATCTTTGGCCTCTTGGTAGTAATGAAAAGACAATTATGTGTTTTTGGTTGGCCTTCTGAAAAATTCAGTTGTTGGAGCATTGCTCCACTGTTTTATTGATTATGAAACTTCAAGCAGGATGACTCATGAATGTGCCATTGGCTACAATGTTGGTTCTGTTGTCTCACTGTTGTAAACTCACAAGATGTCTTCAGGGTATAGGAGCCCTGAAACCCTACCCTCTATGTAAGCCTTTATTTGACTTAGGCTTATGTTCTTGCTTGCAAAGGGGAAAGTGAAATGAAAAGAAGCTTATGTTCACAAGCTTGTTGTAGCTTGAATGATGATGTTATTGATTTTTTTCCTTAGATATACCACTTGAGTTTTAGCTAACATCACAACCGACTTCTCCAAGCGTTTTTGGCAATCTTATATATTAATTTTACAGGTGTGTGTGTGTGTGTGTGTCTGTCCGGGCAGTTTTCAGGAACTGCCCGGACCTTTCTTTGTTTGTTTTTTTTTTTTTTTTTT
>Ga0209611_10012651_pt1 | contig 11805 bp, 12 predicted proteins | sample S1TSphgellanicum_3_FD_187693 | JGI IMG/M metagenome (GOLD analysis project Ga0209611, IMG submission 187693) | Host-associated microbial communities from peat moss isolated from Minnesota, USA - S1T2_Fc - Sphagnum magellanicum MG (SPAdes) (version 2) | ecosystem: Host-associated > Plants > Peat...
AAATTTATACAAGATTTCCACTATTTTGGCTCTGTAAATCAAAAAAAAGACAATTTATTATTGTAGCATAAAAAATTTATGCAAGAGTTCTATTAAACTGCTGAAAAATCCTTATCCCAGTTTCAGCGAACTTTTGTCGTTTCGTAATCAGTACACTATAGCTAAAAATCTCAACTCACCTCTGATTGTCCAAACCTACAGCCTGGAACCCTATCAAAATGGCTATGCGTTGGTAATGGAAGACTTTGGAGGAATTTCTCTAAAGGAGTGGGGAGTGGGGGAAAGCGTAGAATCTCTGATAGAGTTTTTACAGATAGCGATCGCACTGTGCAATACCTTAGATCTACTCTACCGAGAGCGAATTATACATAAAGACATCAAACCCGCCAATATTTTAATTAACCCAGAAACCAAACAAGTTAAATTAATTGACTTTAGTATTGCATCCTTATTACCACGAGAAACGCAGACACTAATCAATCTCAATGTGTTAGAAGGCACACTAGCGTATCTTTCGCCAGAACAAACAGGCAGAATGAATCGGGGGATTGACTACTTCAATCAAACGAGCCGATGGAGTTGGTGCATTGTCATATTGCAAAACTTCCACCATCCCTTCGGGAAGTCAAAAGTCAAAAGTCAAAAGTGAAGAGATTCCACAAATCTTGTCAGACATCGTGATGAAATTGATGGCAAAAAATGCCGAAGATAGATATCAGAGTGCCTTGGGATTAAAGTTTGATTTAGAAAATTGTTTACATCAGCTAAAAGTTGATGGTAGAATTAAGGATTTTGAAATTGGGAAACGGGATGTGTGCGATCGCTTCATTATCCCCGACAAACTCTATGGACGAGAAACCGAAGTATCAACCCTACTCCAGGCATTTGAAAGAGTCAGCCTGGGTGCAACAGAAATGATGCTGGTAGCAGGTTTTTCGGGAATTGGGAAAACTGCGGTTGTCAACGAAGTTCATAAACCAATTGTGCGGCAACGCGGTTATTTTATCAAAGGAAAATATGACCAATTTCAACGGAATATTCCCTTTAGTGCATTTGTGCAAGCATTCCGGGATTTAATGGGGCAACTGTTAAGCGAAAGTGATGCACAAATCCAACATTGGAGGAACAAAATATTAGAGGCTGTTGGGGAAAATGGACAAGTAATTATTGAAGTTATCCCCGAACTATCAAGAATCATTGGTCAACAACCACCTGCTACAGAATTAGCAGGTGCTGCGGCGCACAATAGATTTAATTTATTGTTTCAAAAATTTACCCAAGTTTTTACCAGTGCTGAACATCCATTAGTGATGTTTTTAGATGATTTGCAATGGGCTGATTCAGCATCGCTGAAGTTAATACAGATCTTGATGGCTGATACAAAGCATCTTTTGTTAATTGGTGCGTACCGTGATAACGAAGTCAACCCAGGACATCCTTTGATGTTGACTTTGAGCGAGATTCAAAAAACACAAGCCACAATTAACACGATTACTTTAGCAACACTGAGTCAAGTGCAAGTAAATCACTTAGTGGCTGACACCCTGAAATGTACAGAAAGTTTGGCATGGACTCTTTCTCAATTAGTCTCTCAAAAAACTCAAGGTAATCCGTTTTTTGCCACCCAGTTTCTCAAAGCATTGCATCAAGAAAATCTGATTCAATTTGATTTTGAATTAGGCTGTTGGCAATGTGACATTATACAGGTGACAACTCAAGCAGTTACAGATGATGTTGTTGGTTTTATGGCTTTTCAATTAGGAAAACTGCCACAATCAACTCAAAATGTATTGCAATTAGCTGCTTGTATTGGCAACCAGTTTAATTTAGCAACTTTAGCAATTGTTTCAGAATTATCTGAAATTGAGGCTGCTGCTGATTTGTGGAAAGCACTACAAGAGGGATTAATTTTACCGCTCAGTGATATTTATAAGTTTTATCAAGATGGTAATAGTTCACTGTTGACTGTTAACGGTTCACCGTCAACAGTCAACAGTCAACAGTCAACAGTCAGCAAATTACAAATTCTTACACGATCGCGTCCAACAAGCTGCCTATTCTCTGATTCCCTCAGACCAAAAACAGACGACTCATTACCAAATCGGACAACTGCTCCTGCAACAGATTCCCCTAGCAGCTAGAGTTGATCGGATTTTTGAAATCGTCAATCAATTAAATTACGGAACTTCTTTAATTACCCAACAAACAGAACGAGATGAATTAGCCCAACTCAATCTGGTTGCTTGTAGGAAAGCCAAAAGTGCCACCGCCTATCAAGCAGGGCGTGAATATGCCAGCATTGGATTGTTGTTGCTGGGAGAAAAATCTTGGCAGCAGCAATATGAAATGACTCTATCATTCCATAACGATGCGGCGGAATTGGCAATGCTCTGCGGTGACTTTGAGGCGATGGAACAGTTGATTGATATTGTCATTAAACAGGCACACTCTTTACTAGAGAAGGTCAATGTTTACCGCTTTAGTATTCAAGCAAATTCCTCTCGAAATAAACCGATTGAAGCCATTGCGATCGGTCAAGAGATATTGCAACAATTGGGTGTGACCTTTCCCGAATCACCGACAATAACAGATATTCAACAGTCAATCCAAGAGATTATCGAATTGATTGGCGACAGAAAAATTGAAGATTTTATTCACCTTCCGGTGATGACAGATGCGAACAAACTTGCAATTATCCAGATTGCTAGTAGTCTCTTGTCAGCAACTTTCACCTCTGGCTCTCCCCTGTTCACATTACTGACTTCCTTGTCAGTCAAATTATCCCTACAGTACGGAAATACAGGTATTTCATCTCATAACTATACTTGCTACAGCATAGTTGTCTGTAATCTCTTGCAAGATATGGATTTAGCAACACAGTTTAGTCAGTTGGCATTGAATGTCGTCTCAAAATTAGATGATAAAGTGACTAAACCTGAAGTATTAATGTTGCTCGGAGGGTTTATCCGACACCGCAAATCTCATCTCAAAGAAACCTTACCACTTTTGAGAGAGAGCTACACGACTGCCATAGAAGTCGGAAACCTAGAATACGTCGGAATTAGTAGCCACTGTTTCTGTCTGAATGCTTTTTGGTGTGGTCAGCCCCTTGCCGCCTTAGAGCAGGATACGCGCACCTACTACAATGCTTTGGTGCAAATTAACCTATTGACAACAGCTAATTACTGTCGGCTCTATTGGCAATCTGTTTTAAATTTACTGGGTTTGGCAGAGCATCCTACCCTGCTATCTGGTTCAGCCCTCCAAGAGGAGGAATTTCTAACCCTGCTGCTGTCTAAGAATGACCTACTTGGGTTGTATTTATTCTATTTGTATAAGCTGACCCTTTGCTTTTTGTTTGAGGAAGTTGAGCCAGCTAACAATTATGCACTTTTAGGCAGAAACTATTTAAGGGCTGGTGGAGGAACAGTGGGTGAACCTGTATTTTATTTCTATGATTCTTTGATTGCTGTAGCACAGTTGAGCCAATCGTCAGATGAGGTTTCAGAAGCATTAGAGTGGGTAGCACAAAACCAAACCAAGTTACAGCACTGGGCGCACTACGCCCCGATGAATCACCAGCATAAGGTTGATTTGGTAGAAGCAGAAAAATGCAGAGTGTTAGGAAAAAAAGCCGAAGCCATTGAGTTTTACGACCAGGCTATTTCTGGAGCTAAAGCCAATGGTTACATCCAAGAAGAAGCCCTTGCCAATGAACTCGCAGCTAAATTCTACCTCGACTGGGGTAGACAGCGTATTGCTCAAGACTACATGATTGAAGCCTACTATAGCTATGCTCGCTGGGGAGCCAAAGCCAAAGTTGCTGAATTAGAAAGACGCTATCCCCAACTGCTTGCTCCAATATTACAGCAAACCCGTTCTCCCCTGTCAACTAACGAAACTATCTTCACATTAGGGAGCATCACCTCCAACAGTTCCGCCAGTTCCAGCAGTAGCAGTGTTTCTGTAGCTTTAGACTCAGCTGCTATTCTCGAAGCTTCTCAAACCATCTCAGGCGAAATCGAACTGGAAAAACTGCTTTCAGCGTTACTTTCGCTCATGATCGAAAATGCGGGGGCTGATAAATGTGTGTTAATGCTGTTGCAAAATGAACGTCTGTTGATCAAAGGGTCAATTAGTGTGGGGACGGAGCCAGTCGTGTTACAATGCCTTCCCGTTGAGGATAGCCAGGACATTCCCCTCAAACTGATTTACAAAGTGAAGAACAACAGGCAGACGGTTGTGCTGCTTGATGCGACGGCTGATCCGAACTTAGCCAATGACCTATATATCATGCGTCAGCAGCCGAAGAGTATCTTGTGTAGCCCGATTTTACATCAAGGGAAGTTGCTTGGGGTGTTGTACCTAGAAAATAATTTAGCGACGGGGGCGTTCACGAGCAATCGCGTCGAACTACTGAATTTACTCTGCGCTCAAGCCGCTATCTCCCTAGAAAATGCCCAACTTTATGAGTGACTGGGATAGTGAGTATGGTTGTGCCCCTTTTTTGTTAAAAACTGCCAGCATTCCAGCAGATATCCTGGTACGATTGCGTTCAAATCTTTGTTTATGGGGCGAACCGGAAGCTTATTCCGGCAAGGGACGGCCTAAAAAGCATGGTGATAAATTCAAACTTAATGAACCCACGACATGGAGTGATGCAGAATCTGTTTTAGAATTGAATGATCCGAAACTACAACGAGTAAGAGTTAGCCTCTGGAAAAATCTACCTGAACGTAAAGCGGCAGCGCGTCCGATGCTACTCATTAGGGTTGAACGTCTGAATGTACAAGGTAACTTAAGAGTATTAAAACCTTTGTGGTTGGCTTGGGTAGGAGAAGAAATGCCTTCTTTAGAAGAAGTTTGGCGACTTTACTTGCGATCAAAGACGGTGCTGACATGGGTAAACAGAACAATCAACAATTTGTTCAGATGCCCTTAGCACGGCTGAAAGACCGCCGGAAAGCAACTGTGCGAAATTTACGGTATACGCTACGTCGAAACGGAGGAAGCCAACACTTCAGCCGCCTCGTATCTAGATGGAGACTCCCTACCCGAACACGGTAAAAAGCCTGTCGGTTGGAAAGCATCTGGCAAGAGGGTAAAACGCGGTTTGTACCGTACACTGGACAAAAGTTTGGTGAATGCCGATCTTCAGGCAAGTGCCAATATTTTACGCAAGGTAGCCGGAAACTTGGGCATAGACCTAAGCAGACGCTCGTTGGCTGTGCTTGACCACAGCAGGCAGAATTAAACTTTGGGCAACCAAGTTTCGTTCTTCACCGAAAGAATCCCCTCGGCTTTAGCCAGGGGAGAGTCAAGCTGGGTGGGCATTGCCCACCGTGGTTGCTTTAAGAGTCTCAATTTGAACTTTCCATCGATCTAGCACCTTCTGTTGATCAAGTAATTCATACGTTATTCCTGAGGTCACGCGGGCATATTCTACCTTATGCAAGCGCACCTGATGAACCTCGCCCTCGAAGATGGAGAGATTATATTCTGTTGCCATGTCTGCTAGTTTTTTCAGGTTAAGCCTGATTTCGTACATGCCATCATCAGCGATCGCCTCAAGCGTCACGCGCTTGGAACGCTGCATGTTTTTCGCCGTGCTGGAAGTCGGCCATATGATGATTCTCATCCTCTGCGGATCAACCGCCAAAATCTCTCCCACGCTTAATAATGCTGCATGAGGCCAGCCCTGTTCGTCAACCGTCGATAGCCGAAAGACTACCCCTACTTTTGATTCAATATCCTTGCCATTTAGCAAGTTCAGTAAGGCTTCTGGAATTTTAGAATCTTGCATTGGTTTAGAGTTTGTGATGTTGACAGATGACAGTTGATAGTCAACTATTTTGCAGTGCTTGTCGATACTGTTTAACTGCTTGATTTGGCTGACAAAACTGGCTAACAAAACTGGGTCTAAATCAGGTAGTAATACACGGCGATCGCTTTGAGTATATTTGGCATCAAGTTCGGATAAATAATAAAAATAAAATTGTTGATTTTCCCAAAACCAAACTTCTTTTACGCCTAAACCACGATAAACTTCGGTTCTTCCGCCTCTTTTATGGTAGAGCCACTGACACTATTATTAAATAATGCACGTGGAAATCATGAAAGCCTTTGCCTGTAAGCTTTTAAAGCTGTCAAGCAACAAGGTCTTAGTATTAGGCTCCATAAAAGGGGCGAAAGAGCCTAAACTTCTAACTTATCAATACCACCACTGGTTAAAACAATTTCTATTGCAATATCTGGCACTTCATTGAGTTCGCCTATACAGTAACATTCATCTAGTTCTGCACCTCTTTTAACAGCTTGTTTGCGGAATGTAGCGCTACCATAACCGTTAAGATTAATATCTTTCTCTTCTGCGTAAGCTTCTAGTAATCGAGCAATTATTTTTTTGAGGCGTTCATGTTCGGGGGATGTAGTCATTACAATCTCTAACGTACTTTCTAAATAAGTCATCCTGGGAAATAAATCAACAAATGTCTGAGATAATTGTTCGTATTGTTCCCAGGCGACATCATAGAGAATTATACGTTGGTCTTCAATTGGTTGGAGTGTTTTAGGATATAAAAGTAGCATAAACTGTTAAATGAAGACAGGGGGATGTTTGGGGGTTGAGTCAGGCATCGAATATTAGTAATAACACAGTTTCCGTTCAATTCTCACACTAAATTCTTAAGCATTTTCAATGCCGCTTAACAGTTCTAACTCAGAATTCACTCCCAAATTGATGGAAATATTTCTAGCTTTTAGTTGATATTTTGCTTCCTCCACGGAACATTCCAATAATTCAGCTAACTTACTCAAGCTGATAAAACCTTTACTGTATGCCTCGAAGACAATTTCTTTGTACTTATCAGGAAACTTCTTTAAGTTCTTAATGCCAAGCGTTGAACAACCAACGTGAGCTAGTAACTTTGCTGCTATTTCTTTGTGATCAAAATCACTAGCTTCTATCGGTTCAGACTCCTCATCAAAGAAAAACAAGACATTCTTGCCTACCAAACAAGAAAACCTTTCAAGTTCTAAGCTGTCTACCTTGCGTTTGCCACTCTCAATCAAAGACACAGCCGAAGGAGGTAGTTCCAAATACTGTGCCACAGCATCTTGAGACAGTGACGCTTCAACTCTTGCAATACGAATTCGGCGACCGAGTTCTGCGTAATCCATTCTTCTTGGTGTCTTTGTTTGATAATCGAACATTTAATCTAATTTTAGCTCGATAGTTAACGGTTTACGGTTTCTTGTTCCCGCCCTCTGCTTGGGAATGCAGTTAAGTTCGCTTCTGATTTTTATTCTTAATGTAGAGCTTTTGTATATTTTATTTTCTGGAAGTCCCTAAGTTATTTTATATTTACCACCCTTAGAAGGATTCAGCCAATCGCAAGCATAACCTTTGGTTTCGGCTAAAAATTGGTTCCAGGGTATCGGTTTGACGGCATCCTTGCTTTCGTAAACGATTTGGAATAGACCATCGTCTCTGACTTCTCCAATCCGCACGAACTTAGATAGGTGGTGATTGACGTTTATAGTGACTTTGCCTTCAGGTGCATCGAAACTTTGACCGTAAGCCGCAGCTTTCACCTTTTCGAGGTGATCAGCCGTTTTTGCTTTCTCAACCGCTTGCTTCCAGAGATATACCATAATGTAACCGGCTTCCATCGGGTCGTTCACAACGCGATCTGAACCATATTTTGCCTTGAACGCTTGCACAAACTTCTCGCTTGCAGGGGTTTTCACGGTTTGAAAATAATTCCAAGCTGCGTAGTGACCCAAAAGATAGTCAATTCCAATCGCTTTGATTTCTTCTTCCGCAATGCTGACAGACATCGAAGGATATTTATCGGGATGTAAACCAGAAGCTTGTAATTGCCGGAAAAATGCAATGTTAGTATCTCCATTTAAGGTATTGTATATAACACCTCCATTTGGTAAAGCTTGCTGAATTTTAGCGATCGCAGGCATGACATCGTTACTACCCAGAGGAATGTAATCTTCGCCAACGCTTTTACCCCCATCAGCTTTCAGTTGTGCCTTGATGATACTGTTGGCAGTACGCGGAAAAACGTAGTCAGAACCAACGAGAAAGAATTCTTTGCCTTTATGCTTGAGCAACCAATCAACCGAAGGTTCAATCTGCTGGTTAGGAGCGGCTCCCATGTAGAAGATATTGCTAGAACACTCTTGCCCTTCATACTGCAATGGATACCATAGCAAGTGCTTGTTTGACTCAAATATCGGAAGTACAGCTTTGCGGCTTGCCGAAGTCCAGCAACCAAATACCGTTGCTACTTTGTCTTGTTCAATCAGCTTCTTCGCTTTCTTCGCAAAGGTAGCAGGGTCAGAGTTCCCGTCTTCTAAAATTGCTTCAACTTGTTTACCTAACACACCGCCAGCTTGATTAATCTCTTCAATTGCTAATCGTTCGGCATCAACAACACTCTTCTCACTAATTGCCAAGCTGCCGCTAAGTGAGTGTAAAATCCCAACTTTGATCGTCTCTCCAAAACTAGTAAATGCTAACAGAGAAGTTTTCCGACTACTGCTTGTAGAAGGTTTGCTGCTACAAGCTTTCAGAAATAGACCAGAAGCCACAATGGAGCCAAAAATAATCAACTTCCGCCGACCAAACAAATTTGTCATAAATAGGTGTTATCTAGCTTGTAGAAGGTTACTAATATAGTATTGTATTTGCTATCTATTTTTCTAAAAGTTAGCAGCTTCTATACTCCAAGTGATCATCAAAGGTTCCAATTCACCGTGAAGAAAAACAAAACAATAGCAGCCATACACCCGACATATAAGAATGGATAAATTTTGCGGAAGGTTACATTGATTCGTTTATATAGCATTTCTTGTTTTGTTTCATTTAAATAGATGATCGTACTAGACGTAATTAAACTTAAGAGTAGGGCGAAAACGGTAACACCAAAAACTGCATCGGTCAAAGTAACGTAATTTACAGCCGGAATTTCTTTGACTAGACTTAGTTTGAGAGCGATTGTCGTCAGGATTAGCGTTAACGTCCCACCCAATCGCGGAGAGGCATAAGAGGCAGTTTTGGCTGGGTCAATCCAGGTGACGGCAGCAGCAGCAACAAAAATCACAAATAGCGGAATAAAAAAGTTGAAAATGATGTACTGTGGTTTATGCTGAACGTCAATCGATACAACTATTTCTGGAAAACCGAGTTTGGAATCAAGACGATTAAAAACTTGCGTGCGAGCATCAATATTTTTAATCGACCAGCGTCCAATAATCTGCTTTGATGGGTCTGGGGAAGGAAATTTAAACTCTTGGAGATCGAATGTGACATTACTGCGATCGTCAAGGGCAGAATCAATAGCTAGGGTGAGTGTTTCGTTACAGAAGGGAAAAGTGTGGACATCTGCATCAAATTTCACAATATCATTAAACTGTTCGTATACTCTCACCCAACCGTTTGGAGCAACGTAGACTGAGCGATTTTGTATTTCTCGTGGCTGAATTTCATGACCAATTGTGAAACTTGGTGACCAGATTTTTTCCAAAATAGACTTGACATCATCACCATTAAATTTTAATGAAGCATTTGTTTCTTTACTATTGGGGGTGAAACCCAATCGACCATCTTGCCATTCTAGAAGGACTTCCGCTGCTATATTGTATGTTTTGTCAGGCAGGCTAATTTGAGATATGGTGTTTAACGCCACATAAACGAAAACAATCGTTGGTTTATAAGGACTGGGTTGGCGCGTCGAATTTGATAGTTCAGCTTGCAAAAAATTATCTGCTGGTTTTGTTTGAGCAAACTGTTCAGTGATTTGGCTGACAATCTCCACTTCCGACTTTGATTTTGATAAACCAATACGACTCCCCCCTTCCATATTCAATGCATAGGCTTGGTGAGTATGAGCAATGATACACCATACTATTGTTAGGACGCAGACTAATATAAATTGGCAAAATGCAAGTTTTTTCATTTCTAATAAAAAACTACATGCTGACTACTATTTGGGAACCATTCAGGGTGTGTGATAAGCAGAAAATTGAGATACTAAACAAGTCTTGAACTGCACTTTGTACCATGCGTTGCTATGACAATAGTCAATCAAAGATTATATAATGGTTAACCGCAGATTATACAATTTTTGCGCCCTATACGCTGTACGTTCGCTCCTGCATTGAAGGGTAAGAGGAATTAATACCTTACTGTGTAAGGTTTCAAGGTGATTGTGGATCTGATGCTGGTGATACCGTGTAATACTTGGGTCAGGGTTAGTCAGTTTAACGGTGTAATACATGGAAAGACATGATTCCCCCTCTTTCCATGTATTACATGGAAGCAATTAGAGGCTATTGCTCATAAATCTGCCCTTGGTGTAATTATTCATGCTACATCCGTCCATATACCGATTAAGGGTTAAAATTACGGTGTAATACACGGTATCAGAGTAGAGTAATGTGGAAGCGAGACATTCAAGGGAAGTTCGCGCTTCATTACGATGATTATCGTCAAGTGCGCTCTTTAATGTTCGAGTAAAATTTGTAGGCAATTGCCAGATGAAAGGGGTGTGGGGAACCCCATAATTAAAATCAGGGGTTTCAAATAAGGACGAAGCGAAGTACAGCATGTCGTGTCTCGATCAGACATATGATGATTTTCTCCATACATAAATGTAGGGGCGCCTTCCCGTTGTTCGGTATGGGGAATTTATTCAAACCCGACACCCCATACCCCATACCCTGTTTTTGGTCACATGTTAGTTGATGAGATTGAAGCTGATAGTGTTGGTAATCCCGTTTTAGAGCGTCAACTATTCCTGCTAGCGTGCAATTTGCCTGTCAATGAGGTGAAAGCAAAGTATCCGTCGCTTTGGCGATATCTCCATCTGGGAGTAGAGAATGGAATTAGCGATCGCTAAGAGTGCAAACATCGCTCTCCCTGGTATTTGCAGGAAAACCGTCCTCCCTCCCCATTCCTGTGCACCTATATGGGGCGTGCTGATAAGTACCTATGCAAAATTAATTGCATACTCTCATCGCCTGAAATGTTTGTCAAACGGTCATTCCAGGTTAAATAAATGTGCAATTAATTTTGCACGACTACTTATTGCCACCAATTAAAGATGACTCCTCTCTGTTCGTGCAAAGAGTATAAGAGTGTTTACGCACAGATCCCAACTGGCGTGGTGTTCCTGTGTAAGACTGGTAATATGCGAATTTCACGGATGAGCTTGCCAACCTCTGGTTGATTGATTACCAAAGATTTTGGGTAGCCATCTAGCTAAAACCCTACTATATGAGGTTGTCAGTGCTAGGCCACAGTATACAAAGGTATATTTTTTGACATATTGGAACAGAACAGAGGAAATGGCAAACTCGCAAGGATTACCTCAATACTCGCATTGAACTACGTTCCGTTTGAGAAATATGCAGATGAGCGCTCGCTCAGTTGCTGCTGCTTCGCCCTTAGTAATGGATTCGTGCATAGCAAAAACCTCAATCAGGTTAAGAAGGCAGAAGTACGTTCGCGAAGCGTCTCCGACAGGAGAAGGAGCTATGCTGCTATCCTGCTATGTATCCCTATAAATAAATTCAAGGGATGAGCGTAAGGACGTAGTATTTAAGAGCGCCCTTCTCCTGTCGGAGACGCTGCGCGAACGGGTGACGCTCGAGTACTCGCACTCCGTGAGCTATCGCTACCGCTACGCTAACACCAGTCGCCGTGAGAGCGGGCTGACCCTCCTGCAGCGCTGGTTCACTGCGCCAGAGCGAAATACATATTTTCTTTGTTTTTCATAAATGAATTTAGGG
>Ga0209611_10012652_pt1 | contig 11805 bp, 8 predicted proteins | sample S1TSphgellanicum_3_FD_187693 | JGI IMG/M metagenome (GOLD analysis project Ga0209611, IMG submission 187693) | Host-associated microbial communities from peat moss isolated from Minnesota, USA - S1T2_Fc - Sphagnum magellanicum MG (SPAdes) (version 2) | ecosystem: Host-associated > Plants > Peat...
CGCCTCCTCATGTCGACGTTTCCCAACGCACGCGAGCGCCACACTCCTCCCAGCAGCTACTTGCACTCTCACCACCTCATTTCCGGACTAAGCAAGACGACGACGACGACGACGACAAGAACACAACAGCAAAACTCAACGCACGTTACTATCATCCATCAATACTAACAAGCAAGTACAACACTGATCAATGCTGATCAGTGGTCGCCGTGAGTAGCTCGAGATAGGCGCACCGCGACGCACGTACCCTAGTGAGGAGGACGAGGAAGCGGGATGGCAGAAGCGACGACAGCGGCGACGACGACGACACAACGCAATCACCGTCTCCAACAACCGCACCACCTCCGCGTCCAATGGTCGCCCGTCCTGCCCTTTCCCACACTTTGAAATGATCCACACCACCTTGATCCTCTGCGTCCAATGGTCGCTCGCCTCCGGTAGCCCGCCGTGCCCAGTGTCAATCTTTGAAATGATCGGCACTAGTGTAATCCACTGCGACCAATAGTCGCTCGCACTGGGGACATCCCGTCCTGCAATCTCCAACTCTTTGAAATGAACCCGCACCACTGTAATCCTCTGCGTCCAATGGTCGCTCGTATTCGGGCAGACCCCATTCTGCCCGCTCCAACTCTTTAAAATGATTTGTACGTTTGTTTTCATTTATAAGTGACCTCTAAAAGAAATTTTCCAAAAGAAAAGACTTTGATGTATTAGAGAGTGGGCAGCGTTCTTCTTTTTGTGGAAGGAATTTTTTAATGTAGCCAAAAGTGGTGATCATCCAGAAAATCATTTAGCCAAATTTGGCCATGTTTCACATAAGAAAGTTTTTTTTCTTTTTTTTTCTTTAGAAAAAATTATAAAAGCAGGATCCCTTTATATTCTGAGCAAATCTGCTGGAACTTATCTTTTTTTTTAATTAATTTTTTTAATTATATAAATTTGGCAATTTTTTTACCATTTTTTCTTTTTTTTTCATGAAAAATCAATTGTATAGTTCAAAATCAGATTTTTTCAAGTTGAATTGGCAGGTAAGGATATTGTGTTTAGATTCATTATAGAGTATAGTAGTAGCTTAAGGGATTTTGGCCCCTAGGTAATAATAATAGCTCTATTTTTATATGAGGATTTTTGAAAGATCGATATTTTGGCTTGTGTTGAAACTCAAGATTAGTTATAATAGAGTTATAATAATATCTTGAAGGATTTTGGTTTCTTGTAGAGGATTTTTTTGAAGATTATATTTTTGCATGGTGAAATATTTGAGTTTCCATAATTCTTTTTTTGCCTTAAGATACTTTTTAATGTAAATGGCAAGGCCACAATGTGACACACCCCTTATTTTTCTAAGCTTGACAAGGAAGCTCAACTTCATAGTTAAATATTAATTTTTTATTAGTTGTTAAACTCCATAGTTATATAGACCTCAACTCTAATTTGATATTAAAAAAATTTAACCCATGCTTGAAAAACCTCGATTTTTTTTTTAAGATTCTCTTTTTTTTTAATTTTTAAAATTTATTTTTAAAATTTTTAATTTTATAAAAAAATTAAATAAATAAAATTTTTAATTTTTAAAAAAAACCACACAACACTAGTGAAAACCAATTGATTTTCGCTCCAAAATGATGCCATGTAAATTTAGCCTGAATTCATCATTTTGGGGTCTTGGACCCTCATCTAAAGACCATGGGTCCAATCTATGGCTCTCATCCAATAGGATTGCTTTATTTCATTGGACCTTGGACCTTAAATCCTCATCTAAAGTGTCAAAGTGGGTCGGGCTTGGCTAATTCCGGGGCTCCTAATGAGTCTATGTGGTTGAGCCTGGCACGGCGGGTGAGCTAGGAGCCAAGTGTTTTTTTTTTTCAACGATTTTGTGATGTAGCTGAGGTGGTGAGCATCCATTTTAAAAAGGTTTTAGCCAAATGTGGCTATACATGAATTATGGAAATTAAAAATCTACACATCCTTTTGTATTGTTGGTTACCTATTATCAAGATATGATTTTGAAACATTCAAAACATTTTTGTGAAAATGATGACCATAGTTCGCTAGATTTTGAAAATATTTTAAAGAAATCGCCAAATTTCTACAACATGTTCTAGTAGGTAGCCAAAATACAAAATCATTCTTAATTTTTTCTCTATTTTCATATCTAATATATATTCAAATTTGGCTAAATCTTCATGTGGATGATTGTCTAGTTTGGCTACATCACCAAATTGAATGTATCTATGTGAAAAATCGAACTTCCAAAAGGAATTTAAATGCATTGTGAAATGTTGTTAAAGACTATTGTCCAAACTTCAACTCCCTCACATGACCCAAACAATATAGTTATTCATCTTAGGGAAACTTGCCATATTTGAGAATGAATTGCTATCGTGCAATGTTTTGTTTGAAACTTCATGTGGACTACATTTCATTTTTTAAGTGTTGGATTCATATTATCAACATTGAGGTTTTTGGTTGAAAATGTGAAATGGCTAACATGAAATTTGAATAGATATGTATGTGGGGGCAATGGTGTGATTATGGGTGTAAGATTTTGAAAAGTCTTATTAAACAAGATGGTTTCACATTGTTGAATTGACTTTGAATCCATTAAATGAAAAAATGTGCAAATATATGAAAAGATGGCGTCAAATTGTCCACTTGACAATTATGAAAACATTTCATAAGTACCTAAGTAATTCACTTCTTTCATCATCTCAATGTGACAATTATCAAAATATTATTCCATAACTACTTAACTATCTCACTCATTTCAACCCACATACATGGATATGAAAAGACAAATTAACATGCGTCTTCTCATAATTGAATTTTCATAGTTTGGTTGAATTCAATTCAACAAAATTATGAGGAAAAATTTAATCAAATTCAACCAATTTTAATTTAATTCAATTAAAATTCCAATGAAAACATTGCCCATGTTGAATCAAAAAAAGAAAAATATTTTGTTTAGTTCAATTCACTTCAATTTATGAATATAAATTCAATTGAATATCATTTCATTCAACATATTTGAATTCAATTTAGGTTCAAATTCAATTGAGTTGCATTCAATTCAAGTTGCATAATGCAAATTCATTCAATATTAAATTATTCAAATAGAACTTAATTTTTACAAAATCAACTCATCTTTTTCATCAATTCATCATCATTGGTAATGCATAGTAATGCACAGCCCAAATTAGAAAATGTGCAAATATGTGAAAAAGATGGCCTCAAAATAAGGAGTTTTTAAAATTACCATCATATTAGGACATGAAAAATGTGAACCTGAATATATTTATATAATTACATTGTACTAGAACTCTATGGGGCTATGTAATATTAATAGCATCAAAATGATGAAAAAAATTAATTGATTATGTAAAAATTAATTTTCATCTAAATAAAAATATTGAATGACATTGCATGAAACTTGAATTGAATTCAAATTCTTAAATTTAATATAATGAAATTCAAATTCAACTTAATTCATTCTAAATTCAATTTGACTTGAATTCAATTCAATTGAATTCTCAAATACATTTAATTGAATTCAAATCCAATTGAAAAAAATGAGAAAAAAAATTGATGGACAAGGTATTGAAAATATGTTCATCAATTCCATCATCCATGACTACGGTGTTGAAAAATAAAATTAATTAGAGTTTTCCTTAAAGTAATGCCCTATTGGGCCCCACTCTCACCTACATGTTGCTTGTTATTCATTAAGCCCCCACATAAAGGACCAATTTCACAAAACCCAACATGGGATCCCCAAACTTGGTTTCAACAACATTTTTTGTTTAACCATGAGGTGCCCACATGTAATCTATGTTATGGGAACTATATAGGTGTTGAAAAAGGCATAATTACGAGGCTATAAAGGTTATAAGCTAAGGGCTATGAAGGTTATAGGTTATGGGGTATGGTTATAAGCTATATGATTACGGGCTATGGGCTATATGGTTAAATGGCTATGGGCTATATCATTATATTGTTATGAATTATGGGTTGTATGGCTACATAGCTATAAATTATGGCCTATATGGCTATAGGTTATGGGTTCAAGGTTTTGAGTTTTTGGTTGTAAGGTTTGTCTTTTGTTTTTTCATGTTTTAATTTTAAGGTTTAATTTTAGAGGTTTAAAGATTGGAATTTCAAGTTTAAGTTTTAGGGTTTTTTATTAAAAAATTTATGGTTTAAAATTTAGGGTTTATATTTGATTTTTTTCAAGGTTTAAGGTTTTTTTTTAATTTTTAGGATTTGAAATTTTAAGGTTTATTTTTTAGGGTAAAATTTTAGGCATTTTGATGTCTAAGTTTTAAAGTTTAGACATCAAGTGCATCAAATTACATTTCAATGATTTCAAAGCCTTTGGACCTCCAAAAACTTTAAAATTTTAAAGACTCTAGATTTTTTTGAATTTTTAAGGGGTTTTGGGGGTTTTTTCAATTAGATCAAAACCACAAATAATAGGACCATCACCACCAAGAGGAAAAAAATTTAAACTAAACATCATTTTTTTTTATGATGATCTTTAAAACCAAAATAGAACCAAGAAGAAGGGGAAGAAGATAATATAAAGGTCATGTAAGAAAATGATAGGTTTTTGAGCTCCTTTATTTGTGTTTTGTGTGTCCTTTAAACTACAACATTTCTCTCTTGTGATTTAGCTACAAAAGCTCTAGAAGTTCATGCTCTCCTTGAATGCCATACCAAAAAATAGCATAAACCTTCCTTGCCTCATTGTTTCTTCCCACAAATGCATGTGTTCATAAAAGAAAAGAAACTTCACATAAGACTTGCGAAGAAAACTTCATGCACAATGGAATATGGGTAAAAAAACTTGGCATGCAAATTTTTTCATGCTGAATATTTCAATTTCCTCATTAGGACACCATGTAAAACTTTCACACCAAGTTTAAGGGTATGATTAATGTTTCATTTGAACACAAGGTTTTAGCCCTATGTTTGAATGACTTTACAAAAAAAATTAATATGTGTTTAATTCATGTCCAATATCAATGTTAATCATTTTTTAAGAATACCTCATTTCAACTTGATATTGTGATTACACATATAACAATGTGTAGTTTAATTATCATGTGGTAGTTAATGATTATTTTTTGGGTGAAAACTCATTACTTGGTCACCAAAAAGAAAGGTTGCAACAGCTCCAAACAATTTATTTAGAAAAAATCCATCAATTTCACCATATTTCAATGCAAAAACCTATAAATTCACCATATTTACATATTGTTGTCATCTAACTTCTCACCAAAACATAAGTGGATCCCTCATAATTTTGAATTCTTGTTCCAACTTACAACCAAATTTGGCTAGGCCTTCTTGTAAATGCCAATCCACCTACCTCACAAAAGCCAAAAAAAACCCTAATGGCAATTAAATTTTTTCTTTGTCCAAGTGTATACAAGTTAGTGGATATTGAAAATCAATGTATAAAATGATGAATATTTTGCCGTGCATGATTGGTACTTTTATCATCATAAGCCATAATGTTAATCATAACCAAAAAAAAAACAAAAACCATTAATCAAGAAAATTATACGAATTTGAACATAAATTGGAAACTAAAAAAAATGTCATGACTTTAATGCAACATAGGTTTTTGATTATTCTTAAAACTTAAAAATGCATTGGAAATACAATCTTACAAAGAAATGTTGGCTTCGACTAAAATAGATCTTAATTCATTCATTCACTTGTATATTAAGTCACATGCAAACAACAAGATGTCCAATATTAAGCAAATTTATTTTTATTATTCATGGTAATTCATTGAAATTGGAAACAATTTTTTACAACTTGGTGGGATTTTTCCCACAATTTGAAATTTTTGAGGTTTTAAGGGATTTTTTCACTTTTTTGAAATAAAAATAATTAAACTAGCCACATCCGAGGTGGTCACATTAAAGATGTTACACCCATCAATGATAATTTCCATCTAATGTTAATTAATGTTGGGGATCATCACTAGTAGAGTTACTTGAGGAATTTGAAAAAAAAATAAAGACCTTAGTTGTAATTCATAAAATAAGAATAAATATTCTTTAAATAATCAATTTTGCTTTGGGACCACTAATATTTCAAAACATAAATAATAGCATATTACAAAAGGTGTGGCCCAAAGTATATTTTGATTGGTAGTAAAATATTATGGTGCAACATTGAATGAAACAATATACTTTTAGACTCGCATTGCCCTCCTTCAACACAATCCAAATTGGTGTGCATATTTGCTTTTGATTTGATGATTAATTGCAACCAATTGAAATTACAATCTCCACCATAACAACAATGAAGGTTTTAGTATGTTGAACATTGTCACGACCTTAGCTTTGAACTTCTAACAAACCTTTATGAATGATGAAAATATATGTGATGAAAAGTTATGTGACAAACAAATTGTTGGAGGTGTGAAAGCAAGGCTTCAAAATAATAACCTACATTGAAACCAAACAATGTGAATAGATTTGGCTCTAACGTTTTCAACTATAATTTTCTATTTTAAGGTGAAAAAAAAAGTGGAATATTTGGGAGTTGTTTGCATACCCAAGATGGTGATGGCAATTATGAATGAGGAGTGTTTCAAGTGGTGTATATTGTGTGTGTTATTTTTCTATGTGTATGGTTTTTGTTGTTCTTGGATGCTTGGGGTGATTCGTGGATGTGGAATCTATTATGGAGATTGATGGAACAATATATGGTCAAAAATGTGTGATGGAAAAAATAAGTAAAGGTGCAAATAATTGACAAAGAACACACAAGTGAGAGAAGGTGCCTTTTTACTAAAAATAAATGCAAACAAAATACTAGTATCGTATGTGTAATTTATTGATGTAAGATTGGTTTTCAAGTACAATGAAACTATTTGGATTGTGATTCTATCGTGCATTAACAATAATTAAGTTCAAGACTAAAATGTGTTAATCATCAAAAATATTAAGGATCAATGCCAAATAATGATGACAATGTGAGGGACCTAAGTTTTATAGTTTGGGCATATATAGGGTTGTGGGGAACGAAACATTATGTTGGGAATATCAGAGAGTTAATATTCTAATTGGTTCTTGAAATGGTAAAAGGGAACAATATATTTTATTTTTCGATATCCTTGGGGCAAGTAATCTTTAAATTTGAATTGTAAATTCCCTAGTGGGAAATTAGATTTAGACCTATTGAAAAAATGCATCGATGAAAGATGACCTTGCTTTGGATGATTAATAACCTAGTGACTTTTGGATGATAGGAAGTTGCATGGAAGCACATGGTGATGGAAGAAACTTTACCATTTGGGTGGAAACTATGGGGTTTAGTGAGTGATCATATGTATTGCATTGGAGTGTATTTAGGAGATTAATAAAGGTTTAATGAACATTAAAAATGTTGACCTTAGGCCATATTTCAAGATCACTTGTTGGAATGAGTTTAGTTGAACATGTCAACATGAATGAAGTTGAACTTTAATGATTATTGGTATTGTGTATCCTCATGAAGTGCAATGAATGGTGTCTAACATGGATTGTTATCCATCAAATAAGATAAACTATTCTTATGCGTTTACAAAAAACTGAATATTTGTTTCAATGTGATGAGAAGAATGACCATATTCCTTCCCTTTTGGTTACGATGTCTTTTATGGAATAAGTGCAAGCACAAAGTTTTGTAAAGGACAAAAAAAAAGTCCATAATAAATCCATAATTTAGTGAGCAAGTGAAAATTAAAGTGAAATTCAAGGGAAGTGAAAAATTCACTACACCATTGTTCTTCAATTTTGGGTGGGAAGCTTATCAATTAGTGATTTTTTTTCAAAAATGAAAAAAAGTTAAATTGGGGCCATTGATCTCCTTTTAAAAATATATATTAATAGACTTTTGGATTAGGTTCCAATAGGTAGCCAAAAATATAGAACAATGTTTAAATGTTTTAACTTTCAAATTTGGCTTAATTGTTTTTGGATGATCCCCATTGAATGTTACATCACAAAGTTGAAAAATAAAATAGTAACCCACATAAAGTGGCATGTTTAAAAGTAAAAAAACATTTTCAAGACCCTAGTTAGTTATAACATGCATTCCACTTTGGAAGTTGGGTCTCCTCATGAAGGTTGTGACCCATGAATGTTTGAGGGATGTTTTTAACCTCAATTTGTACTTGAACTAGACAATTTTGGTGTTCAATATTATTGATAAAATATTGTTTCCAAAGTTGAACTAATAGTTTATCAACAATAAAGTTATTCATAAAACCATGATAATCACACCAAAACCCTTAATTTGGCCAAAATTGGGACTAAGGTCAAAAATGAAACAAAACAAATACACATGCATAAAATCGAGCTTGATTTTCATCTTACCACCAATTTTGGTGTTAAAATTAATTTTATTCTTAGTTTTTAATTTATTGTTCATCATAGTGTATAACACTTACATTGCACCTTGACTACCATTTAATGATTGTGTCATATTACACATTTTTTTGGTTGCAACTTTCAATTTATGGGAATATCACCCCCAATATTCATTTTTTCCCCAAATTTTGTCCACTTAATGTATACCCATCATTTGGAGATGAATGAGGGATAATGGGTGAAATCAAGGGTCAAAGACTAAGTGATTTTACATATAACTCCAATAGACTCAAATTCTACCAACCCCTTCCATTTTGTTATCAACATAAACAATATTTGCCACCATTTAGTGTTTGATTGCTCTGCCATTGTCTTGCATTTTACCATTGCCCCACATTTTCATCAATATGAACACTTCATGGTCAACCATCATTGTGTCATTATGAAAGTTGAGCAATATGTATTATTTCAAACTTTGATTTAACCACTAACTTCAATCCTCATCAACAATTCATATTTTTAAAATAACCCATATTAATGCAAGATGGGAGTACATATGATGAGGTAATTCTTTAGGAACCACTTAAGGAAAATTTTCAAGAATGGTTACGAATTTGTTAATAAAAACATTTAAAATTATTTCGACTTTGCATTTTTACCTATTGTTGCATCTATGTAACCAAGGGTTTCAATCATTTGCAAAATAAAATGTAAAATTAGAAGGTTCAAGAAATTATGTTCATGAAAATACATGAGTTATTCCAAGAATACCATAATCTTTGATTGACATCATAGTATTGAGGGGTTAATTTTTTCATCAAAATCCATTATAAATGTATATCATTTAATAGGCCTTACACATAATAATCAAAGTTGAATTTTTTTTTAAAAATTGCATTTTGTTATTCACATGGTCTTGGGATGAATATTTTTCTTAATATTCAATTATAATCCAATTTCTTTTATTGGATAATTTTATTAAACATATGTCATAGGCATCTGTTCCAATAATAAATATAAATACATTATATCTTTAAGGATTCCTAAATAATTTTTACATTCATTTTTGAAATTTGTGAATTTTTTGAATGTTTTGATATAGGATATGCTTAGGAATATTAAAGCATGTCCAAATGTTGATTAACATGGGCCATTAGAAAATCCAAGATGTGTAAAAATATATTTTAAAAATATAAACAAATTAATCCAATGTAATGTCATAAAATCACAAATTATTTTTGAAATAAATGTGATTTAGCAAAATGATGGTGTGACATTTTTAATGGTGCCACCCAATCATACTTTTACCCAAATGGCTATAGTTTTTTAAAAATTGTTTCATACACCAAATTTTTCTATTGTGAAGTTATCAACAATTCCATCAATTTTTTAATTTTTTCAATCTCACATTTGAAATCTCATATTGAAATAAATGTTCAATAGCTCCCACCCTAGTAAGAAAAGACAAAAAAAGTGCATCAAAAAATGACCTCAAGTGGTTTCAATATGGTAAAAAAATATGATATAATGAATAATTTGACAATCGGACACTAGGAACAATTTAAGACAAAACACATTATTACACGTGATGTGGTAACATCAAAATAATGATTGGAAAAAAAAGAAAAGAAAAAAAGAACAAACAATGTAACAATTTTTCAAATGAAAATAATATAAGCATGAATAATCAACAACATTGGAATCACAAAACAATTTCATTTAATGAGTTATTCACCGAAGCTATATAATAGCACCAACAACACCAATTGAAAACATTGAAACTAAAACCAAAAACTCAAAGCACCAACATTAACAAAGAACATTGAAAGCACAATTTGAGATACAAATTGAAAAGCAAAACGTTGCAATTGTTGAATGAGAGAGTCGATAGAATTGAGACACAAAATGTTTACAACAATAATTGTTCAAGCACCAATACGAGAGCATTAACAAAAATTACCTACTCAAAATACCAATTGAAAGCAATCTTGAGAGCTCTAAGAACATTGAAAGGGGAGTGCAAGAAGAAAGAGAAGAATGGGGAGGCTTGAAGATGACATTCCAAGTTACAAAACAATATTTTTTTGAATCTTTCTTCATGAATAGAGGTTAGTCCTTGGTGACACCTATCATGTCAACAACTAAAATCACCCATAGGATTGAAAATCCATAGGCAAGAAGAAAAACAAGGTGTTTAATGACCATCAAATGGCTACCTACATACTTTAAACTAATGTTGAACCCTAGTTTATACATATACCTTGGTTATGAAAATTCTTTAAGTTAGTTAAGTGAACAACACTCAACACCCAACAAAACTATTGTCTTACATCTTTTGACAAGATATACTTTCTGCACTTGTGTTCTTTTATCTTTTCAAAATTGCTCCTCTCAACTAGCCTAGAATTCATATGGTTTTATTTTTGTCACCACTATAGAAGGTACAAAACAAACATCAAGGTAGACAACTTTTTAATTAAAAAAGTTTTGCTATACTAAAATCATATCTGCTACTCACAAATGGCAAGTGGAGCATATCTATGTCAAATTTCCATATTAACATGAGTTTGAAGGAAGGCAATTGTTGTGTCAATTCCGACAAAACACAATAAGAACAAGTGCAGGTCATGACTAGTGTTGGGTGCTACTTAATTTTAAAAAAGAAACTTTGGTCTTGGTTTTTTGAAAAATTGAAAAAAAAAAAAAAAAAACTTAAAAACCTCCAATTTCAAATTTTTGAATTTTTTTTGGGAATAAACAAAATTTGGTTTCAATTTTCTGCAAATTTTCAGAACAATAAAACCTTTGGTTTTGGCTTTTTTTTTATAAAAAAACCCTCAAAGAATTCATCGGATGACTGGCAAGGAGCTAGCAATTTATAGAAGGATATTTGTCTGATTCTAATAAACCATAACTACCCAACACTCATAATAACCTTCTAAGCAAGTGTAGCTCACAAGGTGTAGGGTGGATGGATGGATGGATCCCTACATCAAGAATGGATGGATGTATGGATGGATCCTTACATCAAGAATGGATGGAGTGATAAGCATGACATTATGCAATGAATTCATCAGCTTTCAATGTTAGTGTAGATAAGTATACAATAATTTGTAAGCAAAAACAAACAAACAAAAAAGTTATGCAAAATACTCTATCAAAACTTTTTTACTGCATTTCTACTACCTTACCCTAAGGTCAGTTTTGTCATCAAATATAATCCTCAAAATAGTGAAACGAATCTTATATATAAATTCACTAAGTCCGTGGCGGTCGGGTGGGTGACTGGGCGTTCTGCTTGCGTTTTCTACGGCAGAACCGGCCCGGCCTATAACTGACCACCGGCTAGCATTTTCTATGGCAGAACCGGCCCGGACGGACGGACGGACTGACGGACGGGTTTTAGTCCGTGCGTGCGTCTGTCCGTCTGTGACCA
>Ga0209611_10012653_pt1 | contig 11804 bp, 7 predicted proteins | sample S1TSphgellanicum_3_FD_187693 | JGI IMG/M metagenome (GOLD analysis project Ga0209611, IMG submission 187693) | Host-associated microbial communities from peat moss isolated from Minnesota, USA - S1T2_Fc - Sphagnum magellanicum MG (SPAdes) (version 2) | ecosystem: Host-associated > Plants > Peat...
AATCTGCAAGTTTCCCAATCAATGCATGAATGGGGAGAGGTTAGATAGAAGAAGACAAAGTTGATATTGATTCCATACTATCTGTGCACCACCCATTGCATTGGCCACAGCAATGCCCATAACACATTATTTATCCCAGAAAAGAAATGTAGCTCTCAGAGACTACATTTAGAGGGGCATCATCCATTGGGCAGTGCACCAAGAGAGAGGGAGCACCAAGAGAGAGAGAGAGAAAGGGGAAAAAAAGAAAACAAGAGCAAAAAGACACAAAAGTACTTACTTCCAATAAATTTTTTAGCTGGGAACCAGAAGTCACACATCACATGCCTGATGCCCACTCTCGAGTCAGTCAGGCCTTGAGCACCAAAATTTAGCAGCCTTTTTTCTCTACTTGGGAAGTGCACTCAATACCAAGCCTGAAACTTCATAGTTGGTGAAGAGCAACTCAATATCAACGCCTGAATTTCATAGTTTTGAAAGAGCAATGATTTCTAGTTTGGCTCTAGGTTGTCAAGAATTGGAATCTAGAAACTAACTCATGTCCCATGTCCTTTATCTCTCTTATTCCATTTCCCTTCTTTTTTAATAACAAAACTTTGGCAAGTTTACATTATAAAAGAAGACTTACGATTTCAGTATCTGCTTAGAATTAGAAGTCAACACTTGCAAAGCTCAGATGGAGATTATTGAAAAGCCAGGTGTGCATGTTAGCATGCTTGTGTTTGTGTGTTTGTGTGTGCACGCGTGCTTGTGCCCACTAGTATATATATATTTTCCCTCATGCCAACCAATGACCGTAAGTTGGAAAACAACCTTTGAGAATTAATTTCCTCTTCATATATTTCCTAAACCACCACAAACAACAAATGTTGCCAAACTAATTCCTTGTCTTTTGTTTGGGATGGAGGGTGAGTTGTGGAGGGGTTTGTTGAGTTTTTCCTTAGGGCGGCTGGCTGCATTGAGTTGCACATGATTCACACACCCAACTGGATAATGTGGGGTAGGTATGAAAAAAGTGTAGGATAAAACCCTAGGGTGGTGGCATTCTCAAAATCAGGGCCTATCATGATGAGGTCAAGTCCAGCCCCACATCTTGAGAATTTCTTGCACCTCTGGGCCACAGTGAACCAGCACCCACCAGCGCACCATAATGGATGAATGGTTTAGGGTTTAGGGTTTCAGGAGACAGCTTTCTGTTCCCTAACTAATCATGGTGTTTTAGCTCAGTTGCTTTATTTTTTCTACCTACTCTCAAGCAGGTTGTTAGTAGGCAAGTAGTAAAAACAGCCTTTACCTATGTATCAAGCATCTACGTACCTAGTAGTTACCTATTTTCCTACCCTATCTACCTACATATGAGACCTATTTCCTACAGAATTGGTCACCAAGGTGAAACCAAATATTAACTCAGTTGAGGTTCATCCACAACTGAGTAATAACAGGCATCTAGTGGATGGTGCACCGGTGAGTGCTCGTTCACTGTGGCCACACCTCTGGGCTTTACTGATCACTTGGGCTCTGCATTGCTTTGCATTACAAGAGATGATCAACTATTTTTTTTCTTTTTTTTATGTTCTCATATGGTTTTCAATAATTCATCATCATCATTATTGCTAGAAAAGAAAATTTATTAGTAAATGACATAGATATTAATATTATGGACATGAAAAGGTACATATTAATTAATTTTTCTATATTCATGTTGATGGGTAGAGGAAAAGAATGTAATAGTTATTAAAAAAAGGGAGAGGTAGTTAGGTTTTCATATGATCCTCCACATTTCAGCTATAGTTGGAGTTGTTAATGGATGACCATATGAAAAATTATGCAAAATCTTTCTTATACGAGCTTCAAGAAAAGTTGTCACTAAAATAAGAGCGAAAGCTAAACAATATAATGAACATAAACATATGTTAATCTTGAGGTGTAGGAGAGGAGGTTCTCACACATACTCCTTATGTGTGAGGATATCTTACAGCCATAAGTAGACATAAGGTCCTTTCCACTCTTGGGGAGTTGGTGTAAAAAATAAGAACTCTCCTCTTAAAAAAGAGGAAAATTTATGGACATCTGGTGCTTTCCAAAGACAGGATGAAATTTGTCTGAGTATAAGAGTCCAGTATTTTTGAAAGGCGCTCAAGGCCTTCTTCTCAATAAGCTGAGCAAGGTGACCTCGGATTACACTAACAAAGATGGGGAGCAGGTCTTCTTTTTGCTAGCTTCTCAGCACTTGCTATTGGAAACAAAGAAAAGGTCCAGAATTAGTACTTAGTACTTACTTGGTGTGGCAGACCGGAGTGGTGATTAAATTGGGTGCCCCTTTTGTGCTCTAGTTCCCAGTGCCCAAAAAAAAGGTGTGACTTGTGCGGGGTGAGGATGACTAGGGGGATGGGAACCATGTGCTCTGATAGATAGTACGAATAATTCTCACTCTTTCAACAATTTCTGCTCACTTCTGACATTCTCTCTCTCTTCTCATCTTCTTTGGCACCGCCTTTTCTCTGTTATCCCCAGAAACCACACAGATTGTTATGGAGGTGTTGTACAAAATGTAATGGGTGTTGTGTAGGATCCCCATAATCTTACAAAGCAGAAAAATAGTGTCATGCTTTTGTTTGTAGCATTCAACAAAAATTAAAAAACACTAAAAAAATTGTGTCTTTTGACGATGTTTGAGTCACACCACCCCCAACTGTTGCTCCCCCTCCCTCCCCCTTGCTCTTGTTTGGTGTCTCTACCATAACTTATCTGGACCTCAAGGTTGCAACTGAGGTTGGGAGAATAACACTGAAACCTCAACCAGAGCCAAAATGGGGTTCTTTCTCATGTTATCATAAGAGGTGACATGTGTTGTGTGTGGGTTAATTACTGTGTGATAAGTCTGACTCTTGTAACTATGATCATAATACTAGAAAAAAAATAAAATTTGCAACTTGTCTTATACAATTAAAAATGTCATTTGCATTTTTTTTTCCTAAATAACAAATTTAAAACCAAAAATTTACAAAAGAGAACTGGGTTTTAAAGTAATGTAATACGTTGTAGTACCTGGGCTGGTTCAGCAACACGGTGCCTAACAATAATAAGTTTTTGGTCATTTACTTTCAGTAGTAAAAATAACAATATTTTATAATTAGTCACTAATACTACTAACTAATGAAGCTAGTGTCCTTGAGGGCTTCTTTCAGATTTTTGGCATGGCAAGTAGGTAATTTTCAATTTTTTTAGCAAATCCAAAAATAATTAATTGGTGCCTAACCAGCCTAGGTACACTATGGTATTAGGCATAATAAACCAACCAAATCCAGTTTATTGAATGCTAGTGTATCTAACAATTGTTGTATAAATATCCAAGAAAATCACGTGGATTTATGGTGAGAGGTGAAGTGACAAATCTGGATTATGATAGTCAAACATTTGTGACAGAAATCACAGATTTTGTAAAATGAGTTTGCACTGATGCTCTTCAGAAATGTGATGGGATAGTTTCTTTGCATACTATCTTTTTTATCAGTGACATGAAAGATGTCTTGTGTTCAAAGTGGTTGGTCTTTGTTCTTAGAAGGTTTAGCTACAGCTGAAATTGTTTGCATGTTTTACATGTCAAAAAGTTAGAATAGTATAAAATGTCAGAAAAAAAGTCCTACTGTGAACCTCCTCCTAACATTTAGAGAAGTCAGGTTTGCACGGCCCTAAACCTGAAACCCTAATGGGCCCCTCCTCTAGGGCAGATTGTGCTAGGTGCGGGGTGCACCTTGTGCAATCCGGCGCATCAATTGGGGGGCCCATTCTCTGGCACTAAAAGGGTTCTCTGCACCATTAAGATTTAGAGGAGTTCAGAGTGTACTAGAAAACAGGCCCTCTAGTACAGATTCTCATAGTTAACCCCCTGCTGGGTGAGTACTGGGTGAGTGTGTTCAGGCTCTAAGGGGCCTACTCCCTGGAGATATCATGTAAGATAATAATACCTTGGTCACTTTGACACATGTTTGTCAAATAAATAAATAATTAGTTTTGATGATTCCATTTCAACAAATGATATATTCTCAAATATTCCATCAGATTCTATATTTTCCTTCAGAAAAAAAAAGATTTTTTAATTAAAAATTTGTTTTTGAAATTTTTTAACATTTGTCAAATATGATATAATTAGTGTTAAATTGGCCCAGGTACTATGTAGTACATATCCGAATCACTTGGAAATTTGTTAGTGTATTTGGAGGGCACCTTATGCACACTTAATAATGCTTCCCCAAAAACAGGCGGAACCTTTCAATGTGGTCCTAGGGCCTATCCTGTGTCCATTTTGCAGAATTGGCAGAGCCCTTCCTGAGTCCTTTGTTCTGAGAATGCCTCCACCCTAGGGCTTTACTGCACACAGAAGAAGCAAAATTAGCAGCAAGTGCAGAATCCAGTGATAGTACCAAGTCTACCTCTCAATAATGGCAGCAGAGAAGTCTGAATAGGCATCACCTGAATTAGCAGCAAGTGCAGATTCCATTGGTAGTGCCAACTCTACCTCTCAATAACACGGCTGCAGGGGAGTCTGAATGGGCATCACCTGAATTAGCAGAATTAGCAGCAAGTTTGGGTTCTATCAGTAGTGCTAATTTTTCTGCCTCCCAATAGCAGCTGCAGGGAAATCTAAATAGGCATCAGCCAGTTTCAATGTATGTTGTATCTGCATCATCCCTGTACACAGTTACTGGTAGACTGCCAACTTACTTTGTCTTCATTTTCCTCGGTATCAAATCTGCTATTCAGACAAAAGTTTCAGTACCACCAGATGATTCATCAGGCTAACAGGGTGCTGTGTACTATTTATTGTATCACTGGCCAAGAGATCCATCATAGTATCCCAACAACAAACTATGATACAATCGTACGCAGCAGGCCAAGAGATTCAGCAACAACAAAACTTCTTCTGAACTGAAACATGACAACAGCACATCCTTACAAGCAAAGAAGATGGAACCATAACAGAATCCTTTGCACCACCATTTCTGGTGTTCAAACTGAAACAACCCAGTAATCAGCTCTCATAATTGAGCTTTCAACATACAGCAGCATAACCAGATTTAAGAAGCACCAAATTCTGACACTTTTGCAGAATGCACATCTGGCTAGATACTGCGTGTGTTCTTGTGCACACACTCCTCTCTATCCTTTTTCCCTCCAAGAGAATTGAGAACAAAGGCTACATGAGAGGCAAACACTTTGGGCAAGTGCCAAGGAAATGAAATATCAGAACTGACAAAAATCTGTTTACTGATCAGGGAAGGATGAAGCAACATCACAAACAGAAGAGAGAGAGAATTACAAGAAACATTTCCACATGAGACAAAAGGATGTCTGGAAAGGTCCAGAATTATTTCCAAAGTTACCAATTACAATGTTCCTGTCACAGTCAAGAATCATGTGTAAGTTGTGATCTTGCCAGTTTGGCTACAAAAAGACAAATACCATCCAGTTCCCTGTTCAACCTTCTTGTCAGCTGTGTGAATGCAATGCAACACTCTCTGTCTGATCCAACTTCCTTCTAAGGAGTGTGGGGGAGAAGAACTCCCACTGCAAAGGACCGACATTTGCTACCCAACATTCCTACCTAACATGTACACTCGTCCAGAAAACTCACAGGTGCACCCAAGTCACCTTTGAATTGATGAGGATGTTCAAGGCCCATGCCAGCAATTGATCTGGCAGACACCACAAGTAGGTGACCAAGCGCTGGACATTTGGAAGAGGCAAGAGGAGAAAAGACCTTTCCAGGTTTTTGGAATTTGATCGACACATCAATCCTGAAATACAAAGATCTCTGTAGGGAGAGAGAAACATAGACACCTGTTTCCAATACTACAAGAGTCCTCCCCATCTACCCCCAACAGGATCCAAATTACAAGTAACCACTACTGGGCATCGAAAGGGGTACCATCCTCCTTTCCTCAATCAAGGGAAATCGACCAAAACTTAGACACAGCTATGTCTTTGGAACCAGGAAGTTGACCCCTGATGGAAAACAAGAATCTGCAGCCTCAGGCCTAGGCAACTGGAGGCCTGAGGACATGGTCTTGAGAAGTATCCACTGCAGCAGGTGTCATCCATTGCCACATTGCCATGCCTGGATAACCAGCCATCTGGGCTGCCTTGTTTGATGCTGCTTGTGTTTGTGCTGCAAAAGCAGCTGCTGCTGCATGAATGGCTGCTGGATGAGGCATATATCCAGTTGGAATAGTCATAGCCTTGACTTGCTGCTCCAATCTCTCCTTATCAGCCTTCAGCCTTGTTTTCTCGTCCCTTAACTCATTTTTCTCTGTCTGCAGATACCTCCCCAATATCCCATGAGCAACATATGAAGAGATTTGTGGATGATGAACTTGCTGATAAACACTGGCCTAGCAACTGTTCCTACACAATATGAGGAAGAGAAAGAAATGAACCATACACAACAAACCACAAACAGCATGGCTGCTCATAACAGGTTTCTTGTGATGTGGAGGCCAATAGGAGGGTAGGCAGGGGCCAGGAGATAGCAGCACAGGCATGAGGGGTTTCAGTAGGAAGCTGGACCTTCAAATCCTTAATGGCATCACGCAACTGGTTGTTTGAATCTTGAAGCTGTTGAGCCTCAGAGCGAAGCTGGGTTAAAATACGAACAGCATCACATAGGATGGTTGCCTTATCTGTTTTGGGTGGCCTCCCTGGTTCTAGAGCTGCACTTAACTCCAGGAACCTGCAAAACCAGTTCAAAGAAACTTCAGGAATGAACACTAATGAGGAGATTACATGGCAGCTCACCTTGGACACCCTATTCAGAAACAATTAATGAACTCTAGAAGCCTTGAAACATTATCACAAACAAAGGAACAAACTAGCATGTGGGGACAGGACAATAACACTATCTGAGGGCAAAAACCAAAAAAAAAAAAAACCATAGCACCAGTATAACTTCTGAGGTTTTCTACAGAGTGATTTGATAAAACTAGGCCAATGACCATGACATATCACCAAATTTTTCCCAACTGATTTTCCAGAAAGAGAATTAGCATTTCAATGACCTATCATTCAGGCGGTCCCTGCGCATCTTTTCACGGCATGCCTTGTTGCCTGCTCCACTACAAGCCTCCTCCCGCAGTCTGCACAACCGAACTTCCCACATCTATTTCACAACCACCCACATACTCTTTGCCAGCAACCTCCTTAGCCAACAATTAATCTACAGAGTGATCCAGCAACTGGGCTAAGACTTTAACCAGAAACAAAGAAAAAAGTAGTAGGCAACCAGTAGCTGAGCATACTACTACTACTTTCTATTCCAAAATTTCACAGCAGACTTGCCCACAAAGTCATTACAACATGCATAATCTGAGCTTGCTTGCTCTGTTGAAATGACTTTAGGCTGCTTCCTCACAGACCACTGCCATGTATACCTTTTCCTGGAGCAGCCTTTGTCAGGAACATCTGATTCCCCTTTGGAGCACTCATTGTCAGCACTGCATCCATTGCAAACACACCACAAAGCATGTTAGCTACCAACCACATGAAAGTGCACATATGGACACACAGACTTTCACCACAGCTCTGGATGTCATTACATTATCAGCTTCACAAACTTTCCACACAGAAGCTACAATCCATCCTGAAATAGACTGAACCCTCATCGTTGCAGATACATCCTCCTCCCCTTGAGGAGGATTGCAGTCAGAAAAGTGATGTCACATCTGGCAGCATCTTCCTTTTCCCTGGTAGTTGGAAGTAGCTCTGCAATTGGAAAGGGGGGTTTGCTCTCTCTCATAGAGTGCAAAACATCAAGCAGCTGACAATCAGTCCCATGTCTCTAGTTCTGGGGTCCATCATGGCTACGATGGCTTCTGCATGATATCCAGCAACACAGAGATCCTGTGTTCTTGTGGCTGGTTGACCCTTTCCAAACCAGAGAGTTTGCTCTTCCCTTTCAGTGCCCGTATGCTCGGAGGCAGGGTTGAGGAAGTCATAACGATTGTTGTGTGAGGCAAATATGCAGTCTGAGGACCAAGGGGGCTGGCGAGGTGAGAGTTTCAGCTCCGTCTCGACAGCAGGCAGTATAGCGAAGTTGTTTTTCTGGGAGGAGGAATACAAGGACAGGAAAAGAAAAGCTTAAGTGTACTTGCCTGCAATCGAGTTGCTCTACAGGCTGCTGTCCAGTGCACCAAAAGAAAGGATTGGCGGGCTGCACTTCCTCTTCCGCCAACAAACCCTCCGCCAGATACGACATCCATTTGGTCGCATTGGTAGCATTCGATGGCGAGGACATTCTCTCTGTCTGTCTGTGTGTCTGTCACTGTCTCTTTTTCTCAATACTCTCCTAGATATCTCTCACCCTCAAACCTCACAATCTTCAAAAAAACGCTTTCCCTCCTTTCCCTTCCTCTCAGCCCCGGTCAGAAACCCCACCCTGGACCTCTTCCTCCTCCTCCTTTCTTTCCACAGAACAAAAGTACGGTCGGAAGCTCAAACCTTGACACAAAGCAAATACTCCATTCCCCCGAAAGTCGAAAACAGACACAGAGACCTGGGAAAGGAAGAAAAAAAAACGCACTCGCTATCGCAGGGAGGGGCGGGGAAACAAGATCACGAAAGAAAGAAAATGATATTATCCCAGAGAGAGAGAGAGAGAAAACACCAGCGAGAACTAAGGGATGTGAGAAAACGGACCAAAAGCGCTAAGGAACAGCGGCAAAAAAAACAACAACAACAACAGTAGGGTGGCCGATAGTTGACCAGGGAAAAGGCACGAGGGATGGCGTGCGCTGAGGAACGGCGAGGAAGACGAGGAGGAGGAAGACGACGAAATGGAGCGAGCTCGCAATCGTGCTTCGCCAACCCTCGTTGCAACAGCAACGCAGGCGGAGAAGCAGACCACAAAAGCACCGCCACAACAGCAGCAACAGCCGCAAGCGGACAAAGAGGGCGCCACTAGTAACTCCAATTATCACCCCATAGTAACTTCCAGGTTAACTCCAGAGGGTGAAAAAAAAAACACTGGTCCCCAAATCCACGTCTTGAAACAGGTGTCAAAGTCTGGAGGTAGTCCCTTTACACTATACTCATCTTGGGGTACCTACTACGTGCTGCCTCCCTACTGTGTAGGCCCCCTTCCAGTCTGATTTTTTTTAGGGTTTTTATAATTTATAAATCAATTTTATAAATTTCAATTTTCTCGTGAAATTTCGCCCAAAAGTGAAATTAAAAATATGGAAAAGGGGAGGTTTTCAGTCGCCAGAAGTGAAGGGGGAATAAATAAATAAATAAATTGCAAAATTTTTATAATTGGTTTTCATTGTGAAAAACCAAATATATAGAATGATGATTAAAGATTTGTAATTTATTTCTGGTTTGTAGCCAGATTTGGCTAAATCTTCCTAAGGATGATCTATTTGCCACTTTTTGTACATCTTCCTATGGATGATAGCCACTTTTTTTTAATTTTGTGAAGTACAGTAGGTGGATTGGCAATCATGCAAAAGAGAATTTAGCCAAATTTGGCTACAAGTCAGAAAGGCAATAAGACAAAATTAAGAACCCTACTATGACAAGCAACAAGCTAGGACTCGACCTGTTCCCTAAATCTGGCGAATTCAGAAAAAAATTCCTAGAAACCTGGCGAATTTGGTGGAATTTTTTTTCCCAAGGCCCCTTTCTTATTTTTGCCAAGTGACAAAATTTCTTTAAATTATAAATTAAACATAATAATAATACATAATAAAACATAATAATAAATTTTAATAGTAATAATAATATGATTTAAATAATAAAATAATAATTTTTATTAAATTTTAAAAAAAAACTGCTTGCTATTTTACTCCTTACAGCTTAAACTTTAATCATTCTAAGCCCCCAACCAAGAGAGAAATAAATAAAAACCCTATTGTCCCTTGATGTGAATCAAGCTGGATTTATCATATGACCCTCATTATATTAATTGAAATGAAACAGTTTGTAAATTACTAGTCTAATTTGGGCAGGTATTAATTAGCATATTAATGGAAAAATAAATTAAAAAATAATTTAAATATTTTTCTCCTAGGTAAAGGTAAAATTTTGCATCCTGAAGACCAAAAGAAAAAGAAATTGTGTCTCATGCAATGCAAAGGTTTTCTTTTTCTTTTTTTTCAAAAAAAAAACAAAAAGCCGCCCAAAGTTCCTACATTATGAGGAAAAAAATTGAAATCTCCTGATTTAGACAATGGGTGGTTCCACCAAGTCACCAAAATATAGCAAGATTCCTAAACTCTTCTACTTGCCTCTCTAACTTGGAACCAAATTTGGCTAAGTCCCTCTTGCAGATGCTTGCTAGACCACCTACCTCACAAAATTGAAAAAAAACATGTGTTTCCAATGTCACCATGGTAGGCCATAGGAAGATATTTCCTTGGATTTGATTTTGATTTGATTAAGTATTTAACAAAAAGGAGTCATTGATTCAAAGTAGATAACAAACCCGACATCAATAATAACCTTCAATTCTTTTGTAATATTTTTCATGCACAATATAACAAGGGTTCAAGCTTTAGAATGTGATGCAAACTTCTATAATGAAACACACATTTCCCTCAAAAAGAGAAAAAATGAAAATAAATAAATTATATATATATATATATAAAACTCAATGACCAACAATTTACAAGCAAGTAAGAGGTCTCAAAAATCTAAAATGCTTTTTTGTCATTTTGGAATTTAATTATTATTGTAACCACTTCAAAAAAGATTTTATCCATCTTGAGGTAAAATGAAAGACTAAAAAACTAAATTATTGAGAAGTAAATATGTTTGAAACAATTATCAGCTTAGTACAATAATAAAGTGGATATTAGAATAATTAATCAAATATCATAAAAGGAAAAAATAAAATATTATTTACCCATGGGTGTATCAAGCTTTTTTCTTCTTTTTTTTTCCTTGTCTGCCCTTGGCTCAAATAAGATGGATGATGCCCAGACACGTTTTAGTGCTGCCCGTTGTAGACTTTATCCCCTTTCATTACTTTCTATATTGTAAATGGACTACTCCACATATAAAATTTTGTACTTTGTGATGGTGTGCCCAGATTTGCATTTTAGGCTTACAAAGTCCAAAAAAGAAGTAAAAAAGAAAGAGAAAAAACTGGGGGAGTGTTGTTTTAATTTCCTGGCGATATTTCACCAATTTTCAACAAAGGAATTGGGAAATTTTTGGAATTTTCTTTTCTAGTGTAAATTCAACTTATTTTGCTATTTTTTTTGGGTTAAATTTCTCCAAATATTTGATATCAAAAGAATGAGAAAAATAAAAACACACTGGACATAAGTAGACTTGGGCACTCCCAATTAGCATTAAAATGATTATCTGATGTAATACGTGGGTTTATTTATTGTGGCCAGGAGTTTAAGTTACACCTTCTATTAACTTATCACTAACAAAACTTTACAATCAAAATAAAGTGAGATTTGTGGTTTGTGGGTTTTTTAACACAAGATGGCTGCTGAAAAATAGAATGGGAGATGGGAAGAAGATACTTCCCTATGGGAGAAGAGCCCTTCTTGGAAATGGATGGCCCAGCATTTGTCGGAAGTCAAATTATGTTTTAAGCACATGCAGTCCAAATAGACTACGGTAGTAGACTACTAGGTTATTTTGCATCATAGAGATACCGAATTCTTCTCTAGTCTTAGAACCAGACACACAAATTCTACTCTCCATGTGAAATGATATTAGCTACACTGTACCAAAAAAAAAGGGCATTGGGATGATGTAATGTGCTTTGAACCAATGGGGTGTGCAACAGCATC
>Ga0209611_10012654_pt1 | contig 11804 bp, 6 predicted proteins | sample S1TSphgellanicum_3_FD_187693 | JGI IMG/M metagenome (GOLD analysis project Ga0209611, IMG submission 187693) | Host-associated microbial communities from peat moss isolated from Minnesota, USA - S1T2_Fc - Sphagnum magellanicum MG (SPAdes) (version 2) | ecosystem: Host-associated > Plants > Peat...
AAGAAGCCAGGATGTAAAAGATATGTGAGTGGTAGGGTTAGGCCCCTCGGGAGTGGGCCATGCCCCCAAAATAAGGGGCATCGGATGAGGTGATATTAAAATTTCCGAGTGCTCTACACGTATTGAATTGTTTCATTCCTCTCCTCACACTACTATCCTTTTGGGGGGGGGGAAGGCCCGGGCGGATCTCTCAGTGGTGGCAATTTGAGAATCTCTAGGTGGTGATAATTTGTTTGTTTGTTCTGACTCACGTTATTATTAGACGGAATCTAAACATTCGTCCACACCGCACAACAAACAACAATAAAGTTTCTTTGTTCGCGGTGGAGGAACATTCCCACCGGCATTTTCCCCACTACCCTACATGATGAAAATTCAGAACATGAAATTTTTTTTTAAATAAAATAAAAAATCCATGGTAGGTTTAATAGGTAGGTGTATATATATAACAAAAAGTTAACCATTAAGAGTAAAAGTAATTTAGTAATTCTTCCTTCCTTTCTTTCTTTCTTTCTTATTATGATGAATGAATGAATGATGAATCATGATGCTTATATACTAATAAAATGTAATTAATTATTGGTTTCCCCTACGTAATTAATGTAGCAGCTGGAAGAATGTAATTTGAGTGAAATTTCTGAAATTAGAAAATTATGAAATTCATGTAATTATTACCTTAATAAAATGACCCAATTAGATATTAGTATGAAGAATTATAAATCTCAGTTTTGCTTTTTTCACAACATTTTTTATTCAGTTTTTTGGACCAAACAATTGGGAAATTTTTTGGGAGAACAAAATTGTGTTTTCTAGTGCAAATTTGACTATTTTTGCTCATTTGTAGGAGAAATTCGCCACAAATTTTATTTTAGAAAAAAAACCCCACCCCCTTGATCATGATGGTTACATAATAATATTCAATTTATTAGTGACATTTCCCTAGGGCGATGCAGGAGCACCTGACCAAAATATATTTCCACTTATTGGAGTGAAAATTTCAATATTAAAATTATTTTGAAATTCAAGTACCTAAATAATTACCTGAATATTATGACACCCTACCTAGTAATTAGGTATATTATGTGAGCTTAATATTAAGCTTGTTGTAAATTATTCTCAAGGAAAAAGCAAATAAACAAATAAATAAATAAATCTGTGTTTTAGTCTTGTAGTTTGAACCTGATTAGCTGCCTTTTTTCTTATTAATCTGCCAGTTCTTAATTAAGCACAGTTTTTTTGTCTGTTTTTAGGGTTTTCCTTTCCCTTTGCCTTTTGTTTTTTGTTTTTGGTTTACTGCCCATCTCAGGCCCCTCTCTTTCTCTCTCTCTCTCTCTCTCTCTCGTAAGTTTGTCTTTCTTTCTCTCTCGTGTCTCTCGCGTGTGCGGTTTTGTGTTGCAGTTTCTTTTTTTCTTTCTCGCTGTCTGCTTTTGTTGTTGCTGCTGCCGCCATTGGACGGCCGTTGCTTTGTTCTTTTGTGTTGCTTTTTGGTCCAGGAGTTTAGTGTGCTGCGAAACCCTAGAGAGAGAGAGAGAGAGAACGGAAGAAGAAGAGGGGAAAAATAGAAGAGAGAGAGAAAAAAGAAAGGAAAGGAAGAGAGAAGTCAGCAATGGCAGCAACCAAGATGCGCCGCAAACATCAATGAATGTGTTAATAGAAGACACAGTAATTGTAGCGTTGTTCTAGTGTTGTTGTTCAGAGCTAGGAATTCGCAGGAAGCTGTGTTCTCTGCTTTGTTTGGCGTTGGTCAAAACACAACGAGGAAGAAAGATAGATTCTCATGAGGAAGATATATACGACAGCAGGCGGGCGTCGCGGCTGCTGCTGAAGAAGAAGAAGAAGAAGAAGAAGTTCGTTTGTTGTTATCGTGTGCTGTTTTGGTAGTGGCAAAACAATAAAAGAGATAGCGGAGGTTACACAGGTGAGAGCATCTTCTTTCTTCTGTTTTCTTTTTGCTGTTTCCAGATGAGAAAATACTTGTTTGGAGATGAGTAGCGGTGTATTTTGTTCGGATAGGTTTTGTTCCACGCGAATTTTCTTGGCGGTTCAGAGCTCTCCTGCTCACCGCCTTTTGCACGAGATTCTTGTTGTGCGTGTTTCTAGTTCCGCGACGTGCATGCTAGATGCTTGCTATGATGCTCAATCAGCTCATAGAATGTGGATAAAGAGCGTCTGAGTCTTGTAACAAGCCTACTTTTGCTTGTTACATTCTGCACATCTCCATTCAGCGCTAGGTACTTCTAACGGTGAAGAGGCGCCGTCATGCTTGTCAGCAGCCATTCTCCTTGTTCTTGTTCTCATTCTTCTTCTTCTGCTTGTGGCCGGGCAAATTGCCGTAACAACGTTGTGGTCCTGAGGTGCACAAGCGTTTTGTGTTTTGTGGATTCTTTTTTCACCGAAGCACCGAATCACCAACCGCAAGTATCAGAGGAACTTGTGATCCATGCGTCTTTCTTTGTTTTTGTGACTGGAATTCATCTATCTTGACAGTTTGCATGGAACTATGAATGAAATTCTTTTAGCAGAGTGTTCTCTCTTGTTGATTTCTTTTGACATTGGCACCAGAAGACAAAGAGACAAGAGCGTGTCTGTCTGTGACCTAACCTGCATCATGAAGCAAGATGACCAACCAAGGAAGAATGGATTTGTCCTCATGGTCTTCTGGTAGTTGCAGCAGGTCATTTGTGCCAAAAAAATTCTTGGACAATGGAGACAAGGAGTTGGCCTTACTTTGACCCTGACTATGAGAGGAATGGCACACGCAACAATCCCCCACGGTCTGTGACACATCCCGACTCTGTGTTGTATAGATCTGGGGTTGCTATTACATGTTTCAGACACTTTCTACACCACACACTAACTTGGTCCACCCACCCACAGTATGCTGTTGCTAGATGTTTGTATTTCTTTGGCAAATGACAGTTATGCCGCTCTTTATCATGAGTATGGATGGAGATTTCTCAATTCTTATGAGAGTTTTTTTCTGGAGAATGATAGTTCTGGCTGCCTTGTTGTTCTTTTTGCAGAGTTGTAATTGACAATGATGCATACGATGATGCCACACTTGTCAAGGTAGAGTAATATTACTGACCTGTGTTCAACTTGGCATCATAGGCTTTTTCAGTTTTGCCCTCACTTCTTTTCTTAATTTTTTTTGTTTTAAGGGGGCTTGATGGCTTGACCAGAAGTTGGTTTGTCAGAAGATCATACTGCTGTGTTACAACAATGTTCTGCTGCTGATTGGTTCTTCTGCTTCTGACAGGTGGATAGTGCTAATAGGCATGGCATCTTACTAGAGGTTGTCCAAGCTCTCACTGATCTTGAGTTGACCATCACAAAAGCATACATATCATCTGATGGTGGTTGGTTTATGGATGGTAAATGCCCACTCCACCTGACCCATTGTACAATCATACTGTCAGTGCACACTGCAAATGTCACACACATTAATATGAAGGCTGAGGATATCTGCTGGGTCATTCTGGGCTTCTCTAACCAAAAATGTTTTCAATTGCAGTGTTTCATGTGACTGGCCAGGATGGGAACAAGATTCACAACAAAAAGATCCTTGATGACATCAAGCAGGTAATGGTACTCTCCTTCTTTAGTATTCTCCCATCATTAGCTTCTGTGGTGCAGTCTCTGTTTGACAGAGTAGAACTTTTAGTTGCTCACAGGTAAGGACTTTGATCATTGGGTTCTGGGATTTGAGATCTTTTTTGGGTTTATGCAGACCTTGGAAGTGAAGAAAAGAAGGGAAGGTTCGTTTGCTGACCTGAAAACATGTCCTGAGCAATCAGTGGGAGCAAAATCTGTCACTGAGCATACAGCGATAGAGCTTACAGGGACAGACAGGCCTGGTCTTCTCTCAGAAGTTTCGGCTATTCTGACAACCATGAACTGTAATGTGAATGCCGCTGAAATCTGGACACACAACATGAGAGTGGCCTGCATGGTCTATGTGACAGATGAGGAAACCAAAGGTCCAATTAAGAATGCAAAGAAATTAGATCGCATCAAAGAGCTGTTGTTGCAAGTCATGGGAGGTGATGATGATAGGAAGGGAGCAAAAACAGACTTTCCTGCAGGGGTGACACATACTGAGAGAAGGTTACATCAGTTGATGTTTGCGGACAGAGATTATGAAGATTGTGATCAGATGTCAAGAAACATGGGTGGTCAAAACAGACCAATTATTACAGTTCAAAACTGCAACGAAAGGGGTTACTCAGTGGTCACTGTTCAGTGCAAAGACCGGCCCAAGCTGCTCTTTGACACAGTGTGTACATTGACAGACATGCAGTTTGTGGTTTTCCACGCCAGTATCGACTCTTCGACAACTAATGCTGTTCAGGTTTGTATTTTACAACTTTGCAATGGCTCCTATTTATGATGCTTGGTATTTTTGATAAGTCCTATGGCATGTAGTGCATGCTGTATTTTCTTGCGTTTTCTGTTGCTTCCAGGAATTATGATAGAAACTCACGACACAAGTTTTTGCACAATTCTTTGCCCCGAATTTTCAGCAGATTATTGTATACTTATCTACATTCACCATTAGAGCCAGTGATTCAGTGGATTTGTGTTATGACTGCTAGTCGCTGCCATTTATTACAGAGGTGATGGTCTGATACATTCTGAGTAACACTCGCAAGGTTTGTTGAGTGCACTCATTCTTGTTGGGTCTGTTTTGGTTCCACCAACACTGACAAAAGAGTTTATCTTCAAAGTGTTGTAATGGTGTTTTTCCCTGCCATCTATAGACATGTTCTGTTTTCTTAGTCCATTTCGATGTCTTGCACAGGAATATTACATTCGCCACATTGATGGTTGCACACTTGATGAGAGAGGTGAACAACGCATCAAGAAGTGCCTGGAGGCTGCTATTGAACGGAGGTCAAATGAGGTACAACCTATCACTTCCATCTTCACAGTTTCCAAGCATGAATTTGTAATCTGAGTGCAGAGGTTTGGTACAGTAGATGATGATATTTTTGAGAGAGAATTTTTTCTTTTGTTTTATACAATTTATCTTGGTGTGTCCCATGCTGGCAATTTCTTGGCAGTTGCTGCCACAGTCTTTTGTGGATGTCACTGATAATGACTGGGCTTCCTATATGGCAACTTATGCAGGGTTTGCGATTGGAGCTTTGTACCAGTGACCGAGTAGGCCTTCTGTCAGATGTAACTCGGATCTTCCGGGAGAATGGTTTGTCAGTTACAAGGGCAGATGTGACCACTCGAGGTGATAAGGCTGTGAATGTATTCTATGTCACTGGTGCCTCAGGAGATCCTGTGGATATGAAGACTGTGGAGGCAATGCGGCAAGAAATGGGTCAGGTAATTCTGGAAGTGAAAAGTCCTTGTGTACCTCCTCCTCCAGAGCCAGAAGCCAAAAAGCTTCTGACTGGACTTCTGAAGTCATCCGAGAGGTTTTTCTATGGCCTGGCAAATCTTGGCTGGAGGTCTACTCCAATCACCTAAGTCCCACTTTGTAGGGAAAGATAATGATGAGATATCCATTGAGATTGAAGTCGGCAATTCTTTTTTTGTCTTCTTCAACATGGCAACGACACATGAATTGGGATGCAGAAGAAACTGACTGCTCACCATGGTAGTCTTAACACCTCAAGGTAGGTGAAGGAACTGGGAGAATCATCAAATATAATGTACTCCTGCAGTTTGAAAGAAGCAGAAAGAGGTATAATCATTCCAGCCCAACAGCTCTGTAAAATATGTCACAGATGGGAGGGCTTTTAATTGTGCTCATCTTTGTACAGCCCAGAGTTTAGTGATAGTCCCAATCTTGTTCCTTTAGTCAAATGCCTGTTTGTACACAAAAATCTGATTGTAGTGTCTACTTCCACCACAAAGGGATGGATGCACCACTCTCCACCTTTTTTATTGCACTCCAAGTTGGCACTATTGTAATTTGTTTCAGGGCATGTAACTTCCTGTTTGAGTGGAGCTGTGCAAAGCCTCCCCCACATGTAAGAATTTGCATTTTTCTTTTGATGGGTTAACAGGGTTGAGTCGGTAAATGGCATGGCAGTAGGAGTAGGAGCTTGCTTGTAAAGAGTAGAGAGGCAAAACTATTAATGCATGCAGCTAATTGCTGAAAAGATGCATGCATTAATAATTTTGCCACAAGTAAATCTTTAATCTTTATATTTTCTTAATCCTTTGTTGGGGCTCTTCCATTCAGGTTAAAGACATTGTGATGCACCCAGAAACAGGCCAAAGTTTGGTATCCCTATATTCTATGCTCATATGGAGTCCACTATAGAAACATGTGTGGCTTCACTGGGCTAACCACCATGTGTTTTGCAATTTAGTATGTTGAAGATTTATCATCCTTATCGAAGCAATTTAAAGGGCAGAGCTGTTATGCGACAAAACCCTTGTTCATAACAGTTAAAACACGTCTTTGTACCTGGGCAGAAGACACTACAAGGAACCAGACTCCAGACCAGGGAGCATTGCAGACATTCTGAAATCAAAATGGTTGTTTTGTAGCTTTAATTCCCAACAGGAAAGAAACTGAGAGGTGCAATTAGAATACCCAACATTTTCTGCTGTGGTTTCCAGAGTGATTACCAATTTGTCTCCCTGCAGCCTGTGCTCCTTGAACAAGGGGTATGTCACACTGGCGCCTTGCCATTTACATTTTAAATGTATCTGAAGGCAAAAGAAAGAATTATGGAAACTTACATATTTCACCATGCAAAAATATAAAGATCAAAAAAATCCTCTTAAAGAAACCAAAGTCCTTCAAGATATTAAAACTCTATAACTAATCTCAAGTTTCAACACAAGCCAAAATATCATCTTTCAAAAATCCTCATAAATAAACCTATTTCCTAGGGGCCAAAATCCCTTAAGCTACTATACTCTATAATGAATCTCAACACCATACCCTTGCCTTGGTAGGCAAGGCCAATAAAGTACAAAGAAGCCACAAATTATTTTGTGGTGGTGCATAGAGATTTAATCAATTCATAGTATATATCCCATGATAGGGCTTGGGCAGAATCACCTCAGATTCACCTCAAATTCTTTTCTCTTCAATGCATAAAGCATGTTAACTGTGAGACTGATCACCAGTTTTGGGCAGCCAAGAAATAACCAGTGTTAGGAATTTTATTTTCAGCTTTTTGGGTGTATTAGAGTTATCCAGAAAGTCCCCCCATTATGGGGCAGCCAGTTTCAACATAATAGGGCATCCGATGTATACTTGGGAATGAAAATTTTACAAAAGGAAATAACTGGGACCCAAACTAGTTTTTCCACCAATTTTGGTGGTAAACTGAGTTTCATCATGTAAACCCATCGGCCTCAAAGAGAAAGGGTCTTAAGTTGCCCCGGGGAGCAACCATATGCCTCTGGGAGCAAAAGTGTTTGAAATTTTGTGTAATCTTATTTTTCTCATATGAATTCTGATTGAAGTGTTTGCAACTATAAAGTTGTAATCTTTATCAAAACCTTTTTCAATGATAAGTTGTAAGCTTATATAAAAATCAACATGAGATGGTTGTGATTACAAAACAATTTAGAACATGATTGTTCTTTAGGGAGCTTGAGCCTTTCCCCAAGGCAAGTACATTGCTCCCTCGAAAATCTACTCTACTCCCCAGGGCATTTGGACCTTCCTCCGAGAAAAATACATTGTTGCCTAGGGAATTTGCCTTTCTTCCTATGACACTTGGACCCTCTTTGGGGAACTTTTTTTACTCTTTGTGCAAGTTTTTTTCAAGGTATTTCATTTATTCCCTTTGAAACTTTTTTGCTTTTCAAGAACATCATTTCATTTCATGGGGAACTTACATTGTTCCCTATGGCAACTTGCTTAGGATTGACACTTAGTCTTATTTTCCCTAGGGAGGTTGTTTTTCAAAGGCAACTAACTTTAAAATTTTATTTAAATGGTTAATGTTTTTTTTTCATCCATTTTGTTTGTTGGTAGAAATAATTGGGAAAAGGATTGAACCTTAGACCTTTGGGTTGAAAGAAATATTATAACCATTGTATCACTTCTTTTTTTTGAAATTATTGTGTAAGAAAAATACTTATGATGTTAATCATTGTGCGGGTAGATCCAAAAAAAAATTCATCTTGAGCATTGTACTATAATTGTGTCAAACCCATGCCATAGTGCCACATTTAACTTGTTAAACATGTTTAAAGTTTACCCCCATTGTTCATGTACTATGTGAATTTCTTTAAGGATGCAATAAGCACAATTTGTTTTCATTTTATGGATTACATGTGTGGCTAAAAATTTGGCAATGATGTTACCATCAAGGAAATGGCAATGGAAATAAGGTGGATGCAAGAAGATAAATGGCATAAAATAGGAGGCTACGTGGATGCAATTGGATTAATTTGTTTGCAAATGTGCAAAGATTAATAAATAAAAATTTGGTGTGAAACGTTTTAAAGCTCATGGTTCGTATCCTTTTTTTCTTTCATTGCACAAGATGCATGATTATGTATAGACATATGCAAATGTTTGCAAGTTGTTTTATTTAATGATGGCATGAAAGATGGAGATTATGACCAAGTCTAGGTCCATGGTTTGCTAGGTCCTAATTATTGCCCAAAAAAACATGAAGTAGGTTCTGAGGTTTGAGGATTTTTTTTGTTAATGTCACAACCCTAATTTTGGGTTCGCAACCAAAGCAAGAGCTTGCAAAGGTGTGAGCCGAGAATGAAGCCTAAAAGTCACATTTCATGCTACTGGGAGTGTAAAAGAGTGTGAGGGAATGAACCCACACACTCCCAAGTGGGCTCCCACTTTGGGAATTGAAATTTTGATGGACTTTTGAATTTTCAAAAAATGATTGCAGGAGTCAAAATTCATTGGATTAAAATTTTCATTATACCATTGAAAAGCTTTTGAAACTTAGATGTTTAAAATGGGCTCGCATGACCCATTTGAATACTTGAAACACAAGTTATGGCCAAAAAAAAGGTCAAGAATCAAAGTGCCAATTTTGACTCTCGACCACTAAAAGTCGATAATCACCTTGATTTATTTGCGTACAAGTGACGTGTCACATATCGTTAGAAAACTTTCAACAAGGGATATAACTTTTTTTAAACCTCATCTCAATTAGAGGTCTACACAAGAAGTTATGGGCCTCCAAAATCACAGGAGTCCTAATTTCAAAAATTTCAGGACTCCTAACTTGGAAGTCCCGAAACAAAATGACATTTGAATGTAGCCCCCATGGTTAATCATAGAGAATACTATAAGAGGGAAGGTGGTGGCTTCCCTCAAATCTGGGTTGTGGTGAGCCTTATGAATTTGTGTATGCATGTGGCTTGTTCATGCATAAAAAATGCTTCAACTACGCACTAACCAACTTGTTATTTAGTTTGTTTAGTTTGTGTGAATAATTGATCTGCTCGTCATTCATCCTAACCCCCATCTTGGAACTCCAACATGCCCTTATACCCTCGAAGTGTTACGAGCTAAAAAGCATACCCCAACTCCTTCTTCTTCCATTTTTTTCACCTTTGGATTCACAGTTGAATCTATCCAAAAGTTCGGGGGTGTGATAATTGATGTCAAATTGTTTAAAATAATTTGTTTCAATTAAAGAACAAGGTCAAGGATTGGTACAAGAATATCAAACCAACCTTTACAAATTAGGCAATTATGAATATTGTTATGTAACAAAAATTTGGGACCATAAACTCATAGGAGATTAAGGCAAGGTTGGTTGTAGTCAAGCTAGAACTTAAACAACATGTCGAAGCTTATTATGACTATTTGGAATGTTTATTTGCAAAAAACAAAATATCGAATGTATACACTACTAAAAATTTTAAGTTTTGCAATTGTTGTTTACAATTAAAATTCAGTTGCATGGGACACATGCAACTACAAATTCGTGTAGTTGCATAAAACAAGTTGCACATGACATTCAGTTGCATGCGACACTACGTATGCAACATGTATATACAATGTTAATATACATGTTCATGCATACATACAAATCCAAATGTAGTTGCATTTTATGTGCAATTTTCCTTGCAATTACAATGCAACTAATCAAAATATGACATGTTTAAAAATTAAACAACTATCTTGTGGTCACGTGTCAATATTTAAATTTTTTGTGTTTTCAAAATTAAAAATTCATTGGATTAATCTAAATCATTAAAGTTTCTGCCACTAGGATGATGACACGTGGCACACCATGGAACATTCATTGACCATTTGACACGTGTTCATTTTTAACACCAATTATATGGTGACACATGGTAATCAAAGCCCACCTATTTTTAAAATTTTAAATATTAATCAACGAAATCTAAATCATTTGATTTATGGCTAATAAGATGTTGACAAGTGGTGCATACATAGGTAGGTAATAATTAAACCTTATTAAATAGGTTTACTTAGATATGCAAGTAGGTTGAAAAGTAGCTAGGTTTAGGTTATATAGGTAGGTTTAAAATAATCCAATTTTATTTTTAGGTTTAACCATTTCATAAAGGTCAAACTTTTTTCATTCATTCATCCCCAATGGCACTTAATATTAGACTACTACATAGCTATTGCTCCTATTTATATAATAAGCCAAACATAATTTAAAGCCAAAGGATATGGGTTAAAACATTCCATTGCAAACCTCATGAACCAACCTAGTTGCACATTAGATGCAATTATTGTATTAGAGTATACTAACCAGGGGAGGGCTCTCTTGCTTTTGGTGTGCAAAAAAAACTTGAAGCCCTCCTCTTGGTGCATCTAACACACTAAGAATTGTTGAAAAAAAATTAAAAATGAAAAAGTTATGGCCCCTCAAAGTAAAGGGGGTCAAAAACTCCAAAAAAAACTATTGAACACTACAAAGGCCGATTCTTAAACACCCAGAAAGTTCATTTTATGTTTTGTTGCTATTAGAGTTCAAATGTGATTTGTAGGACTTCAAGTGGTGCTCCTATAGCACTTTAGATCGTTTAAAATGAATAAGAAATAAGAAAGTTATGAGGTTTGACAATAGGAAGGGTCCAAAGAAAAAAAAACAAAACATTTTGTAACTTGGAAAGCTTATTTTTCTTATTTTTCTTCTTGTTAATTTTTCATTATTCCTTTTCTTTTGCACTTCAAAGATGATTATAAGATATTTTAAATAATTATGATTACTTAATGAAAATATAATTTTAATATTATTATCTAGCTTAAAGTAATAATTAGCTTAGGATGTTTCTATACTTAAGATTAATTAATGTAGCCTATTTACATTAATATTTTAACATAAATAATAAATTTTAAATATATAATACCTATTGGGTATACATCTTACTTATATATAATAGTTAGGTTCTACTTCTTGATTCGGTTATTCTTAATTGGTTGGAGCCCCCCCCCCCTTTCTTGAGAGCCGTGAGTGGAAGTATGTGGGCCCTGCATCCCAGTCACGAATAGCCCATTAAATTAATAGTGTATTTGCCAACCTTTAGTGGGAAGGTTCATTTGCCAATTCATGCACTACACTGTTATGTGCAAGAAAATTAGCCCATTATTCCTGAAAAAATGAAACTATGGAGGCTCCTCAAAATAGAAGGTTATATTTTGATTTATATAGTTCCTACCCTTGGGCCCACCTATATAGGTGAAAGGATAACAACATTTGCCAAAACACATGGGCTAGAAGTGAGGTGTTTATATGGAGAACATGTTGGGGAACACATTGTGAACTTGGGGAACATTTTGGGAACCCATTAGGAACTTAGATGGAACACTGTGGGAACACATTTAGAAACAAGGAAAAATGAAAAAAAAAAATTCCGTC
>Ga0209611_10012656_pt1 | contig 11801 bp, 6 predicted proteins | sample S1TSphgellanicum_3_FD_187693 | JGI IMG/M metagenome (GOLD analysis project Ga0209611, IMG submission 187693) | Host-associated microbial communities from peat moss isolated from Minnesota, USA - S1T2_Fc - Sphagnum magellanicum MG (SPAdes) (version 2) | ecosystem: Host-associated > Plants > Peat...
GAGTACTCAAGATTTGCCTGGCCAGGCTATCATCTTGGCCTTGAAACAGTTATGGTCTCCATTAGGTTGGATGTAATGGCAACACAGGAATCACCCTTGTAAAAGAAGATGGAATAAAGAGAGAATTCTTAAATGACATACATTCTGTGTACCACTGGATCCTGCACCCTTAACTCTCTGAAAGACGGAAAAGTATGAAAGACTAATGCATTAGGAAGCATCAGAATCCAAGTACAATTGCAAATATACACTATTTTGGCGATCTTAAGCTGGAAGCTAATTCTGGCAATCCCTATTAGCATCATTTTTCTACAGCTTGAGCACTGAAGCCAAATGCCTTGTGAGGTTTCATGATCACTTTCTGAGCAACTGAAAGTTGAAAGCCCCCAAGCATATTCCATTTATAACCCACTAGGCCTAACCATACACGGAAACATAAGAAAAATAAAATAGTTGATCGTTGTTAGTAGTGCAAAATAACATGGAGCCCAAGTTACATAAGATGAAGGTTAATATGGTAAGGTCATGTTAGGTTAATTTAGAGTTTTTCCCCTAATCTAATTTGTACAAAATTTTAATACATTATTTATCCTTCAGTTGTAAAGAAAACATAAGCAAAACTTACACTATGTAGTACAATTTAGTGAAAACAAAACATGAAGTTCTTAGACTAATTTCAAAACTCAAAATAAAACAAACTTGGGTATGTCCAAAAATTTGTTGCAAAAATGTTTCTAAAAATAATCCTATTCAAAATTTTAATTAGTATAGCCAATAAAAGTCCTAATCTATACATGTCATAATATGCAAACAAGTAATTATAAACTTACTAAATAATTAATCTACTACTGTATATTCAAGTACATTTTATGTTTATGGACTCCTTAAAAATAAAATTCTACATTAACATGTACAACATCATCTTTTGAATTATTATGCTTCTATTTTATTAGAATTAGTTTTTATAAAACATTTCATTCAATTGTGAAAAGCATTGTATGGGGTATGCTCATTAAAGATCCACATTTTCAAAAGAAAAATTAACATTCTGATTTTGCAAAAGTGGCAAATGATGGTTAAAAACATATAATTTACAACTAAACTTTTGTAAAATATTCTCATAAGTGTTTTGCAAAATATTTTGTAACAATTGTCATCCAATTGTAATATATATATGGGCTAGGCATGTTAAAAAAACCACTTCTTTTGTCAATTTTTTTCAAAAAATTAAATTTGTTCACTAAAAAATATATTTCACACTAAATTATGTGAAATATGCTTGTAAGAGTTTGCAAAATTGGTTGTCTTGGAAAAAAGGTTGGTCTATTTTGTGAATATGATAACTCTAAAATTTTCAATATATATTGAAAACTTACGTTAATGATCTTTCTGTGCTTGTCATTCAAACCTTTTTTTTTCCCATGGCAGTTGAAAAGTAATTTTATTGTTGTTAAAAATTTGGTATTGATTAAGTTCTCAATATCAAACTAATACTAATATGTTATTAGTTTATTGTGTTAATTTTTTGGTATCAACTATACTAGTTACACATACTTGTGTTGATTCTTGAATATCTAGTTGATAATTGTTGGTTATACTACAACATATTACATGCACTAGTTTTTTTTAATATATTTTAAAATTTTTGTTATTTTTTCTATTACAAAAGAATATAAGTTTTTAAAAGATAAATTCAAAGTGATAACTTACTTAGTTAAAATCACATTCTTCAAAGTAGGTTATTAAAATTTCAAAAACTCAATACCTACCACTATCAATTTAACCAATTATAAAAAATCAATAACTAACAATTCAAGTTTGAACAACTGGATTGATAACTTTTGTCAATAATTGAATAAGTTGGTTATAAGGTTGAGATCAACAATTAAAGGTTAAACATTTTAGGATAAAAAGTTGAAAGTTCATGGTTTTCAAAGGTTAAAGGTCATTTTGTTTTCTAAATGTAGGATTAATGTTTTAATCTATTTGGAAATGCTTGTTTGAAAATCTCTTTCTGATATCCAATCTAGAATTTGCTTTGCCTACCCCATTGAAGGGAAACTTTTGCTGAACACTTCCTTCTTTAACATCATGACTGATTTTTCTAATTGTTTATGGAAACTTCACAAAAAATCTTGTTAGGGTGCAAACTGGATAACATGAAGCACACCCACTTGCTTAGGGGACTACTTTTGAGGTAATATTTTTTTGAATATTCTTTAAAAGTCTTTAAAAAGTTTTAAATGTTTTTAAAGAAAAATGTTATTATGTCAAAGTTTCTGTAAAATATTTCAAAATATGTGTAATTTTCAAGAGTTTTGAAGTCTATGTGAAAATCATTTTAATGCTAAAAAACACATGTTATAGTGCTTGATGAGTGCTTTGGATAACTTTTTATTCATCGGACATTTTTCAAATTAATTCACGTGTTCCAATGATATATTATGAATTTTACGATATAAAAATCTTATATTTTCAACACCAAATTAAATTACTGTTTATAAACGTGAAAAATTAAGCATTAGTTACATTTTTTGTAATATGTGTTTGTGTGACTACACCCAAATATTCATATTTTAAGCTAGTTTGCCTACACTAGAAAAGGATTTTGAAAAGGGAGTTTAATTTGCCTAAACTTAACCACCCTAATGTGCTTTCACCCAATAAATGTTTTCATGGTTGTGCAAAAAATGGAGTTCTTGGTTCTATAACATTTTCACAAACTACAAACAATATACAATACTAAAATGAAAACGAGTAGACTATTTTTGACTCCATTTTTTGCAAATGGTGATCATGGTCGGATGTGATGGAAAGCACAACAAACATTTTTCCTTGTTTCCCTTCTTCTTGCTTATCTTTTTTTTTTACATTGTTTTGCCCCTTGCAACATCTTTTTAGATGCCATTTTGATGCATTTTTTGTGGATGGATTTTCATATATATATATATATATATATATATATAGGGTTATTTCATTTTTAATGTTGGTGTGGAAGTGGCATTAGTGTGCACCATGGACATGGAGCAAGATCCATTTGCTATTACCTTGCTTGGCATAACCTATGGCCTATGTTTACTAGTTAGGCCAACGATAGAATGAATTTTTTTTTAATATTTACAAATTTTCAAAATTTTAAGAAAATGAATTTTTAAAAATAATAATTCAGCATTTCATTACCCACCCGTTTAAAATTGCCACCCTATTTTTTCATTTTTTTGGGAAAATATCTTCTTTATTTTTCCTTTATTTATTTTTTGATTGCTTTCTTTCAGCTTTTAAAAATATAAAATTATTTCAAAAATTAACTTTTCATGGGGGCATATATTATTTGATCAAAATAAGTATTATTTTAAAAAAATTCCAAGCAACAAGAAATATTTGAAACATTTTGAAAATATTGTAAATACAATTGATAAATTTTTTGAGGTCATGTAACTATTTTAAGGCCAATTGCTTTCCAGAAACATGCACTACAAGAAAAATATAAATTCAAATCATTAATGCAGCAATGCAATTCGAGGCCAATTTGATAAATATGTCAATTTTTTTTAAAGAATCAAAATATAGATAATGCAATGAATTAAAAGAGGAATATAAAATACTATTACCATTAAATTATTTACAAAGAAAGAAAGAAATACACACTTGCTACCTTGTGTTTAAAACAAAACTCAATACAAACTAATCCAATGAATGTGGTGAAGAAAAAAAAAATGCACGTGTTATCAAATTATTTTGGCAAAGAAATTGTAAGCTCTTTAAGGTTAAACAATAGGCAAAGAATTTGATTATCAATAGTGATTAAGTTCTTTAAGGTCACATGACTCATAAAGAATAATTAACTCAAATTACAATTAAACAAATCCAAATTCAAGTCAACCAAATGTCATGTTATTGCTTTATGTTTAGAATAAAATATATTTTTTTAAAAATGAAATGTAAACGGGGGGAAGGAAGGAAAGAAAATGCAAAAACCATCAAATTTCTTAAACAAAAAGAATTGCAAGTTTTTTAACATTAAACAATTTGCAAAGAACTTGATCATTAATGGTGATCAAGTCTTTAAGGCTGTGCATGGTTCATAGAAAATAATTAACTTAAATTATAATTAAACAAATCCAAGTTCAATCCAATCAAATGTCATGTTATTGCCTTATGTTTAAAATAAAATATATTAAAGAACATAATGAAATGCAAGTGAGGAAGGAAGCAAAGAAAATGCAAAAATTGTCAAATTTCCTAAGCAAAGAGAATTGCAAGTTCTTTAAGGCCAAATGGCTCATAAAAAACTTGATCATCAATGGTGATTGAGTTTTTAGGCAAAGAAAGAGTTACAAGTTCTTTAAGGCGAAACAACTCATAAATAATTTGATCATCAATAGTGATCAAGTTCTTTAAATCCATTCAGTTCATAAAGAACAATTAATTCAATCAATGTTGTAAACCATGCAAACCATTTATGTTTTTAAAACACATTTACAACAACTAAATTCAATAAATAATAAGAAAACATAAGCACTAGGAGTAGGTTGGGACTAGACAAGAACTCAAATGATGCCTAAACATAGAAGCTACCATCTTGGACATGCATTTTATAATCCAAGAATTTCATGCAAGTGCACGTAAGGATATAAAATAACCCCCACAAAAGTGCAATAGACTTGAATTTCATTTGTTTCCTAGTTATATCCCTACAATAAATTGTAACACAAAAGAACATGTTCAATATTAGTGCTCAACTCAAGCTAAACAAAAAATTCACCCCTTTTGGATAAGTAATCTACACAAGGGAGTAATTGCAAAATTACCATATGTGTCGATCTAATTCTAAGTGCAAATATCCAAGGATAATTGCCATATAAGTATACTGTGCTTTTCCTTGGTGTGTGTTGAAGCTTATTCACTTTGTATTATGCACCAATTGGTGTCCTTTGCATAGTAGGCATGCACAAAAATTTGGTCAAATGTTTTGGGTGGCAAACAATAAAGAGTGTAAATAAACTAGATATGCTATGAAAAATTGTATGGGAAGGCAAAGGCAAAGAGATGTTAAAATATATAGAGAAAGGAACATATTATGCACCATGAAAAAAATAATTATCAACTATGTGTCCCAAAAATAGAGATGATGCATATGGTCATAAAAGAGCTTGTCACTAACATACCAACATGTTCCATTGTTAGATGCCATAAATTTGAAACCATGAACATGTCAACAAATGAACTTGTCACCTATTGGACACAAATCATGTCTTCTTGATAAGAGCGAGTGTGGTTGTTGGTGAGCTTGTCACCTATGTACCTTCAACCATTCCACCATTGGATTATGAATTCTAGGCCATGGTAGTGGCTGATTTCATCACGCACTTGCCATGCTATTGACCTCTATCACATGGCATGAAAATGAAAACACTCCAAAGAGGGAACTTGAATATGACAAGGATCGATGTTTTACATTTATTATTTGCAAGAACCAAACCAATTTGTCCTTACCTAGAAAGATGAGTTAGAAACAAAAATCTTTCAATTCCAACCTAACACTGGCCTTGCATAACAAGAAATACCACGTATTAGATAACTTACATGATTAGCAATTTACATATTTTTGGTAGACACATGCCCGAATAAATTAAAAGGCTATTTGCTTTCACAAATGCAATATATACCTAGCAATGAACAAATGAATTTCCAAAACTTAAACAAAAGTTACATTTAGGAGTAGGTCACTAAACAAATTGTTACCAAATTATTTTGTAAGTTTAACAAAATTTCAAGTGGACATAGTAATCTTGTAATCTCAAGACATGACGTATGGATTCCCACCATCATCTGCTAGCCACCATTGTTATATATATATTTTCTAGTGCAATGACGTGAATTTGAGTTTAGAAGCAAAAGGCACCATTCAATTAGTCCTCCATGTACCCCAAACCAACATGCTTCAAAGATGCATTCAAAAACACTAGCCAAAGAATGCTACTCTTTACATCATGCAAAGTTCCACAATTTGATGGTGGTTTCATTTAGAGTAAACTTAATGTCTATACTTGAAAAATTGTAATGTTATAACACAAGTATAAATCCAACCATCCATATGTCAATTACACATGCAAAAAAACAAAGCTTCATTACAAAAGTAAGGGTATGGATGTAGAACTAGCAAAATAATATGAGGATGGCAACAAGTGTCCATTTGCCTTTGGTGAACAGGCTCCAAGCTAAGAAGCTCTTGACTATAGAGAAAACAATGTTGTACTACATGCCAAGGTGGTCATGATTCCACCTTCTTTAGTCTTGCAATAATTAATATAATTAAAGTTGTTGAAGAAAAATTACATGTAAATCCTCACCAAGCTAGTCACCAATGAAACTTACTGATATCACTTTAGTGCACATGGTCATAGCACATTCCATAGGTCTATAAGCGATAATTCCTAAAACATTGAATCATTTTCTAGCACTTAAAAACTAACTAGCACAAAATATGGTACAACAGAACACAACCCTATCTGGAGAGGTCCACTATCACACCCCACTAGATTTTATCCTCTACTTGTTCCCTTATACTACAACTTAAAACAAGAGTGGTGGAACACCATCACTTGAATGTTTAAACCATAGGTGTAGTACATGTGATAACACATTAAATACTCTTGAGGAATCCCATTGTTTCATGCTATTATCCTTAGCTCATGAAAACATGCTTAATTGCATCGTAACCAAAACACAAACATAGACCTAACCCTATTGAAGTGCAATCTTTCATCTAAAACCATTTTTCCATACCCCACTTATGTATTGTTTACCAATTGTTGTAATGATCATAATGTCAATTATAATAGATCCATTTAAAAAATTGGTTTACACCATAATAAAAAGTATTCCAACTAGCAAGTTTCAACTTTCAAAACCTACTAAAATCCAAACGAGTGTATTTTTTACCAATTGGCAAGGATTTGATTGTATGAAGTTTTCCTCCCTATTCATATCACTGTCCATAGAACTATGCATACCTAAAAATGAAGTCATTCCATGGTTAGATTTGGTTTTGGGTGAAAACATGAAAAAGGAGTTAGTCGCACCAAGGTTAAAGTCCTTTGTAAGGATTGCATTTTGCATGTGGTAGTTTTCTATTGGTTTATACTACATTTTTCACACAATTTTTTAAACTAAACATCAAATTTGAAGCCAAATATGACATATGACATGACAAAAACTCAAATGTTTTTGCATCAAGCTTTACATTGTAATCAAATCTATAACTTTCCTTTGAATCATGATTACAAATTCAAAAATATAATAGTGTAAAAGGACATTTGAGGTTTTAAATCTAAAAAGGTATATGTATTTTTATTTGTTGAATGTTTTGAACACATGGATCCAGGTTCTTGTGGAATAAATTAAAGTTCACAAAAAAAATTGAAACGATTTGGTGAACATTTGATAAGGGAAAAAGACTTTTTATATGAAAAATTCATCTATTCACATTCTTTTCTTGAGTGCTTTAAACATATAAAAGGACTCTTGAAACATGGTGAATTTTTATGAAAATTTTGTAGTTGCAACTTTGAAAGTATAAGAACTTATTTAGAATATATATATATATATATATATATATATATATTTGACATATAATGTTCCCATGGTGATTTTTCAAAATTTCAAACCAAAATTTTTAAAGGTTGTCCACACATTGTTTGGTTCTTTTTTTCCTACTTTCACCCTTTTGCTTTTATCCTTTCAAGGTACCCTATTCACAACCTTGGAAATGGAAGAATTGCCTAGTATGAAGATAAATGGACAAAACATGTGGAATTGGCAAAACGGCCAGATGTATACACCTTCCATTTTCACTTGCAAATCTCCATCACTTATGTACACCCCACCCCAGAGCACAACCTCACCCTATTCAGAGCCCCACCCTAGACAATGTGCATCCATTAATTCCAAGAGTTAGACCATCAATGACCCAACCACCTTAAGCTTTTTAAGTGAAAGTTATGCTCTTTAAATGAAATTATGGAAATTGCTCTACAAACAACACACCTGAACATAACGTATCCCTTCTAAATTAGTTGCTCAGCTCATGAGCTCAATTTATTTTTTTGTATGCCATCTTGAAAGCAAAAAAATTGCTAGTGAGATTGCCATTTCACAGTCCCCAAGTTCCATGAAAGAAAAACAAAGAAATCAAAAAAATATGGGTGAGCATTAGCAAGAGGGTGCTGCTTCAATGAAAGGCAGCTTATAGTTTTCAACTTGAAACCTGAATAGTGCTAGATCAGTTCTATAACATGGTTTGCTCAACTTTGATGTTTGCTTGCTAGGTTTTCGAAACACAAAAATGATGCATTCTAATTGAATATATCACAGTTGAGACACATAACAATGATGGAAGATTCATGGAACAAAAGCCTCAGGTTCACACTATTTTCTATCAGTATGTGTAGCTTGTAGTTTCTTTCACAAGAAAGTTTCCAGAGGAGGGAGATTGCAACTGGTCATTGATAGGAGGAACAAACAACAAAGCCTCAAATTCTTTGAGGCTGATGAAAAATAACACAATACCAATGTGGGGCCAATGAACTTGAAAGGTTTTAAAAAAAAGCCTATTACGTGCGCTCAAAAGAGAGGGTCATAAGCATAAGAAATGTTGAAGCTTAATTAGAGTGCATTCTTTAGCCCGAGCTGAGAGTGCACACATTTCCTCTTTTGTAAAGCCACTACACACATTTCCTTCTTGTAGTAGGCCAGTAGTCCATCGATGATGCTCATCATGCCCAAGTTGTCCACCTATTGCAGTGTGCTTCAACTGCAACACCAACCATGGCCTCCACTGTTATTACCCATATACTTGGTGTTATCAACGATAAATAAATAAACTAGTTGTCCTCCCTTCGAACCCCAAAATGCTTTGCATCCAATAACCATCTTAAGTTGGAAATTTGCATATGCATGCATTATAACTCAGATCTAGCAATAATGCTGAATAAACTCAGCATCCACTCTTCTGAAGCAGATCGACCTCCAGTTCTATGCACAAATGGAATGCAAATGTGCTGGCAAGATTCAACATCTCATACAAATGTCAACCAACCCACCTTCAAAGTAAATTGGATAATGAAATGCATCCTTCGTACCCCTTAATCATTTACAATTCATTTACAAAAAAATTACAATTCAAAGTTGTGAAAATAAATAAATAATGACAATTATGGGGGTTTAAAAATGAAAAGTGTAATATTATTGATTGAAATGGAATGAGGATTTAATAAGATAAAAAAAAGGTGTCTATATCATGAACCTATTATAAAAATAATAAAGCACTAGTAGTAGTTGAAATTTAGAACAAACAAAAATTAATTTGAATGTGTGCCTAAAAATATTATCAAACATGCTACCAACGCTACAAAAAAATAACAAAATATTTTCATTTATTTGTATTATATCTAAGGTTGAGTTTTCGTTTCTCTTTCTTTTTTCCATTGTTGAGGATTGGGTTGCAAATTTTATGTTGATTGTCCACATTGTTGTTTTTAGGATCTTTGTCAAGAACTTAATTACTTCCAATGATGAAAGAATGGAGGAGCTCATACATTGACATATGGTCATCCCTAGACATTTTTCAAATTTTTTTTCCAAATGTAATTACCTCTCCTTTTTAAATAACTACTTCCTTTCCTAATAACCACCAATAACTATCTCATTCCTAAATCTTGATAATAAATACCTCACTAGACTTTCCCCTACCCACCAACATGGAAATGAAAAAAACAAATTAACATGTGTTTTTTCATTGTCTATGGTATTTCTATTTATGGAAAACAAACTAAATTTGAAATTAACATAAGCAATGATGAACTATTCCTGGTATCTATTTTCCAAGTTAAAATGCAACACATTTGGAATATGTATCTAGCTATAAAAGCATAAAAATCTGAGTGAGAATTCACCTAGCAGAGTAAGTAGAATTGTTCAACAGAAAAGCCCAATACCCCAATAGTTGGTGCTTGTTGGCTTTTTTCCATCTCTCACTTCTGTTTGGGTTGAGTTTAACTTTCAAAATAAACTGAATTTGAACTGCACTTTGATTTTTCTGGCAAATATTTTGCTTTTGTTCTTGTCCCAATATGCCACATTAATGCATTGAATGGGTGCCACATTGTGGACTGGAGTATTGGCACATGCAAAGATAATCCACACAGCTTTTGATGGCAGTTAATTGAAGAATCATCTATTGATCTCCATCTTTCTTCCCAATTGATTTTCAAAGGACTGCACAGTTGCTGACACTTACATTTGCACCAATGGTTGAAGCTAAAGGTGAATTCAGGAGGTGATCCAATTTGTGGTTCACAAAAATTGCAACAAGCTTTGTTAGTGTTGCCAATGTCTAGCTGTGAAATGTCCCAAAACAAGTGTTTCTTGCTTTGAAAACCTTCTTGAGATTCAGAAGAGGGATATTGTTTGCATGTGTGAAGTTTGGAGCCTTGTTACCCCATTCTCATCAGTCACATTTCTCACCTGAAACTTTGGGGCCTTGTAAATCCCATGAAATTGAAGCTATTTTGACATATGACGTCATTTTCTTATAATTCTTATCAAATCATATGATCATGATTTGGACATAATTTGATCTCAAAATTGTGCTGTGAGTGGTCAAGAATCCTCTTCCTGATTTTTCAAACATTCATAACTATTGGAGTATAACAATGAATGTTGTATTTGATGCTCAAGATAATACTAAACAACCTTAGATGACCTTTTCCGTAGACACATTGCATATCCCCATCTGAAGAAGGGTAGTCACCAGACAACACTCTTCCAGCTGGCTAGATAATCGGAATTCAAAGCTCAAATTTGCTATGGCAAAGAATCCACATCTATTGCCTCTGAAATGATTTGTGGTTCTTTGTAAATGTCCTGTCCAATGGTTTATTTCAAGTCATGCACAATCAAAGGAAATTGCTAAGGATTACAAAACCCTCCTTCATCATGAGAAAGAGAGTTTCATGATCATTGTTTATAGTGAGTGTGTGTCTACACATAGAATGATGACATGTTCAAGCAATGGATTCTAGCACAGATTTTGAAATATGACCCTTTCCTCAAGATTGAAGAAAGCTAGTGCAACTAAGTCTTTGCACACACTCTAACACATTCTGCACTTATCTCTTCTTCATCAAGAGTTTGTTCATGCAATCACCACATGAAACACCATACTTTTCATGCTTATTTTTGGACATCAAAATGTAGAATGTAGGCTTTTGTATCCAACAGTACACATTTCTTCCTTTTGACACAAGAACACATGCACTCGGAAAGAGCAACCAAGTTGAGAGGGCCTGCAGGAAGAAAAAAAGAAGAAAACCACAATAGGAATTTTTGATGGAGTATCCCTTTCATGTTCAGAGTGACTGCCTTGATACAGAACTCAAGGAGGTCTGCATACTTTGAATGTCTCACTGGTTGGTCAATTGGTCCCCAGTGACACTCCCTCCTCTCTCTCAGAGCTGGGTTGAATACCCTTATTATGACATTAGAGCATGACAAGGCATTGTTCTTACTTGTGTTCACAGTTGGGAAATACATGAACTGAAAATAGCACCAAAAATTTCAAGACCACTGATGATGTGCAAATTCCTGGAGTGAACGCAAAAAGTTGTCTCTTCTTTTCTCTCTTTCCTTTCTAGAGTTCTCCTGAATAATCAAGGTTTCAGCAATCTAGTATTCTATGAGATTCACTTTTCAATAAGGAAATTTAATGTGCTCTTATCTCAAAGCCACACTTGTGAGCC
>Ga0209611_10012657_pt1 | contig 11801 bp, 9 predicted proteins | sample S1TSphgellanicum_3_FD_187693 | JGI IMG/M metagenome (GOLD analysis project Ga0209611, IMG submission 187693) | Host-associated microbial communities from peat moss isolated from Minnesota, USA - S1T2_Fc - Sphagnum magellanicum MG (SPAdes) (version 2) | ecosystem: Host-associated > Plants > Peat...
TTAGATTTTAGATTTTGGATTTTGGATTGAGAAGAGGGATTTATGTGTTATCTATCACCACTGGCGCTCCTCTCCCTAATCTTCTCTTTTTCCTCCCCAATTTAAAATCTAAAATTGACTGACCTAAAATTGGGACGTGTTCAAGTCAGTATGTGGGAAAATTTACATTTTCGGAAAGCGGCTACACGCCCAATGACACTACTACGGAAGGCTATCATCTTGACCACAACTTTGGTCTTCCAATTTTGGATTTTAGATTTTAGATTGAGAAGAGAACAGATCAGTATTCTCTCTTGTGCCCTGCTTCCTCTGTAATCTAAAATCCAAAATCTAAAATTGGCAAGTTTGTTTACTCCTCAGTACTCGCAAACGCTTTTTCCAGGATTTACGTACCCTGACTACTTACTTCGTTTTTGATTCGTGGCAGCATTTGATCTCCTTCATGCTAGATGAATTTCAACCTATTCGTCCAGTCAATTCCTTTCAAAATCCAAATTGAGAATTGCTGATTCTTAAGGAGGCAGCTATGAATCCCCATAAATAGACAGTTCCAGAAATTTCCTACCAGACTGCACCCTGACAAAGCTCATCCACCCAGGTAGCGAGACTACGAGCATAAGTCAGAGGTTTCTTAATGAGTATTCTCCCCGTTAAGGCAGTTGGGGAGGGAACCAGAGAAGGTAGGGTTGTGGTAGTATGGGGAATTTCAGTAGTGATGGCTAACTTGTTTTGGGGAGCAGATGGTACGGATTTGGGTTGAACGGGGATTTTAAATAGTACTTTGGAAAGCGGCTTCTCCGTAACAGATTCACTATAAACCTTAACTACAATCGGCAGCATCTTGGTAGAATACTCCCTTTCAACTTGATTTTTAGCGACTTTCCCTAAGCTTAACTCCCGTTCAGGATCAAAATTCAGTCCTAAAGCCCTGACTATCTCATCAGGGTTGCTATTCAAGTCCAGGATAAAATCAAGCATCTGTTTAAACTGTGGTTCTAAGACAGACAAAGTGGCCAAAATATAACCAGATGATGGACGGCGCAGACCATCATAGGTACCCCATATTCGCATTTCGACCAACCAATCACGATTTTCCTCATAGTAAGTCAGCCACTTCATTTTTAATGATTGACACAGCTGCTGAATGTCCATTATTTGCCTCGCTTCTAGTAACAAGAGTGGAGATTTTAAACTTGATCCTGAGAATGAAACCGATAATAAAGCATCTGTTTAACCCGTTATCCACCCTGTAAATATTATTCCACCAATAGAGCTACATCTAGAGGGTGAACACTGCTATACCAGACCATATCTGGTAACACTAGCACCATCGGTCCCCTGCCGCACTGTCCCAGGCAGCCACTAGATGTTACCGTCACACCAACAACTGGTAAGGCGCGAAGAGCTGCTAACACATCTGCTGCACCTTGCTTTTTGCAGGTGCGATTTTGGCAAACGCGCACAGATTTAGGGGACTGGGTCCCCTGGTTGGAAAACGTTGACATTACCTGTATATTTAATTCCTAATTGATAGTTAGTCCTTTTGAAGCTAACCATTCCCGGTTAAATATCCGTGACTGATAGCGAGAACCACTATCACATAAGATGGTGACAATGGTATGTCCTGGTCCTAACTCCTTGGCTAGGGCTACTGCTGCCCCAACATTGATACCTGTGGAACCACCCATGAATAGCCCATCTTTTCGTAGCAGTTGGTAAACAACCCGTAAAGCTTCCTGATCTTCAACTTGGATAGCATCATCGACAGGTGCGCCTTCCATATTGGCTGTGATGCGGCTATTACCGATGCCTTCGGTAATGGAATTGCCCTCGATTTTGATTTCTCCGGTTTTAATATAGCTGTACAGACCACTGCCACAAGGATCAGCAACTACGCATTTCACGGCTAGTTTTTGTTGTTTGAGGTACATTGCCACACCAGCATAGGTCCCTCCAGTGCCTGTTGCTGCTACCCAAGCATCGACTTTACCCTCTGTTTGTCTCCAAATTTCTGGGCCCGTGGTTTCGTAGTGGGCTAGGCGATTAGCTAGATTATCGAACTGATTTGCCCAAATGGCATTTTCCATTTGGTCCGCAATTCTGCCAGATAGCTTGACGTAATTGTTGGGGTCTTTGTAGGGTACAGCCGGAACTGGACGGACTTCTGCCCCTAATGTTGTTAGTGCGTCTATCTTTTCTTGGGACTGGGTGTTAGGAATAATAATTAGGCATTTGTAGCCTTTGGCGTTACAAATGTGCGTCAAGCCAATGCCAGTATTACCAGCAGTCCCTTCAACAACAGTACCACCTGGTTTGAGGATACCTTTTGCTTCTGCATCTTGAATCATGTAAAGTGCTGCCCGATCCTTGACAGAACCACCAGGGTTGAGGAATTCGGCTTTGCCCAGGATTTCACACCCTGTCTCCTCGCTGAAGCTGTTTAAGCGAATCAGGGGTGTGTTACCAACAGCACCGATGAATCCATCTTTGATTTCCATGTCGAATATACCTGAATTATTCCCTATAGAATTTTGGCGTATAGTGCAATACCTTTGCAAAAATCTCGTGTTTTACCAATTTGACAGACCTTCTGGAGCCTGAAACCCTTTCTATTCTGTACTTTTAAGGAGGCAGAAGGCAGTCCCAATGAAAAAATTTTCATCGCCAAGCTTGAAAGAGGTTCCTTTCCTACACCCCAAACCCTTGTACCCCTCTTTCAAGTTAGAAGGCAGCTATGAATCCCCATAAATTTATTTATGGGATTTAATCAGGACGTAGTATTTCTGGCGCTAAGCGTCTCGAAATCCAGATTTTTGGGTTTTTCATCAATAAATTTAGGGGCTTGGTGACCCTGTGGCATGGGGCAAAAAATATATTTTCCGACTCCTGCAAGAACTACCCTGGAGCCTTTCTTCGGTAAATTTTAAGGGGCTTTTTCAAAATTGCCAGCTACTTAGCGCCCATTGACCCTCTAATCCACCACACCTTTAAAAAACGGGTCGATGTATTTGTAGACTGCGTCACCGTGCCAAAGCGCCATAATAAAAAACTAGAGAAAGTAAGATCAGTTTCTCTTTTTCTCCATTAATAAGTAGGAGTATGAAGATGGAAGCTCACAAAATAGAAGCTGTTTTAACTGAAGATGGAATTTTGATGCTGCATGGCTTACCTTTTCATGCGGGGGATGCTGTGGAGGTAATTATTCTGTCAGCTAAAACTCCACAACTTCAAGGAGCAGCACCTAGCCAACCAGAAACAACTCTTTATCCAATGCGCGGCAAAGTAATCCGTTACGATGATCCAACAGAACCCGTTGCCTTCTCAGATTGGGAAGTTTTGCAATGATTATACTTGATCCACATATCTGGGTTTGGTGGGTTGACGATAACTCTAGACTAACTGCAAAGTATCGGGACTGGATAGAAGAATATCAATCTCAGGGTTTGGGAGTAAGTATTGTTTCTTGTTGGGAGGTTGCCAAATTAGTCGAAAAAAATCGACTAATTTTTTCTTGTTCAGTTAATGAATGGCTAGAAACAGCTTTGGCTTATCCCGGAGTAGAGCTATTAAATTTAACACTGCCTATAGTAGTTGATTCAACTCAATTAACGGGATTTCATAGCGACCCTTTTGACCAAATTATTGTAGCTACAGCAAGATTTTCTAGATGTCCTTTATTAACTGCTGACGCGAAAATACTTAACTATTCTGGAGTGAAAACGCTTTCATAACGAAGTATTTACCCAATTCCAGCAACAGCAGCAAGCAGCTAAAAGAGGTAACAAAAATGATGTTCAGATGGCTATTGCTTTTCCACAAATCCATATAATCCAAGGGAAGCGAAAAGGGGTAGCAGGATAAAGCGGGACATATTAGGACAGTTATTACCCTGCTGGATCGGCTGTAACTGCGATCTATGGGTAGAGGGCTAAAACCCTTGCTGTATAATCTGTCCCGCCTTAAGTTCAATACCGAATTGCAACTAGAGTGCCAGTCCAGTAGAAGTAGTTGACGTATAATCCAGGACATGGGTGTTGTATACAAGGCTGAAGTTTAAATCCGCTGGCGTAGCCCGCCGCTATCTCTACGAGAGGCATAGTGTGGTAGCAGGCATTGTCGTAGTGATAGGATCTAGAACATGGGCTGTTTGTAGTTTTTGAGTTGTCGTTTGGTACGGACTCTAACTCTAGTCCATCCACCCTCTCTTTTCATCTCTACGCTTACGTATCAGTATTTTTGCCGTTTTTGCCCAAATTTTTGTAGGCTCTGATTTTGGCAAAGGTATTGATAGTGGTGACAGTATATATACCCTTGCTGCCAAAAGAGTATACATAATAGGTGGAGAGGATTATCAGCGTAGTTGGTGTAGGAATTTCTGCCAAGATCAAGATTAATCCCAAGGATACCCATGAGATCCAAAGATAAACACAATCGAGAACTACAACACCGGATTGAAACTAGACTCCGGGAGATGGAAACTCATATTAAACGTGCATCAGCACCTTTTTATCAAACTGTGAAGATGCAAACTGCAAATTCCCCTCAGCCTTGGAAGAAAAAGGCTATTCTTGCTGCCAAACTATTTGGTCTTGGTGTAGCAGTTCTAGTTGCCGTGCGGGTAGTTTCAGCCTTGGTAGGAATTGTTATTATTGCTGCCTTGATTTGGCTAGGTTATAAACTATTTTTTGATTCTTCCAAATAAACTATATGACTTATCAAGTAGGAACTGAAAAGTTCATCAATGATTTGGAGCGTATTGCTCAGGCACGCTCGGAAATCTCCATCTGTTTGAATACCATCGCTGACACAATTAGCCAAGCTGAACTAGCTGGGGACAGTACATCAGGTAGACTCAGCTTATCCCGAGATGTTGAAGATATTACTGTAGCCAGCAAAAATCTCAGTCAGGGTGTATTTCGCTTGTTGGTATTAGGCGATATGAAGCGGGGAAAAAGTACTTTTCTCAATGCCCTAATTGGGGAAAATTTATTGCCTAGTGATGTAAATCCCTGTACGGCAGTTTTAACGGTGCTAAGGTATGGCATCCAAAAGAAGGTTACTATTTATTATAATGATGGCAAAATACCCGAAGAGCTAGATTTTCAGGAATTCAAAGCTAAATATACCATAGACCCCTCAGAAGCTAAGAAATTAGAGCAGGAGCAAAAACAGGCATTTCCTAATGTCGATTATGCAGTGGTAGAATATCCTCTAACTCTCTTAGAAAAGGGTGTGGAAATTATTGATAGTCCAGGATTAAACGATACGGAAGCGCGGAACGAATTATCTTTAGGTTATGTGAATAATTGCCAAGCAATTTTATTTGTGTTGCGGGCATCCCAACCTTGTACCTTGGGTGAGCGTCGCTACTTGGAAAACTATATTAAAGGTCGAGGATTAACGGTTTTTTTCTTGATTAATGCCTGGGATCAGGTACGAGAATCAATAATTGATCCTGATGATACAGAGGAATTACAAGCAGCTGAGGGGAGACTGCGGCAAGTATTTAGAGCGAATTTAGCAGAATATTGTGTTGTAGATGGACAAGATATTTATGAGGAGCGGGTGTTTGAGCTTTCCTCAATTCAAGCCCTCAGAAGAAGGTTAAAAAACCCCCAAGCTGATTTAGCAGGCACTGGCTTCCTTGAGTTTATCGAGGCACTGAATACTTTCCTGACGCGGGAAAGAGCAATTGCCCAATTGCGTCAAGTCAGAACCCTAGCGAGACAGACCTGTAATCATACTAGTAAGGCAATTGCTAGACGTATACCTTTACTAGATCAAGATGTTAATGAATTGAAAAATCGGATTGATTCGGTAGAACCTGAATTTCAGAAACTCACAGCGATCCGCGATGTATTTCAGCAGGAAATCATCAATACCAGAGATACCCAAGCTAGATTAATTTCGGAATCTTTCCGCAGCTACGTTTTAAATTTAGGTGATAGCTTTGAAAGTGATTTTTTGCGCTATCAACCCGAATTAAATCTATTTGATTTCCTCCACGCTGGTAAACGGGAAGCTTTCAATGCAGCATTAAAAACGGCTTTTGAACAATACATTACTGATAAATTTGCCGCTTGGACTTTAACGACCGAAAGGGAGATAAACAGAGCCTTTCTGGAACTATCTCGCAGTGCGTCCCAATATGGTGCCTCTTACAGTCAGGTAACAGAGCAAATTACTCAAAAGTTAACTGGACAAACAGTTAAAGTTAACCCCACCACCACAGAAGATGATAACTCCCCAGGATGGGCAAAATGGGCAATGGGATTGTTATCTTTATCCCGGGGGAACTTAGTTGGTGTAGCCATGGCTGGTGCAGGATTTGATTGGAAAAATATCTTGTTAAACTACTTCACTGTTATTGGCATTGGGACAATAATTACGGCAGTAACGGGAGTTTTCCTTGGACCCATTGGGTTTGCCTTACTTGGTTTAGGAGTGGGGTTTTTACAAGCGGATCAAGCACGTAAGGAGTTAGTCAAAACAGCTAAAAAAGAGTTAGTCAAATACTTACCACAGGTAGCAAACGAGCAGACCCCAGTGGTATACGATGCGGTAAAAGAGTGTTTTGATACCTATGAACGAGAAGTAAATCAGCGGATTAATGATGATATTACCTCTCGCAAATCTGAATTAGATAATTTACTCCAGCAGAAAAAAACCAGGGAAATTAACCGTGAGAGCGAGTTGAAAAGATTGCAAACCTTACAAGAAAATATCATCGCTCAACTACAAAAGATTGAGGCAGTATACAGTAATTTACTTGCCTACTACAGCTAATGACATACTGCCATCCCCTCCCTGAAGCTAAGTAGTGCTGTATTATGGAAAGTTACAAAGAACTTGTAAATACTCTTAAATCAACTACTCTATTACTAGATTTAGAGCGTCGTTCTCAACTATATCAAGACATCACCAGTATCTGCGATTACTTAGCTAATCCCAGATTTCAGATTGCGGTATTTGGACCATTTAATTATGGTAAGTCTACCCTCCTGAATGCCATATTGGGAAACCGCACCTTACCCATTGATTTAATTCCGACAACAGGAGCAGCAATCACTGTCAAGTATGGAACTGATGTGCGAACTCGGATTATGTTCGCAGATGGGACAGAAATCTACCGCAGTGGGACAGAAGTTTTACAGCAATTTGCTGTTTTAGATGGTAATAGACGAATGCGAACAGATGTCATCTCTGTGGAAGTATTCTGTCCCCACCCTTTTCTAGAAACTGGTGTAGAATTAGTTGATTTACCAGGCACAAATGATCAAGAAGCACAGGATAATTTAGTCCGAGATCACCTGATTCGTGCCGATTTAGTAGTTCAATTACTAGATGCACGGAAATTAATGACTTTGGGTGAACGGGAAAACTTGCGAGATTGGCTATTAGATCGGGGGATTAAAACAGTTATCTTTGTTGCTAACTTTATTAACCTACTAGAGCCAGAGGAGCAAAAGCAAGTTCAGAAACGATTACGATTTGTAGCTGAAAGTTTTCGTTCCCAATTACCTCCAGGTTTTAGTAATTTGTACCGGGTTGATGCCTTACCAGCTTTAAGAGCTAGATTAAAAGGTGATGTAGCTGCGGCCAATAGTAGTGGATTAGTAGCTTTTGAAACAGCCGTGCAAAATATTGTCGGGATCTGGCAGCAAAATCATGGGGGTGTCAGCTCACCCAGGGTGCAAGTGATTACTAATCAAATTCAAGCATCATTAGTCAATAAAATTTTCGCCGTTTCCAGCCAAATAAAATCTTTTGACGAGAAACAAAAGGCTAAAGTTGAAATTAACCAAAAAGCTGTTAGTTTAATCAAAAAAGGCTTCAACACTAGTATATCTAACTTACGCGACTGGCTAGCTTTACCTAAATTATTAGCTAAATATCAAGGGGACGCAGCAGTTGCACTTGCAGAAAATAACTTTACATCTTGGCAAACAGCAAGTTTAAAAAAAGACCTCAAAGAGTTGCAAACTGCCGTAGTTAAATGGCTATATCAAGCTTACAATTTTTTTGCCGAACAACGACCAGAAGACCTGCTAATTCCTCTCCCCCAAGAACCACAATTAACCCTGCCACCAATGCCCAATCCCAATAATGATTTACACGAAACAGGCGCGATCGCTGTAGGCAGTGGCATTGGCTGGTTATTGGGTGGTCCCCTAGGAGCTGCGGTTGTCGGCAGTATCTCCTACTTATTGAACAAGAATATTCAACAACAGGATGAAAAATTAGTCCAAGAATCTTATCATCAACAGGTGGCCAAAATCTGCATAGCAGCAGCCGAAAGCTATTTAACTTCCCTGAGTAGTCAAGGCTTGTCAAATGTATTTGACTACGAGCAGAAAGCAGCCAGAGTTATCCATTTTGGGGTCAGTGAACCAGCGGAAATCTCCCAACTACGTGAGGATATCAAGCGGTTACAATTAGGATTTAACCAGCTCTTGCAAGTCTTGATAAGAGCGAATATACCCACCAAATATCAACCCTATCGAGAAATACCAAAACCTGCCGAGAAAGTAGAACTTCCTCCCCCACCTCCCTATGGAGAAGTACCAAAACCTCCCCCACCTCCAAATCCCACAGAGTTAGAGGCGAAATTTCGCAATTGGGAACTTGACGAAGAAATAGCACAAATGAAAGCCAAAATGGCATTACCAACCCTAGGACAAAAAGAGAAAATTGCTCGCGCTTACAATGTCTTAGGATTAAAACCGAATGCTTCCCTAGCTGAGGTAAAACAGGCTTATCGAACCCTAGTCAAAAAATGGCATCCCGATTTATATATAAATCAGCCATATAAGGAGCAACTAGCACAAGAGAAGATGCGGCTAGTGAATGCAGCTTATAAGCTGTTATGTAATGATTTAAATGGTTGAAATTCAGTGAGACCCTATTTTAAAGGCAGGAGGCAGGTTTGGGGTCGAGACTATGGGGGAAGAAATTATCGGGGTTTGATCTCTTGAGTTCCCCACCTTTCACACCGAACATGAATGAACTTTCCCTGATTCTACCCCTATAAGATTAACACGCTAAAGAGGGGAAAAAGGGAGGTAAGTAATCGTGCAGAATTATTTACACAGGACTTTTCAGTCTGGATAGGAGTTTGATGCCTAAATTTTGTGCAATTAATTTTGCATAGGTACTTAAATTCATCCCTTTCCACCGCTTTTTCCTGAGTTTACAACCCACGTTGCTGCTTTTTCAGTGCCTGATAAATTTCTGGTAGGCGATTAAGAATACTGGATATCTTGAGAAATCGTTTGTGGGGGACGGCTGGAGTTCCCGATACAACCTCTCCTGGAGCTACATCATCGTGAATTCCAGCCTTAGCTGAGGCAATTGCACCATCTCCTATCTTTACTTGATTGGCAATTCCTACTTGTCCAGCTAAGATCACCCGATTTCCTAGTTTTACCCCTCCTGCCATGGCTGCCTGCCCAGCGATCGCACATCCGGCTCCAATGCGGCAACCGTGACCTATTTGCACTAAGTTATCTATTTTGGTCTGGCTACCTACCCGTGTCTCTCCGACAGCTGGCCGATCTATGGCTGTGTTACAACCCACTTCTACCCCGTCTTCAAGGACAGTGTAACCAGATTGTTCCATTTTTAACCAGCCAGTGCGAGTAGGAACAAAACCGAAACCCTCTGCACCGATGACAGCACCACTGTGGATTACACAATCTGCACCAATTTGGGTACGTTCATGGATAGTGCAGTTGGCATGTAGGGTGGTGCGATCGCCAATCTTAGCTTGGGGATAAATAACGACATTGGGGTGAATGGTCACGCCATTACCCACTTCTACTTCTGATTGAATTACCGCGTGGGGACCAATGTACACACACTCACCAATTTTGGCTGTGGGGTGGATTACAGCCGTGGGGTGGATTTCTGGTGCCGGGCGATATGGTTGATAAAATAGGGCGATGGCTTTGGCAAATAGAAGTCGTGGCTCTGGGGCTGATAGCCAAAAAATACCTCGCTCCTGGGCCAACCCTTGTAGTTTCTCATCTAGAGGTAAAATCACGGCACTGGCAGCAGTTTCCCTCAGCAACGAGCTAAATCTGCCCCCCTCGACATAGCTGAGAGTGCCGCTAGTAGCTTCATCTATAGCAGCTATGCCAGTAATTTCTAGGTCCTGGTCTGGGTGAGTTAGGGGAGTATGATTAGAAACAGTATTACCAAATTGGCTAATAATTTCACTCAGTTTCATAGTGGTGGTTTTAAAAAGGGCAAGATAAATTGTCGCAAACTCTGGTGCCCGTCTCCTTTAAATTGAAGTGGGAAGGTCTCTGATGAATTTCAGATGTAATCCTCCCTCAACTAAAATCCTTGCATTGGTTGTTCCGTTTAAGGCGCTATTGCTAAAGCACTGTCAGTTCTTGCCTCTATGGTGTCATAGTCGAGGAAATTAGTGTCTTACCAAATCCTTCGCCAGTGGACATTGTATACTCCTTGAGTCTACGGTCGCCTAAATCAAAATTTGTAAAGTTTTTCTCTCATCAATCGCACATAACTTGTTACAAAGAAAGGCTCCAGGGCAGGAGAGAAGAAAAAGTATAGATAAAAACAAAAAAAGCATTCGATCAAGACTGCTTGCAGCGAGATCCAAAGCGTCCTTGCTTCAATCCCACTCTTTTCAGGGTGGGTTTCTCCTGCCTACTAACTTGAAAGAGGGGTATGGGGTGTAGGCTTTAGGAAAGGAACCTCTGTCATGCTTGGCGGTGAAATTTTTTTCCTTGGGACTGCCTCCTGCCTCAGTAATAGTATTTTATATAGCATTATCTCAGACCCTAGGGTGTGGAATGTGAGTAATCTCACTGTACTTATTTTTCTCAGTAGCCGATGCACAATTACAAACTTGGGTTCATTTTCGAGAGTAATGTCAAGATTTGATCACATAGCTAAATAAATTAAATCCCAGTAAGTTCGTATTTTATCAACGAGGACTTAGGGCTATGAGAGTTTATTCGTGCCTGCATCTTAGCTCTTTTGTCTCTGCGTTAGGAAAGAGTTACTTAACAATACTTAAGTACCATTTTTTGGATCTTCATCTAAACTTCAATTATAAATACTGAGCTATGGGTTTAAAGTGGAAATACAGTCAGTAAAAACAACTAAAAATCAATATGCAACCAATAAAACTCCAAATAACAGTTCCCATCGTACTGGGACTATTACTAAGCTTCTCCGCAAAAGCGAACGCCACTGACTTTAACCTGGGAGTAGCCGCCAACTACAACCTATTTGCTACATCAGGAAGCGTTGATGAAACAGGCGTTGCTCAAGGAGACATTACCCAGATCAGTTCAGATACTGAAGGTGCAGTAGCCGCTGCGGGGAATATTACTTTATCAAATTTCTCTGTTGGCGCTCTTCTACCTAGCAATTATAGTGGTGATGCATTGGTAGCAGGGGGTAGCTTGACCCTGAGTGATGGGTATATCAACGGTAACGCTGTCTATGGAACCACTTATTCTATTAGTCCCCAATACAGCGTCGGAGCTCTTAGTTTTACCCAAGGTACGCCAATCAACTTTACTGGAACTAATGGAGCTGATGCTTACTTGCAAAACGCCTCCACTGCTTATTCACTTAAGACCGCCAATGGTACTACTACACAGACTGGTGGAACGATTACACTCCAGGGTACTAGTAGTAGTGGTACTGACGTGTTTAATGTAACACAAGCGCAACTTGCTAGTGCCACTGTCCTTAATATTGACGCTGACCCCAATGCTACAGTTATCATCAATGTCAGCGGTACAAGTCCAACGCTTAATTCA
>Ga0209611_10012658_pt1 | contig 11801 bp, 8 predicted proteins | sample S1TSphgellanicum_3_FD_187693 | JGI IMG/M metagenome (GOLD analysis project Ga0209611, IMG submission 187693) | Host-associated microbial communities from peat moss isolated from Minnesota, USA - S1T2_Fc - Sphagnum magellanicum MG (SPAdes) (version 2) | ecosystem: Host-associated > Plants > Peat...
ATAACAAGTTTCCAATGGATGGTGCACTCATTACAAGTTTTCCAATGGATGGTGCACTAGGCTAGTGGTGTGGACCAGGAGTCAATACGAGTTTCCAGGAAACCAAGGCTTGCACTGGCGGGGGTGCTGCTGCTTTATAGAGAGGAAGGAAATTCTGCAATTCCAAAGACATTGAACAGCTTTGAGGGCCTAATTCTGCCCCATGGACAGATAGATGATACATACCCACATGCATCCAACACAAACTCTTACATACATTTTTATTTTTTATTTATTTATTCCATTTATTTGTTTTGTATATGAAATCAATGCTTTGTAGGAGCTGATTATGAGATATAATGTACTGGATAACAAGGCGTTTTCTGTATTTTAATTTCCCTAAGGAATGGTCAGAATCTGGGCCCATCCATCATCATCATCATCTGTCTACCCTCATGATTCTCCCTCACAACTGGAGCTTCACAAGCAGCTTGTCCGCCTTTGCTGCTCCTGCTCAGCAGCAACCGTGCACTTTCTCTCAGCAGTTGCGAAATTTCCTTGTGAATTTGGTGTAAATGTGAAGATTTGGGGAGTTTTTGGGGTGCTTGAATTGGCTGCAGTTTGTGCAGGAAAACATGTAGAGAATCATCAGCAAGCATGGCACAAGTGAGGATGGAAATAGTGGCAGTAATGGTGATGGTGTCGATGGTGCTCATGGTGTCTTGTTCTTCGACTTCGACTTCTTCTTCTGCTGCTGCTGATGTAGTTGCTGTCTCTCATGGTGTTCGGCAAGCTCGGAGTTCTAAACCCATGTTCTTTTTCGATGAGTATGTGGTGGAACCTGCAGCAATGCAGGTAAAGGATCAGATGGCAATGACGAGTAGTAGTAGTAGTAGTAGTAGTAGTAGTTGGAGGAGGAGTAAGGGAGCTGCAGCAGCTGGTGGTGGGAATGGTAATGGATCCATTTTGAAAGCGTTGCTGGAGTCGCAGTATTCGGAGCTGGTGTGGTACCTAGACAAGGCGTCGTTGCTGCACAAGCTAGAGAAAGTGGTGAGCATCAAAGGGAATGTGACGATCTTTGCACCCAAGAATAGTTTCCTTGAACAGCATCTGGACGCGGAGTTTCGTAGCTTCCTTTTGCAGGAGGGGAACCAGTTTCTGTTGCAACGAGTGCTGCAGTTCCATGTGTTGCCAGTGTTTCTGGAGGGCGCGAGTTGGAGCAATCGGAGTGTGCTTTCGCTTTCTGGTGATCCGCTTAGCTTACGCTCCTATGGACTCAAGCGTTATGTGGAGTTCTCGCGAGTGTTCTCCCCGAACTCCATCGTCCGCGACGATGGCATTGTGCACGGCGTGAATGGGTTTCTCATCCCGCGTGGTGTTTCTTCCCAGTTCGAAGAATGGAAGAGGAATGGTAAGGTCGCTTTGCTCCCGCAGAGTGCACCCGATGGACGGGGAACTGGTTCAAGGCTGTTGTATCAAAACAATAGAGCTCCTGCAAACCGTCCTCCATCACTGCTACTGTCTTCCAAGCTTCCCACCGTAGCTCCGGCTCCTGAGCCTTTCCCACATTTCGCACCAGAGCCGGCGTTTGCACCAGCTCCAGGACCTTCGGAGGAGAGCTTCAAGTGGGACGAGGAAGAAGAAGTGACACAGTTCATGACCACATTGACGAACTACGGCGGCTACTACGACATGGCGGATCTTCTCGTCAACTACACATCACTGGCTATGGAGATCGGCAAGCTGGTGAGCAAGGGATATCGCTTGACGATCTTAGCACCCAATGACGAGGCCATGGCACAGCTCACTCCCGAGCATCTGAATTCTCCTCTGGAACGCATTCTTTACTATCATATTTTGTCTGAGTATCAGACGGAGGAGAGCATGTACAACACGGTTCGGAGATTAGGGAAACAAACCTACAGCACTCTTCTTCATCCGCTCAAGCTCTCCGCACGGGAATCTGATGGAACTGTGCTGTTCGGAGAAGGCGAGAATTCCGCACATATCTTCGATCATGATATCTACATTGATGGCCGGCTTTCTATTCAAGGGATTAGTAGGGTTCTCATTCCTCCTCCACCCACCAGCAGAGCACCAGCGCCAGCTCCTTCAACATAAGTCCAGGAAGAAGGTAGGTTTCTTTCTGAGCCCCCAGAGTCTCCAATTTCTTATCTGTTTTTTTTGGATCTGAGATGGGTATTTTTTTTTTTGATGGTTTGCAAGAAAGCTGCAAAAGCTTTTGATCTGTTATGTATTTGGATTTTCACTTCTTCAAAGCTGCCATGGCTTGGAAGCCATATGGGTACTACATTGAGAGCTTTTTGGGGACCTACATTGCTGATGCTTCTTGACAGGCATGATGACTCTCAGTCTTGTAATTCCCCATTTCTCTCTCGCACATGTGTCTGGGGTTTGTGGAATGAGCAGCAGAAGTGTCACAGAGATGATGAGTGAGAGAAGATGCCATTGTTATGTATTTGGGTCACTTCTTCAAAGCTGCCTTGGCTTGGAAGTGATGTGGCTACTAGATTGTGCTTTTTGGGGACCTACATTGCTGATGCTTCTTGACATGCACAATGACTCTCAGTCTTGTAATTCCCCATTTCTCTCTTGCAATTGTGTCTGGGTGTTTTTCACAGTTTGCAAGAAAGCTGCAAAACCCTTTTGATCTGTTATTTATTTTGGGGCACTTCTTCAAAGCTGTCATGGCTTGGAAGCCATATGGCTTCTACATTGAGAGCTTTTTGGGAACCTACATTTGCTGATGCTTCTTGGCAGGCATGACTGAGTCTTGTAATTCCCCATTTCTCTCTTGCAATTGTGTCTGTGGTTTGTGGCACAAGCAGCAGAAGTGACACTGAGATACAGAGATGATGAGTGAGAGAAGAAGGTGCCATTACTATGCAAGTGGGAAAACATAACATGAAGAAGCTTTCAATGTTAGACACCTGTGTATTCAACAATGTCTCACAGATTTCTTCTCCATTGGACAACCCACAATGGATCATGAAAATGTGCACTAAAAAATGCTGCAAATGTGCACACTGAAACTGTTTTGTCTGCAAGATTAGGGTTAGTGCATGTGTGCTTGAGGCCTCCTTGTTGGAAACAGGAAGCAAAAATTCAAGCTCAAATCTCTCAAATCCATGGGATTAAGAGAGAGTGAGAGAGAGAGAGAGTTTTCTTTTCAGCATGCAATGATAGAGAAAAAAAAAGGTTTATTTTCTATGTCACATCTCACAATCATCATTGTGTGCTTGTGTGGAGCAGAGGCAAGGCCATCAACAAGGGAGGGGAGACTTGTCAATTATCTATCAACTGTCAGGATGTAGAGTGGAAGATTACAGTGGTGTGTGATCAAGGACCTAGAAAGTGTGCAATGGACACAAACAGAATTGAGACCTTAACCTAGAGATGAGTGCGCTGCCAAATTATATATGAACAATGTGGCTCATGGAGGCGATTGCTGATGCAAGTGCAATGCTGTTGTCAGCTCTTAAAAGTGTCTTCATGAAGGATGCTCATCAAGAGAAAGGCAAGTTGGAATGTACAACACAACACACCCGTCCTTAATGGCAGTAGTTAATTACCTCTGAGAAATAGAGAAAGAAATTGACCAACTCAATTGCACCTTCCTTTAATATGTCAATCTTGTCCAATGTTTTTCTCCCTGTCACTGTCACATTGACCATGACAGCAATCCTTGTTTGTCATCTTTCATATACTTAGTCCTTGTGGAATTGCACTTAGCTGATGATGAACATAAAGTCCAGCTTGATTCTTGTGTACTTCCCTAAGGATCCTTTTTGTGCATCAGATGCTCCTGCTGCTGCTATCAATGCAGCAGACTCTCATTTGTACTTTGTGTAAACCAAAGGTCTGATCAGTTTGCAACTTGTGCCTGCTATCAATGCAGCAGACTCTCATTTATACTTTGCGTAAACCAAAGTTCCAATCAATTTGCAACTTTTGCAATAAAGATTTGAAACTCACTTGTTTTGTTTTTTTTCAACATATTTCACTTGGTTCAGATAATATGTGTGGAGATTGTACTTCCCATAGTTTCAATCTCAGATGTTCTGAAATCAGAGCTTTGCAGGGTGCTGATGTCTGGTAATTCTGGTCTGTGGGCAGCTGCTATGGTTGAATTCTTATTGAAGCAGTTGGAGGCTTTTTTCTTCATTCATGCTGGATGCATTTTCACATAATTTCAAGGAGATGTAATCGAACAAGAGTTTTAATTTCTTTGTTTCATCATTAAATTGCATTGCTTTTTTTCCTTAGATTGGGTCATTCTTCCTCATCCTGTCCTGTCACCTGTGTTTTATGTTTGGATGGAGCTGTGACTACTTTCACTATACTTCATGTGGACCATCCAAACATGAATGAGGTACCATACAACATGTGGATCACTAGCCGAGGCACCAATCATCAACTATACATTTCTGATCATATGCCCTTTGATCAAGGATCCCTAGTAGCTTAAACAAATGTGCTTATGCTGATTATACGTCACTCATGAATGGATTGATCAAATGGGTAGTTTGTTCACACAACACTATAAACTAGTGCTGGTTACCGGTCACTCATAAGTGAATCAAATTGGTAGTCTGTTCACACAATACTCTAAGCTATTGCTAGTGCAATCACATTTTTCCCTTTCTTATCAAATCTTTCCTCAATTTTTCTTGTTGACTATCTAGTTTCCTAGAGACATGGAAAAGCTTTAAAAAGTCTAGGTAGCCTCCACAACACCTAGAATTTGTGGGCCTCTCTATTGTATCATGTACCAATCTAGTGGTTTACAACTTGTCAATTATTCGAATGAAACAGTTCTACATGCTTTTGCATATTCATAGTGATTTGTTTGACAAAGGTGGGCACATTGGTTGAAGTCTCCACATTTCTGAATAGCTAGACTACAACTTGCATGGAGGAAGCAAAAATGTTGCCATTCATCATAACCTCCATGTCATAAGATACTCTTTCAAGTCTAACTTAGAATCAAAGACCCAACTTCAAACACGTCCACAATCATGTGGAGCTTCTCAGTGACTGTCTACTATGAATGTTAATGTTATTCTATAACAGGTAACACACAAAATTGAAGAACTCCTATCTCTTTTTTTGACTAGCCGCACCCCAACCACACATAAGGTGCAAAACATCTCCAAAAATGAGTATAAGTGATAGTAAAGGCATAAGTAGGTGACACGCAGACCATGACACATGTTGACACCAATGCCATTAAGTTGGTGGGCAAGTTTTTCAAGCTTGTTGTTTGGAGAAACCATGCAAAATGAGCTCAATACTACGAATATTCTATGAGCAGACTAAATCAGGGTCTCTGAGTTCAAATCTAACATTTTTTGGGCTTAATATGGCCACTAAGAGGCCTCACTCAAAAAGGTAAAGGCACCAACTGTGCATGCTGGGTTCACCCTGGCCAATTTTAACAACTATCATGTTTAGCTAGGCCCATCAAGTCATAAGACATCCTCATCTAGTCATTGTTCAAATTGAACCCATTAGGAGTTTCATGGAGTGTGAATAAGGACTTCGGAGTTGATATAAACCCAATTCCTAACCTTGTTCACATTTGTGCGATGGTCATCGAGAGCATATGGGTTGATGTGATTGAAGTAGGGACAAGAGGCAAGGAATACACTTTCAAACTAAATGGGAAAGCCATGGTTCATTTTATTGGTGCACATTGACACTTTTCCTTTTAAGAACCAGAAAGCAGCTCCAAACTTCAAATTTTTTAAAAAATTCTTTACAAGGAGCGACTTCAATTGACCCATCACAAAAAAAAATTATTGGAACATTGGACATGCCCAAAATATAATTATTGAAACTTTGATTATGATACAAAACCTTTGATCAGATCTGCAAACCTAAAACTCACCTCTTTGCCAACTGGTAATTGGTTTTAGTTTGGTAAAGAGACATGTGAATGAAGCCTTGATCTGCCCTATCACAATTTCCAATCTCATTATTACAGTTAAAAACATTTTCATTTTAAAAATTTGGACAAATATAGGAGTTGTTTGACATGCCAATTCACACTAAATCATGTATCCAGCCAGGTTCACCATTGAGAGAAAGGCTTGTTAGAATTGTAAGTAGTCGGGGTGTCCTATTCTGGCACTTTTTCAGACTTTTTACAAGAGTGGGACAATTAGCCATCTGCAGGCTACACTTTTGGTGTAGTTGGTTTCATTTGTAATGTAAATTTACACTTGGAGAACATGCTTGATACATAGCCTTCATAAAACTTCTGAACACTTAACAAAGAGGCAGCTCACCACATTGGATCAGCATGTTCCAAGGTGGACCAACCCTACCAGGCCAGTTCTATAGGGTTTAGGGTAAAGCACATAGTATGTAAAGCACACAGAGATTTCTTAAGCGCATTTGGAGGTCAACTTAATTAATACATTATTAACCCACAATCTAAAACAAGAGGGACTTTACACCCACAAGAGACCTCTTGTGGGTGTAAGGTGCCTTCACTCCTATTGCCCCATGAGTTATGTTTGTGTAGGATTATGAGGAAAACAGATATGGCCCATGAGTGAGGGACATTCCTGAAATGCTAGGCGCCAGGTCCAAACTGGAACACCCGGCATCAGGAAAATTCAGCATTCAATGCTGAATACCAGGGATTGCCTTCCACAATTGGAGGCAGCCATAGGACCCATGGCTGCAGATCTGGAGGTCACAACTGACTGTCCATGTAGGTGAAGACTTGCAAAGTCCACTCATGAACCAATTAAATACTTGAGCATAGATTTCCAAATTCAGCCCTTCCTTGGCATCTTGGGAACCCAGCAACCCTGTAAATTGGCCACCAATAATTGACAAATGAGTCCATGATGCTCCAAAGGGTATCACCAATCAACGTTTTAAAAGTCTGCAATATCCTATGCTGTTATTATAAAAAGTTTAGGTGGGGTTCATGAACGGCCTGAAGAAATGCCAACTGATCTCAAGCTGTTATTCAACAAAACAGCATTGCCTCTAAATGGACACAGGTGATCAAACACCTTAAGCATATCACATAGCATATCAAATAGGGTTACTGTTCTTAAAGATTCTACAGATTTAAAAAGTTGCCCTAACTTCTATCACCCTGAATTGAGTGTGGTGCATTGAAATTAATATGCCAAACTCTACTTGTTTCTGTACATAATTAGTGTAGCTCCATTTGAATACCTGCTCCCTTTAAGATTGAACACAGCACTGGACCTCTGAAGTTCAGGGTACTGTGAAGCATTTTCCCTTGGATCCAATTAGATCCCCAAACTGAGCCTCAAATTGCAGATGAAACTTGCTTGGTCAGTTACCTGCAATATCAGTTGGCCTAGTCCACATGCCAGGTTCTCAACCAGAAAAACCCTTCAATCGCATCCAAGTTTGGCACTGCACACAGACTATCCAGATGGCAACCACAAGGGCTGACAGCTTTTGATACAGTTTTGGTCAAATGAATCCCAAAACCCTCATCAGGCTTCTCACATTCCAGAAAAAGCTTCACAGGATGCTTCAAAACAGGGATTATGTTGTTCACGTTTCTTTCTTCACACAATGGAAACCTTGGCACACACCAAGCCATATGGCCAGAAGTATGAGGCATACAATAAGGTCAAAAATGAGCACAAGCTTCACATTACGCCACCACATGTGAGAGATCATCTCTCGGCGTGAGGATCTCATGCTGCCAGACTTCATCACGTGCCTGTTTGGACATGGTGAAGACCTACTGTCCACAATAACCTCCAGTTTCTGACTCTTGTCGAGCATCCTCCCACTATTTGTCATCATTATCGCCTTCACCTCCACTACCTGTTGTTGCCAACCCTGAAAACCTCAGATTTCACATAAACCTAGACCTTCATTTCAGCTCAATAGATTCACACACCTTCTTTAGGGTACGATACTGAGAGAATTTCACAATACTTGTGATTTTCGTCAACCTGAAAAAGTATTGAGAGATGATTGTACACAATAAGGAAAAGGATGTTTCGGATCTGACCAAACAACCAGCAACCATGAAGAAGAGGAAACCTTAACCCTAAAGAAAACAGAAAACTATTTGGAGTGGTGGAAAGCATACTACTTACCTGGTCCCTCAACCCTCTCTTGTCAGGCTTTGCTGTTTTCTTCGTCAGTGGCTCTGAAGGCGGCTCACTGAGCCTTGCAGGGTTTTTGCTGTGACTTGAAGTCTCGTTGATGTTATTCGGTTGCAGAAAAGTGCGATCCTGGGGATTGTAGCCATCACCATATTCATTATGTTCCGCAAGCATCTCCTCCTCCTCCTCCTCCTCCTCCATTGGATCCATCTCCTTTTGAGGAACGCCGACCAACGGCTTCACTAAATGTCTGTAAGTAGGAGCAAAAGCGGCTACTAAACTATGCGCTTCCAGTCCTTGTCCATCTAATCCACATCCCCAAGATCGAAGCAATTGCTTGAATTCATCTCTCACTCGCTCTAGAAACGTGAAAGCATTTGCCTTCCCTAGAGCCTCATCCACAATTGCACAATACGTGAAGCTCCCGTCCATCAAAGAGGTGAAAATGCGTCTGCTGGTGGTATATGTGAATCTGCTGTGCAGAGGAGGCAGTTTTTCTAAGAAGTCTAACGCTACAGATGCAATGTCGTAGACTGCATTGATGTGCTCGGCTACTATCATTGTTCCCTTGGCCACTGACGCATAGTACACGAGATTCACGGAAGTCGTCGCCATTGCCAACGAATCTTTGATTCCCGCTATGTATGTATGCTCTTGTACTCATAAGCCTTCTTTTTCAGAGGGTCTCCGAAGAACGCTACTTAGCTGCTTGAGCTTTCTCTAACAAAACTGCCTCAACAGACATCCAGAGCTTGCCTTGCGCATTCATTTCGCATGGTTCACTATACGCTTTCTCTTCCGATCCTCAAGCTGTTGTTCCGTGACCTTTGCACTTGGTTTTCCGATCCTCGTAACTGTTCCGTGACTTCTGACCTGGTTTCTCGTGATCTACCCAAAACCAGAAACCGCAAAGAGATTGGAGCAATGCTACAGATGATGCTCGAGCTTTTGCTTTGCTTCTCTTCTTATGTGAGGGAAGGTCCTCTGTATCCTAACATCTATTCCCAAAGCCTCCTAAAACTAGAAATTACAAGAGAATAGAGCGATGCTACAAACGATGCTCGAGCTTTTGCTTTGCTTTGCTTTGTTCCTCGTCTCTCAGGTAAAATTCTCTGCTGAAAAACTAACCTCTGTTTCCAAAGCCTCGACGGCCTCAAAAGACATCTTACCCGCCAAGCGAGACTAATTCCGGAACGCGCAAAGCTCCAAAGAAAGTTCAAAGAACAGAAGAGAGTTGTGCGGCAGCAGCGTTCCCCTCTTCTTCCGTTTCCTGAGGAGGCGGAAAATGCCAAAGGCCCCACACGGTTGCTCTTGCGACAAAGTTGGACATGAAAGTCGCTTGGGCCCCACTACTGCACATGACGAACGAACGAAGGAATAGGCGTCAACTCCATCTCTCGTTGCACGGCCGCAGGGAACGGTTCCGTCCGTCCACACTTCGTACTACGGGTGCTAAGTGCTTACCCGCGGAGCAGCCCTTTTTTTTTGGCTGACTAAATATAGCCAAAAAGCTATATTAAGAATTAAAAGCACTAAAATCAACTGCTTTTTGAGATTCAAAATAGCCATAAATTCGACCAAAAATTAAAGAAAAATTGCCAGATCTCTCTATACATGGTTCAAGTAGGTAGCCAAAAATATAGAAGAATGTTTTCAGAATTTTACTCTCATATTTAGCTTGTAGCCAAATTTGGCTAAGTCTTCGTATGGATCGTCGTCACTTTAGCTATAAAAACACTGCTCCAGGAGCAGTGTGTTTTTTTTTGTTCAAATTTTGTTATGTAGCCATAGCGGTGATGTATCCACAAGAAGATTTAGCCATATTTGACTACAATCTAAATGCGAAAGTAAAAATATTTAAAACATCCTTCTATATTTTTGGCTACATACTTGAACCATATATAGAGATTTGGCAATTTTTCTTTACATTTTGATCGAATTATGGCTATTGAAAATCTCAAAAATCAGCTTTTTTAGCAGTTTTAATTTGTTACTATAGCTTTTTTTTGGCTATATATAGCCAGCAAAAATAAAGGTTGCTAGTGCTGAGTCGGAGAGCGTTTGGGTGGGAAAAGCGTATGGATGAAATCTCACTAGTGTTCAAAGAGTTTAAACCCCAGTCCAGATTTCTCAAGCCTGTGCTGAAGACTACGAGGTACTAAAATGCTCAAATTCTTGGTCATATAAAAAAACTTTAAAAAAATCTTGCACGAGTCCTTGTGAAATTAATACTTAGTTTCAAAATGGGTATGGTAATACCAACTTGAATCTGCTTCCAACTGTAACTCAAATTGGGGATGAAACAGGGCCTTGGAGGGTCAAACTAGGGCCCAAAGATAGGGTGAGTTTCCCTAATTCTTCTTTTGCCTAAAGATACTTTTTAATGTGAATGGCAAGGCCAAAGTGTGGCACGGACACCCCTTGTTTTATTTTAATTACCTTTAGTAAGGCCGACACCCCTTGTTTTATTTTAATTACCCATGGTAAGGCCGACACCCCTTGTTTTATTTTAATTATCCGTAGTAAGGCCGACACCCCTTGTTTTATTTTAATTACCTGTAGTAAGGCCATCCGGGGAGGACATTCCCAAACTGAGGTTGAGTTGGACTCCGCCTTGCATGGGCCCCTTATTCTCGTAACACCCTCCCCCCACTACGGCCTTACCCAATACAAAAACAAGAATTGGAAAGAGGGTCAACAAGGGGTGGAAGGCAAAGAGACAAGGAGTCCCGACTCCCGCTGCAGAATTTCAGCACCAAATTGAGTGCACTTGCATCCAATTATTCCATTCCGCATCTAAGTATGCAGGAATTTTTATTTTTTTTTTGACTTTGGTCACTTCATTTTTCCTCTCATCTGCTCGGGCATGTTTCCGTGTAGTGTTGTGTAAAGTGGTGCCTTGGCAACATGGCATTACGGCAAGAGGATGGGTAGAGCCCAAATCACAATTTTTTTCTGTTTTTTTTGGTTGAGTTCAAGTTCCCTAGCTAACCATGGTGGTTAGCTCAATTGCTTTTTCTGTGACCGACATAGGGTCCAACTTGGAATGGTCTTTCTCGAAATTAAGCTCAAGCACACAACTACCGCCCATGTTGTCTAGGAAGTGCAAGGGTCTAGCTTCCCGGAAACAATAGTTGGCGACAAAGGCCAATAGGTAGTCAAACAAATGCAGCTTCCAATTCTTGGGAAATTTGGAAGAGAAATTTTCATAATGTTGTACAGTAGTAGTAGGGAGGGCCACTGGACAGGCTCACCTCGTTTTGTACAACAGTGTTATTCCTTGTGGCCAGGGCATTCCAGTACCCTAAAGGCAAAGGGTAAAGAACCGACAGAAAATTTCTAGTGTATCTGGAGTGCGCACCTTATCTAGTGGATATCTCCTCAACCCAGCACCCACCAGTGCACCAGTTGAGAAAAACCCGTTATGGGATTTGGATGAGCATGGGCGACCAGAGTGATCCAGCACCCACCAGTGCACCAGTTGAGAAAAACCCGTTATGGAATTTGGATGAGCATGGGCGACCAAAGTGACCCAGCACCCACCAGTGCACCAGTTGAGAAAAACCCGTTATGGAATTTGGATGAGAATGGGCGACCAGAGCGACCCAGCGCCCACCAGTTGAGAAAAACCCGTTATGGAATTTGGATGAGCATGGGCGACCAGAGCGACCCAGCGCCCACCAG
>Ga0209611_10012660_pt1 | contig 11800 bp, 8 predicted proteins | sample S1TSphgellanicum_3_FD_187693 | JGI IMG/M metagenome (GOLD analysis project Ga0209611, IMG submission 187693) | Host-associated microbial communities from peat moss isolated from Minnesota, USA - S1T2_Fc - Sphagnum magellanicum MG (SPAdes) (version 2) | ecosystem: Host-associated > Plants > Peat...
CTCTCATCAACAGATGTAGAGGTCAAGAGAACTTTTTTGGGTTTTGCTGTGGAAATCAAACTAGAGAAATCCCAAGAAAAATTCGAATGAAGCGTCAACAACCCAGGAAAATTGTAGAGGCCCCCTTGCGTACTAGGCACCATAAAGAAACAAAACCCGCAGTTTGAGAATTCCTCAACACCCAAATAAATAACGATTCTCAAACGAAGAAGGAGATATTGAGAACCCCCAAATCTTCAAACCGAAAAAAGGTTCTCCAGAAACCAACAACAGCAGCAGCCCAAGAAGCGTGAGCGCAAAATTAGGAGCTTTTCAAACAAGAGAGACGATTGTTTCCCACCCTAACCCGGAAAAAGGCCAATCTTGTCCAACTATCAATTCGTTCCAAACTAGGAAGAAACTGCTGCTTTCTTCCGTCCCACTTCCTCATGAGAGAATACCATCTAGAAACCTTCATAACAAGCTTTCCAGCCCACGAACAAACAACCTCAGAAACGAAGCACAAAGCAGTTCCTTCGGCAAGAAGAGTCCCTTGGCCTCCGTCCTCCCTCCCCAGACAAACTTTTCGTCATGCCGCACACAGACATAACACAGAAAAGATCGAAAACTGTCTGTCCGGCCAGCAAGATCCTTCACACAAGCAGGTGCTCCCAAAAAAAAGAATTAAAACCTCGAAGAAGAGGAAGAAGAAGAAAATTCAAAATTTCTACTACTTATTTATTCTTGTAAAACAAAAGCCGAACCCAAAAAATTATTAAAAACTAAAAAACCCTAAGACGTCCGAGATCTTTCAAACAACAAACAAACAACAAGAGGCTTCTTCCTCCTCCTCCTCAGAAAGCTGGAGAAAAGAATCCGAACGTGAAAACCCAAGAAAGCTAATAAGAAAGGAAAGGTCTTTCCACGCACCATAATGAACACCCCAACCAAACAGAAGAAACAAAAAGAAAAAGGCCCCAAAAAAAAGAGAAGGTTATAAAGCTCTTTCAGAAAACCCCGAAAGAGGAAAGCAAAAACAAAAAATTCTTAAAAAAAGAAGTCAAAAAAAGTCAGGCTGATTGAAGCAAACTCTGTTCTCTGAGGCCGCGTAAACAAGACGCAGCAGTTTCCTCCTCATATCAGTTAAGCAGAATAATTCACAAAAACATAACAGAACAAAACCCAAACAATGATTTCATCAAGGATAAAACAAAAAAACAAACCCCCCAAGAAAAACTCTGTACATAAATAAAATTTGCTAAACAAACCAGTTTTGCCAGGCTAATTTTTTTTTCAAAAAATATCGCAAGACAAGACACTTGGGGTCTTGGATGGAAATAAACGCATGCACCGAACAAAAATCTTGTCTTTCTCATCTCCCAAGTTCCCCCTAACCTACTGGAGCCTGGAAGCTAGACCACCTGCCTAAAACATGCAAAACAAAAATAAACCAAAATAAACCTGAAAAAAAACACAACTACCAAAAAGTCAAGTAACGCGGGAAGCTGAGGTTGTTTGTTGTTGTACATGGGACAAAACCCAATTCAAGCTTTTACCACCATGTCTAGGCCTACCAGAATAATAATATACACAAAAACATAAAGTAAAGACCTGCAAGGGTTTATTTTAGAGGTGTGGTCATAGGGCACGTTACCGCTAAAATGTCTCCTCTGCAAAGGGCGGGCATGTCATAAAACATACCTAGTCTTATGCTTATGCAGGTATTTCATTTTTTTAAAATGCTCACTTTTTATTTATCAGGTATCACGAGAAAAACATTTAAAATAGATGCACATCTTTACTCGGTGAAGGTCTTGGCCATGTGCTTTACTGGAATGGAGCGTGTGCTCAGGTCCCACCTCTTGTGGGGCCTCATTCCAGCTTTTACTCTGTGCACTGAAGGTTTTTTTTTCTTTTTTTAAAGGGAAGGATTCCACCTCGTGTTTGTGCAAGAGTAATAAACTGCAATGAGTGGACAATACAGTACAAATAACAGTACTTAAAATTGTACAATACAGAAACCTTCCTGCGAGAGGCCACTCTTACAAGATCAGGTCCACCTGGAACAGTAAAATGGCCTGTATTTTGGATGAAGTACATAAATGAAAACCAGATTTTGGCCGTCACATAGCTTGAAAATGGGTTTGAGACCTGGAAATGGGCACACAAAATGCAAAGAAGATACAGTGGTCTTCACAAGGCCCAGTTTTTTAAAGAAAAAAATTGTTTCTCATTGGTTGGCCATAATAATTGGCTCCAGTCATGGAATTGAAATAGAGTTCTCTCTCTCTCTCTCTCTCTCTCTAGATTTTAGTGTTCAATTTTTCATGTTTATAGTTGGGGGTTGAGGACACAATTAACACTTCAAGCAGAGGCCCGCATTGGGTATATCATATATGGATGGATGGTGGGTCAGTGTGGACCAGCATCTACATCTTCTTGAGTGAGGCCCCTTACTGGTTATAATTAACCACGGAAATGATATATTTGGACTCTGAGGTCCTGATTTAGTTTAAGGACATGATGTTTAGAAGTAGGCTAACCCAAGGAAAGATTAAGGTTTTTACCATGGTGCCAATGTAAGTATGTGCTGGTTCACCCAAGGCATGGATGGACCTTCTTTTTTTCTTAGCCCCTTCATTAAGGGGGCAAATGCTAAATTTGGAATCCGAGACCATGAGACCTCGATTATTTTTTTTGTCTCAGGATAAGCTATTTATTACCTTACCCTAAGGTCAGTTTTGTCATTAAATAATCCTCAAAACAGGGAAATGAAATTTTGTGAGAATATGAAGAAGGTGCCGTGTTGAAAATCATCATAATTATCATACTCTGAAGGATTTCATTACTCATATCACAAAATTATAATAGATGATGGAAAAAATAATAATTTCAAAATTAAAAACCGAATGAATTATTCGTTTTGTCAATGGGGAAACTGACCCTAGGCTAACAGTATTTCCACTATTGAGCAGTTTTTTATTTTTCAATTGGTTAAGGGTCAGGTATGGGACCCTTGGCCAGTGGTTCCCAAAAATCATAAACCCTGTTTTAACCATTTTAACAAGGGCTCCAAAAATAAAAGAAGGGGAGACAATATTCCCAAAGTTCTTAACATGTTCCCAAAGATCTTTCCGAAGATCACACTAGCTTTGCATTATTTTTTTCTAACTACTATCGTCACAGTCACCTCACAGATCTACAAGTCAAGCATTCATCAAATGCTCCGAGTCAAAGTGTAACCCTTGTACCAAGTGACATCCCTGTTTTATGGGATTCCCAAAGTTCTGAAAGTTGATTAATTACATAATTTATAGCAGTTGGGGCTACCCAATGGAAAGTGCCTATCCTTGCTGCAAGCAACAAGGTCCTATGTCAGTGGTTTTCCATTAGGTTGTTATGATGTTTCTAGTGGTTTGTAGCTATCGATTCTTCATCTGAAGACGGCAATCGTACCTAGGTGGATTTAGCAAAATCTGGATATAAACCAGAAATGAAGTACAAATGTTTAATCATCCTTCTCTATGTTTGGGTCATGCAATGAAAATCACATATATGAATTTTCTAATTTTAACTCCTTTTTTTTCCTCACTTTTACTGACCAAAATCCTCCAAAATCACTTTTTTCGAATTTTTAATTTTATATTTCTCTTTTCTAGCAATATATAGCCAGTAGAAGAAAGGCTACAGCACACTTGGTGTAACTATGATGACAACAGCATAATGAACTGAGCCCCTCTAAATCCCTTAATGAGCAAGTTTGTTTGAAGCCTATGTATACATTGCTATGTGGTTTTCTGCATCACAGAAGTCTTGTGCTCCATTATCAATACTTGCCTTATTTAAACACGAAAAATATTTGAATGTTTTGTTGTTCCCTGTTGAGTTTGTACCCACATTGTCAAGGAAGCATGAATTAGTACCTACCAATGGCTTATTTCCTGGAATTTACAATAATGATATATTTAGAACATTTGTCAAACCCTACACAAAATCACTTGAGGCATCACCAGGACACCTAAACAAAGCTTGTTAACAGGTATCTAGGGTCTTTCTCAAAAGACCAGGAGAAAGGACCTACCTTACACAGCTGGTTATTTGCTAATTCTTCCATGAAAATTACCATTTCTTTGAAAGTTTTCAAAACCCCAAAAGCTGAGGCTCTATTGATTTTGACAATTTTTGAAAAACCAAAACTTAAGTTTCTATGATTTTTATTTGTTTTTTTTAAAGATCAATGTGTTAGGTTAGTAATAAAATCAATGAATGGCCCAACATTGGTTTTTTGCAATGGGCCAACATGAACTAGCACCCAGTAGTGTTTTTTTTTTGTCAATTTTGTGATTTTGCTGAAGTGATAACCATCCATAAATATTTAGCAAAATTTGGCAATATTAAAAATATGAAAGTATACAAATCTTAAGCACCTTTTCAGCAGCTTTTCATGTTGCAGGTAATTGTGACAATTGATTTTTTTTTTGGAAGTTGTTTTCAAAATATTTTTTGCAAAATGACAAAAAATCACCACAAAAATAATCACCAATACCTTTACCTTTTTGAGTAACATCCCTTAATTAACAAAGGAAATGTGAAATTTGGACTTAAAGACCTTGATTTAGTTTAGAGCTATCATATTTACAATGTTTAGAATTAACTCAAAATAATTAGGGGCTTTTATCAATGTTGTGAAAATATCTAATTTGTAGGGTTAAAACTAGGGGTCCAAGTCCATGTGCTTGTTCTAAATTGACACCCTTTTGTTGGAATGAGCACAAGACCAAGAATATAGGATTAGTTTTTTTCTAAATCCAAAAGTGAAATTGTAATATGTAAGAATTCTCACAACTCTATAAGAATAGGGAAATCACCAATGGGGTGAGAACCACACAACACTTGTTTACCATGGTACCAGTGTGCTTGCTGATTCACCCCCCAAGGCATTTCGGAGGAACCACAAACAAATTTGGTGTTTTTAGCATGGTAGCAGTGTCACTGCTGGTTCTGCAAAGGCCTTGAAAATTGTACAAAAGAGTAATGTCTTCCAGCATGATTAAACAAACAAAAACTGACAATGCAAAATAAACCCAACCTTTTAAGTCTGAGTGGAATAACTCTAAACACTTTCTGAAGTTGGGTTGCAGTCATCAAGATTTGAACCACAATATTCAAACTACAATTTGGACCACAATGATTCAGCTCATTACTACCACAGTCTTTCCTCTCTGTCCCCCTTTAGCCTACTTTGCTCTTTGTTGTTCCACTTTTTTTGAAATACAGTTTAACAAGTTTCATCAACCTCAAGGAGGACCTTTTGCAAAGTCATCAAATTTTCTGGTCCACTCCAGGTGCAAGCAAAATTTGGCAGGAGTGACGTTTTCGTGCACTTACGAATCCTGTCATATTTTGCTTTGTGTGTTATATATAGACTCTGGAGGACATGTGGAAGAATCTATTCCTCCAAGCTCAGCTGAGCCGAGCCAATCCATGGGCATTCTGTATTTGATGAATCCTTGCCAAACAAATTTTTTCAAGGTTTGACAAACACTGTCAGCAAAACATGATAAGTCGAAAAACTCAGTCTATGTTTATATCCTTTCAGACTTTTTTGATATTTGTCCAGTCACCTTGGGAGATGCACTTACTTCAAATCCTGGAAGGGTCTAATAAGTGCTGATTAAACACATGTTGAACACAAGCGTCTCCAACAACATATGTTTAATTCGGCACGTATTAAAAACTTGTTTAGCTGTGAAAACTTTGAAGAAATTCCAGGTTGCCCATGGATCTATCTTCAACAATGATTTTTTTCTTTCATTTGCGGTGTCTCTCGAACATGAACTAGAACCCCATGGTCGGGGGAAACATTTTCAATTTGTGGAATGTACTCTAATAGTTTCTAAAAATCTTTAAATTTTTCACTTTGAAAATGTGAGAAAGAGGTAAGAATACAGATAAAGGAGACAAAGATTTATCAATTTAATAATATTTTCCTTGGCTCTCTCCCCTTTTTAACTTCCTTCATGTGTTCACATATGGTTTTCAATAGTTCGTTATTATTCATGTCAATCTCAAATCTGATTTTATTATATAACATGGACACGAAAAGGCACATATGTGTGTGTGTGGAATGAGCCATTTTGATTGGACCATCTTAAAAATTTGGAAAAACTGAAACTTTGGAAGCTCCAAAATAGAAGTTTCTATTGCAAGATAGGCCGGCTTCCTTTCAGCCCGTCTAAATAGGTGAAAAGAGAATAGCTTTGGGCACAGCACATGGGATAAAAGTGTGGTGCTATTGGGAACATAGTAAATAACACGGTGAGAATTTGAAGAACCCTTTGAGAACTTAATGAGAACACATTGAAAACAACAAAAACCCCAAATTTTCAAACCCCACCCCACCCCCCTTTGCCCCAATAGAAATTGTTGCATCACCTCATTGGTCAAATAGATTTTCTATTCTTACATTTATTTGTCACCATTTGCAACTTAGCCTAATAATGGCAAGGACACACAACTGAGGGGCTTATAAAGTACAAAATGTTGTTATTGCAAGTGGCAACATCTCATTGTATGGACTAGACTGTGATGATTACCATGAATGATCAGGACATATGAAACTATACATGGTAAATAGCATGCTCAAGCCACTTACTAACTAGATATAACTGATTCTACATGACCACCTAGCTTAGAGCATCTCCACACACCCATGCCCGTATTTTGGTCTTGATCAAGGTTTATCACATCTAACATGGAGTGTTAATTTTTCCCCCATCCTCACCCATAAATATGAAAAAGTGGACAATGCCATAGTACCTTGGAATCTTTGAAACCTTGAAACCAATCCATAAAACTGAAACTGCAAATGCATAGGAGACTACGAATAGCAAACCACACCAATCATTATGATTGGCCAATTAGAACCAGGAAGCAACAATCAGATAATATTTATTACACTCTTTTCTAGCAGGTGAACATCTTTACTATACCTTTATCAGCCTCAGCAAACTGTGCAAATATGCAGGAGCAAAACCATTTTCCTCACCCAAACCAGCATATTTTGACTTTTGAGCCCTGCTGGGGAGATCATCTCTCGTGGCGCTCAGAATTAGACCCTGCAAAAATATTTCGCACATCCAAGTTTAGTTATTTATGTTTTTCTAACCGCGCCAATAAAACTGAAACTAGGACTGCAAATAGGCGGGAGACTACTAATAGCAAGCCACCTGGACCAATCATTTTGATTAACCAATAAAAACCAGTAAGTAATAGTCAAATTGTATTATTACACTCTTCTTTAGCAGGTGTTTCGCCTTACTGTGCCTTTTACCAGCCTTGTGGAAAAATGTTGAGCCCAAACCATTTTCCTGAGTCAAACCAGCTTCTTTTCATTTTTCTTCATCCAATCTTTAATTTGCAAGGTCACATACTGAGCCCTGGTGGAGTTGCTCTTACAATTTATGGGACACATCAGAAGGTGAGTTATGAGGTTCAGCCAACCAAGAATGTGCAAAAAATATTATGAAGGTACGAAAATGTCAAAAGGCAACAAAATATGTAATATAACTGGAGAGCTATTTTCCAATGGCATGTTAGCAAGCCGCTGAAAAGAAAACGCTGGACATGATGATATCAATTTGGTCTCTTCTGTTTCATTTCAGTCTTCATGGATAGCTCTTCTTGCGTCTACTGACCTAACCATGGTTTAAAAAATCCACCGTGCCCATTGTGCAAATCATGAAAGGCATTCTGTTTTGAAGCCAAGGCCATTGTGCCCATTTTGAAGCCCAGTTGGAAAGCTTGGCTGACTCAACCCAAATTCCTCACAGGCACCTCACCACTGCCAGGGCACAAATACAGACCCTGTACTGGGCATGCTCCATAATGCAAGAAGCACACCTACTTTTTAACCCTAGTCAAAAGCTGAAAACTAATCATCCATTTCAGGTTCAGAACAAACCTTCCATTTGGGACCGCTTGCAGAAAAGTACTCTGGAAAAGAACAGAAATTTTCTATATAGGAACATTGGCAGTTGCTACTTTCTTTTGGGGGTGTTATTTTGGGGACTCACATACGCCAACTTATGTGCTCCTCTCTTGACACCAATTGGGCACAAGTGTGGCACATGAAATTTTGGAAGATTGGTTCCATGAGGTTTATCACCTCATGGGTTTTGTGTTCAAAGGCTTCACTTGTCGCATTCAAAAAGTTGGCAAAATATTCAGTACATTATTACCTATATTGTTTGTACTATGCTTGCAACGTACAAACAACCAGCATTTTCTTTAGAAATTTGAATTCAATTCTTTTTTCCTGAGCAAAAAAAATCTAGTGTCTAACTCATACAGAGGATTTTTGTGAAAAATAAAAGTGCCAAAGTCACCAGATTTGGAGGAACTTTTTTTCTGAAATCTCCATATGTAGAATATTGGTTGGAGCCAGTCGCCAAAATATAGCACGATTCTTATATTTTTTTACTCTCCATATATTTGTAATCAAATTTGGCTGATTCCGTTTGTGGATCATCACCAGTGTGGCTACATCACAAAATTGAAAAACAGAACCCTGACTACAATCTCCATATGTAGGGTAGACTGGCTGGTGACTGAACACTTAAGCACTCAGGGCAGGCTGGATCCAGAGGGAGGGCTCGTTGTTTCTGGTGTCCAAACAAAACTTGAACCCCTCTTATTGGCTCTCTGACACACTAGTAATGTCAAAAATTAGTTAGAAATGAGAAAGTTACAGCCCTCCAAAGTAAAGGGGGTCAAGAACTTATAAAAACAAATCACCGAACATTACACAGGCCGATTCCTGAACACCCAAAAATTTCCTTGTATGGTGCTTTGTTGTATTAGAGTTCAAAAATGATTTGTAAAACTTCAGGTGACACTCCTATAGCACTTTAAATCATTTAAAATAAATAAGAAATAAAAAAACTTATTAGGTTTGAAAAGTAGGAGTCCAAAGAAAAAAAAAATGCATTTTGTAAGTTGAAAAGCTTATTTTTCTTCTTGTTATTTTTTCATTATCCTTTTTCCTTTGCACTCCCAAGATGATTTTTAGAGCTTGAGGTAGCACTCGCATAACATTTAAATCACTCAAAATGAAGCACATATGATGAAAATATAAATAAATGTTTGATCATAGACAAGTGATTGATGATGGGCCAGTCTACCCTAAGTCAGATTGTTTTCATGTTCAGTAATATTTTCTGGTTTTGTACATTAAATTGATATGTTTGCAATTGATTTCATATTATATAAAATTTCAAAATCCAGATTGACAAGACCCTCCTACCTTTCATATACTATAAGCATGTATGGTAGATAACAAGTAACAACCAAAATTGGTCTTTTATGGTGTCTGTCTAAATATCAGAAGTTTGTTAGTAAATACATCAAAATTTCATTGACGGTGGGTGGGGTTTTATAGATTGATGTGTAGGGGTGCACAATTTTGGGGTGCATAGATTCAGGTGCAGAGGTTTTGAATATTGAAAATGATAAAGTTTTGGTACCAACATGATAATCAATAGGTAATAGGTGGTTGATAAATTTGCAAACCAAATATCAACCATGATATGTCAAATGCCTACATTGGCAACATACAAACCTAAAATTTGGTATTGACAGTTCTAAATTTGTGATGTATGCGTGTATGTTTTTCCCTCAATTTGTAAGAAAGTTATTAAGCAAAAATATGAGACATTAAAACATGAGACATTACAAGCAGTGGTCAAATCTGAAGTACATGTCCAGGAGGAAAGTGCGGAATTGGCTGGTTATTGATTTGCCATGTCAGTTTTTTTCTAAAATGGTTGCAAGTTAGGTTATCAATATTTTTTGACAATAACCATCAGTTATGCACAAGGATAAGTTTTCAAATGCCTGATTGATAACCATCATTTATACACTAGTTATAATTTCTTTAATTTGTAAAAATACCTGTTTATTTTTTATCATAATATTTTTTTTATTGACTGATATCTTACCTAGATGATAACCAGGTCATCCAGGTAAGTGTTTGATTTTGAAAACTCAATACTAAGCAGTTAGGTTATTAAGCGATTATCAAAAAAATTAATAATCAACTGATAGATTGTGGCTAGGACCCAGGTCAAAAATCATTATTCTGCCACCACTGGAATTTTGCAACAAATGCTTAAAGATGCATTAACATTTTTGTAAATATTAATATGCTAAACCTTTCATAGATGTTCGCTAATTTCCAAAACTTTAAACTCTAAACCCTAAACAACAGCTGTCTCTAGGACAGATACTTCAGACATAATCTGTCCCCAAATTTAGACAGCTTATGTCCTCAACTTTAACAGCAGGAAAGCTGCTTTAGACTTCTTTGTTTTCTAGCGCACACATGCTTAGACTTGTCCACTGACTAGCACCTTACATGACATCATTCTCACCTTCCCAGCACTGGCACATTAGGATTCAGTTGGTACATTGTCACTAGTTGGTGAGGTCATATGTGAGTAAATTACCCATAGTGCATAATCTTCAATTGATACTTTGCATTTGTTGGCCCCACCCACCCCAGGAGGGAGGAACTTTGCATCATGGGAAGATTTTGCCATAATTTTGTTGGTTTGAAGTTTGAACTTGAAACCCAATGTGTGGGTGACAACCGTTCTTCTTGTACTCTCTAACCTGCTTTTGTTTTTTCTTTTGGGATCGAAGTCATTTTGTATTCATATTACCTAAGCCATGTCCTTATGCTTTCATCATCATTTCGTTTGAACTCACCATAAAGTGGAGAGTGAACCTTACTGGTGGGGATTTGGGTTCTTGTTTCTTGTGTGAAATAAGTAGACCTCTTCTGGCAAGGCTCTGATTCTCAACATGTGTTGAGCAGTTACCAAGCTGAAAGCGTGGTATACAGACTGGTAGTGGTTCGGGTATCAAAAGAACCAACAAAACTCATATAACCTAAGACAATATCAGCTTCATACCAATACATGAATGGTAGGGACATGAGGACCCTAATACCAAGATAGGGTTTACTACTATGATTTTTTTCTTTAAGATTTTATACCAGTACCAGTTGGTATGTTCAAAAATTTATACCTGCCCAACATTGATCTTAACACAAATTGGCAAACATCTATGGTCTCCTTTCGTTAGAGCAACTCCACCTGTGCACTGCACAACAAATTTTGGATGGAAAAAAGTCAAAGCATGCAAGTTTGGTTCAAACAAAATGGTCTTGGTCCAACATTTTTGCACAGTATGTTGAGCCTGGCAAAAGGCACAACACAGCGGAACACGAGTAGATAGTTTGATTGGTTCAGGTGGGTTGCTATTAATCATCTCCCACCTCATTTTCAGTTTATCGGTGAGATTCGGAAAAAGTAAATGACTAATCTTAAATGTGAGAAATATAGTTGCTGAGCCAAATACTGAGCATGGGTCGAATTGATCTTAGACTATTGTGTTCTCAATTACACACAATGTGTTGTGATCACATGGTCCTCATGAAATGTCAGATCCTGAACAGGGCCTTGTTTCTTGCTAAATGGATAGGCACTTTCTGTTGAAAAATTACATTTGTGTTGAAAATATGTAGTTAAAATCAATTTTAAGAACTTTGAGAACACATTATAATGATAAATAAATAAATGTCGTTTTGAGATGAACCATAGGGACTCACCGTTCTTGCATTTGGTCAATGATCAATTAGTAGAATAGTGAGAAATCTTTTTTCCATCGTTTTTTTTATTGTAACAACACTAACGAGTGTTCCCAGACATATTCAGTCAAATTTCACATTAACTAGCGACACTTTTGTACATGATCGTTA
>Ga0209611_10012661_pt1 | contig 11800 bp, 5 predicted proteins | sample S1TSphgellanicum_3_FD_187693 | JGI IMG/M metagenome (GOLD analysis project Ga0209611, IMG submission 187693) | Host-associated microbial communities from peat moss isolated from Minnesota, USA - S1T2_Fc - Sphagnum magellanicum MG (SPAdes) (version 2) | ecosystem: Host-associated > Plants > Peat...
GGTTCCCCAAAAACAAAACCCTGGCCCTAGATTTTATGCTTCACATGAACACAAACACCTCAAAACTAATTGGTTTTCAAGATTACATGATAAAAAGATATAAGAATTCAAAAGATTCTTAACTTTCCTTCACAAAATTAAATTCTTTGAAAAGAGCAAAGATACTAACTAGGCTCCTGCATTGATTGAGGTTGTAAAAGTTGTAAGCAACCAATATGCCCAAGTGCTGCTAGTGGTTGGGCTGCTAGTGGTTATCACAACGGTTGTTCAGGTTAATAAAGACCTCAGATTTTTCTAGTGTATTTAGAGAGCACATTGCAAAGTGTAAAAACCCGCACAGCATGTTGTTTCACCTGAGTAGTGCTATCTGCGTTTGGTGATGGAAGAAAGGTTTTTGATTGAAGACCATGAACTTGGAATTGATTTCAGAATGTTCTTAGAATGGAATGAGAAATACCCAAAACAAGGTTCACAACCCATATCGCAAAAGATTGACACAATCATCAACCAAAAAAAAGGGGGGGGATAAAAGCACAGTAATACAAACCCATATACCACTCATAAACATAAGCTGCAGCAGGTGGTGGTCTGCATGCTGATTCTGAAGTTGCATAAAACACCCTGGGAAGGATGGTTAAACATCTTCTGGGAGGAGAAAAGTTGTATAATAAGCCCAGACTTGCTAAACATGGTTGACATGTGACATTGTCACAACATGAACTACACACTAGTACTACAAGACTTCAAACCAGTCTTCTTCCTATGTGCTTGCATTTCTAGGAGATCTGTGATGAGTACCAGAGAAGGAAGTTGTGTTTAAAAGAGCAACATCCAAATACAAGGGGAACTTTTCCAAGAATCTGTGAGTGGTGTCCATCTCATAGCACTTGATGTGAAAGAAGGTCATCCTCAAAGGGCGAAGAATACGACTGCTCGGACATGACTTTTACATCTAAGACCAAGTGAACTGTGGCATTCAACACTTTCTGAAGCTCCATGCGAGCCACTGTTCCAATCCGCCTATTCACAAAACAGAAAAGAAAACCAAACAAAATCAACTCCATTAAGTAGTAGTTACAAGAGCCTTCAAACTATGTAATCTTTATAGTGTCATACCACATGCTCAGTTTTGGAATGTCCTGCTTCCAGTAGACAAGACCCATGCATGCCAATTCAGACTGTGCCTCAAGGCCTGATATTATTGGGGTGGAGATTAGGCTAACATACAACAAATTAAGATACCAGATTCATGGGATGAGGTAAGTAGGTGTGTTTACCTGATAACATCTCCATTTTTGCCGATCAATATTTTGCGGTGTCCTTCTTTCTCAACCAGCAAGAGTTGTTGGATTCGGATAGAGCCATCTTTCAACACTTTCCATGAGATATGTTGCTGTTCTATCCTATATGGCAACTCCTGCAATTCTTCCCACCACAACAATATGAGGCCAATAGTAATGTCTCCATTCCTGCTACAACTACTATTACACTTGAAATCTACAAATGTAGAAAACCAGCTGGGTTTTTTTTTCCTTCAGCATTCTTTTGACTGGACTTGAAGTGGTTCGATGCCATGTAGCAAATTTGATTGGCACATTGGAAAAACAAAAAAACCCAAGGTGTGCTCAACAAGGAAATCTGTCAGATACACTGGGCACAAAACACCCTATACCACTACAGAAAAAAAAAACTGAGTGTGCTCTCAGTGGTTTTTCAATTGAGTAAAGAAATGCGTCAAAAGCCCAGCTTATGAGACTTCTGCTAGCACCCTTGTGACTGAAAAGGAGCAACTGGCCTGCCTCTTCATCCAATCGAGAAAGTAAAAGAAAATGTTCAATGAAAGCACCAAAGGAGGGATTCCTATGTTGTCATTGTCACCTTATGGAGAGAATCAAAAATGTGCTGCCGGACAACCTCAAGTGCAGTAGCTTTGGCTAACCGCTGTGGTGTAGAGTCTGCCTCTTCTTCCCATGGTCTCAACACTGCCTGCAAATCCACCCTGAAAATGCTTAACTGTGTGGAGACTTGCCTCAAGAAGCTCGTGAGATTCAAGGCTCATCACAGAGCCAATGAGACTGTGTGGTAAGACCCAAGCCCTCAATGCTCAAAGCACTTGGAACTTGGGGATGCATACAAAACCAAGTTTGACATCTACTGTTTGTTTCAGAAACTGGCCATCCTTGGAAAAAGGAACAGTCCTAGAGACTATACTAAAACATAGAGCTGTGAATTTGGGTCATCTGCAGCAACATAGAACTTTTAAAGCTTGACTTGTGTCACAAACCTAAGTGGCCCTAATCCAAGCATGTTCATATATTCCTTAACTTGATTGGTGCAGGGAAGTGCACCCCACCTGATCCATTAAATATGCTTCCAGATCCTCCACCCCATTGCCTGTTAAACTAGAAATCATAAATACTCTGCACCATCCATCAACAACCCAACCAACTCTTGTCATGATCACCCCAACACGCAAGAAGAGATGATGGTCTCATCAACTGAATATTTTGCAAAAAGAGGAAAATCAAACCTGTCAAAAGCAGGAAGTTCCCCAAACTCTTGTGCCAGAGGCAAGAGCAGCCTTTTTGGTTCAATCAAGTCCACCTACCCAGCCAAAAAAATACAACCCTCGAGGATTCAGATTACAGTAGAAGTGGCATGCAGCATGACTCTTGCAAGAAATGGTTTGCTCAAAGCCATTGAACACATAGAATCCATCAAAACCAGTGTGGAAAATCAGGACTGTTCTTAAACCCTAATAGTAGAGCTCAAACATCTTCAAGAAAGGAATATTACCTTATTCAAACATAAGACCTTCTTTTGTGATACATTCACCTCATTTCCAAGTTTCTCAACTAACCTACACACCCGTCCATCACGTCTGTCCATACAAGACATAGAGATGTATAAGCCTTACTGTTGAAAACTGGACCTTGCATCAGAAAAATTGCAACCAGTACATACAGGCAAATGATTGATTCAATAAACCAACTCCTCAAAGCACATAAAATGGAAAACCCTAAGGAAACAGCAAACTGAAAGAATCTGGAATCGGCTAAGGAAACAAACACGAGAACCCTTGGTCCCAAATTCTGCAGTCACTGCCAGGCCATTCTCATTCAAGCAGTCTGTGCATGGATGTATTATGCTTGAACAGAGTAGCAGCAGCAGATTGCTTAGTGAAGAGGACACATTGGAGAAGTAAGTTACCTTTGAGTCTGGCGGTGAGCATCAACAAGCACAATGAGAGCCTCACAAAACTCAGCTGTTTGCCATGCACTACGGACTCGACTTCTGTTGTCCACACGCAGTGGGTGACCCTTCACATCAACTGTGAGACCAGGGGTATCAAAGAACACCTGACAGGGGAAACTATTATGAACTGTTAGTTGCAGCTTCACAAACATTAGAATCCAGTGTGTGTATTTCACAGAGAGAGAGAGAGAGAGAGAGAGAGAGAGAGAAAGAATCCAAACCGGTTCTTGAAGAAATAAAAAAGTGAAGAGATGATTTACCAGCTGTGTGTCACCTTTGGTGCACACTCCCATGTGTTCTCTGTGTGTTGTATTTGTTTTACGAGAAACTGCAGAGACCTTGGAGCCCACCTGCAAAAGAAAAGAGAAAGCATCTGATTTTCTAGGTCTGATTCCTTCCACTTTCTTTCTTGAGAAATATCACACAAAAGCAAAACCCAGAGAGATTGACAAGAGCAGATCTCATAAGAAAAAAGAGGAAACCCAAAAGTCATTTTGCAACTACCATCAGGGGCTGCTGTTGATCGATCTTCATGCTGGCTGGCTGGCTAAACCCTACTCTTCAAAACCTCTGCAGAAGTTGGAAGAACCCATTACTGATGAGTCAAGACTGAGAATCGAGACAGGATTTCTTCTTACCAAGAGATTTGTGAGCTTGGATTTGCCTGCATTGGGAGCACCCACAATGCCAACCCTAAGCGATTTCTGATCTTCTTCTCGGACAACACGATTCACCTCAACATCATCGTCACCATCTTCGTCTAGAGCAATTCTGAGCAACGCCATGGCCTGAGCTTCTGCTTGCTTGTCCATCTTCCACAAAGGTTCTCGTTCATGCTCATGGATAGTCGCTGCCTCATCATCTCCATTCACAAAACCTGGCGATTCTGCTACACTAGAAGCCGCCTTCTTCTTTGCCTCTGAATCTTCGTCGTCCGCACTGATGGTGTGCAGCAGATGATGGTGCTGGGGCAGTGAGATCCCCAAGACCGCTTGCAGCTGTAACAGAATAGGAGAACTGCAGGTTGTTCTTGGTGACGACGACAGAGATGGACGAACCACAAGAGAGCGAGTGGAGTACCTCCTCACCAGTCTCAAGGTCGCGTGCATCCCTCCTCGTTGCAACGGCATCCAGAATAAGCAGCGAATGATCGATTGATCGATCATCCGGGGTTATCTATCGCGAAGAACAGGGAGAGAGAGAGAGAGCGCGAGAAGAACCTGTTGTGTGCTGTGAGCGTGGTGGGTGCGGACTAGGGTTTTAGGAGCTTTGATTAGGGTTTGGCGTTTTCAGTGAATCTCTTGCAACCCAAGGAGAATCGACACATGCGGACTACTAAACTAAGGGATTCAAAGCTTGCTCGCAAACCCATTTGCGTGAAGAAATTCCATCGGATTGCCACTGTTCTGTAAGCGTGGCGGGTGCAGACTAGGGTTTTAGGAGCTTCGATTAGGGCTTAGCGTATCCTCCAGACATTGCTCGTTGTTGTGTGTGCTTGTTTGACTGCAGTTTTGGAAGCAAAAAAAGTAACAGTTTTCTCAAGTTGTTAGGACAGAGATGATCAGGAAGCTTTGAGTCTCCTTGAGAATCAAAGAACAAACTATTGTTTTTCCCAGTGCTATCATTGTCGAAGAATGCAGTCTTTGCCTGCAGATGTTCTTTGCAATTGAGGTTTTTCCAAGCATTGGTTCTCTTACACTAAGGTTTTCCAAGCATTGATTTGATTTGCTTGCATGCAGATTTTTCTAAAACATTGATTTCTCTTGCATTGAGGTTTGCTTGCACATTATTGTACTGTTTGGAAAGTGGAAATTGATGATAGGAGGGTTGATGACTCCTTGATCTTCATTTGTGTATGTAAAGGAGGAGCTTGAGATCATGCAAAAATGTAGTGTTGTGATTTGGTCATGCACTCGGAGAAAGCAAGAGGTTCATACCAAAGATTCATGGTTGTTTCATGCAAGATGCATTCATAACCAAATGGCAACAAAGATGCTGCCTGGAATTTCAATGCTATCAACTCACTCTCAGATATTGCCTTTTTTTTGCAGCAGATCACAAACATGTTTTGTTGCATGAATTAGTTTTGGATATTGCTTTTTTGCCTAGATCAAAACCAATTCTTGTTGAATGAATCACTCTCATATATTGCCTTCTTTTTTTTCTTCCTTTTGCAGTGGATTGGAAAACCATGGGACTGCTGCTTGCAACACTTGTGAAAGATGGACACAAAATCAACGGATCTTGTGTATTGTTGCTCTTCCCAGTTAAGAACTTCCATCAACTTTGAGTATGATGAATGATGCATAGCTCAGACAGTCTGTGAGCTACGTACCTGAAAAGAAAATTCTAGCTGTTGATGCTTTTGAATGTCTGCACAAATACCTTTGTGTCAAAACATGGATCCACTTTACACTGAATCTGAGCTATTCCAGTTGCTTCTGGAACTGTCACAGAAACTCAGGGATGCAGATTGAATAATGAGGTTTTTGTTTTTGGCCCAGATTTTTGTTAGGCAGATTACTGATCTACTACACCCACTGTCATGAACTGATGAAGTCACTGGATAGTTGTGGCAGTTTGTCACTGCTATTCTTGAAAAAAGAAAGCAATGGTCTGAAACTTTGTGAGCGGCTCTTGTAAGGTTCTAAGACTCTACTGATTTTTGTGTTACCTTCATATTGTCGTTGTGGAGATTTGTCCATAAATTTCACAGATATGAAGATTCAGGCTCATAAGGCTCAATCATAGGTGTTTGTTTCTGCCACCAAATCATAAAAAGCACTGACATTGCTGCTGCCAAGGTGCAACAACAATGCAAAGGTACTGATTTCCATAAACTACTACTCAAACTTTTCAGGAAGGTGCTGCTGCTGCTGCTGCTGCTGCTGCTACCCAATTCTTCTTTTTAGTCTATTAAAACTCTAGAATTTCTCTCTTGGACAAATCCATACTTTCAAGCAAACACCATCCATGGATCTTCTGAAATCCAAAATGAAAAACCCTAAACCTTAGATAACTTCCAGAGACATGTAAACACTGCGCATTTGGGAAGAACATCAAAGTTGGGAAGCAGCAAATTCTCTATAAACTCTAGCCTTATGATTATGGGTTTTCTGACAACATCTTCCATTTGGTGAAATTAGGTGTAACAAATTTGATACCTCCGCAAAAGGCTTTACAAGTTCAAAGTTTGGAGCGCAAGCTCATTCAAACAAAACCCGCTCGAAGTCACCAATTGTTTGTGGGAGAATGGATTCAAAACAACACTTGGGCATATATATCTCATTCCAGGTGAGTGCTTCCCATTCTTCCAAGATTTTATTTTGGAGTTGCCACCCTTTGCCTTGCAATTTGCAGCCATGACCGATTTTTAAAATTTTTATAACAAAAATTGGCACAGTTGTGAGTTTTTTTGGAAGAAGTTGCAGGAATCGCTGCTTTTGTTGCTTTTGAGAATTTTTTTTGGAAATTTAGAAATTTGAAAACTTCTCCATCTTGTTATTGATGATAGTGATTTTGCGCTCCATCTTGTTATAGACAAAGATCACTTGTGCTCAATGTTTCTTTGTTTGTTCTCTTTTCTTTGAATTTTAATTTTGCAGAATATTTGTTGATGCTTTTTTTTGGCTACAAAGATGCATTTTACACTTTTCAAAAAAAAAATTCTTTCAAGTTTTTCTCACTTTTTTTTGCAAAAATAGTGAAAATTCATCACAAGAGAAAGCAAAAACCATGTTCCATCAAGTTCCCAAAAAATGTTCACACTCTAAAACCATGTTCCATCAAGTTCCCAACTAAATGTTCACACTCTAAAACCATGTTCCATCAAGTTCCCAACAAATGTTCACACTCTAAAACCATGTTCCATCAAGTTCCCAAAAAAATGAACTCACAATTCACACTAAGACCTAATGAACATTCCTCAAAATGTGGGCCCAAAATGAACTTTGCATTGTTCCATAGTGTCTCTCTCTCTCTCTCTCTCCTTAATGGGTAGAACCAACAAAGCACCAAATGTGCCTTGGACATGTGGAGGTTTGTTATTGGACAATATTAGCCATCTTTTGAGGGGGACACCATCTCGAGTTACTCATCCATTACTCATCCAATTTAACTTATTATCACACTTACAAGAAACATGGGTTGTTCATCCATGATCCACTCAACTTATTATCACATTTCACAAGAAACATGGGGAGAATGTGGAAGTTTGATGAGAATAGTTAATAGAAATTTCTTTCATTTTGTGTGAAGAAAGATTTTCTTTGATATACACACACTCACTCACATGGTGTTGTCATGTTTTTTAGATTTGGAAGTTAAAAGAAGTTGTGTCTATCTATCTATTATTCAACCATCACCCAACTAACTTTTCAAAGGTTGAATTAGCATGTGGAGTTGTGATGTTTTTCTTATTCAACCATCACCAACTAACTTTTCAAAGCTTGAATTAGCATGTGGAGTTGTGATGTTTTTCTTAGTCAAGCAAATAATAAGAAGAAGAGTGGGTGGTAATTGTTTGTTCTATATACTTTACCACATTTTACATGAAAGGCCAAATTTTGACTAGACCATGTGGTTTGAAACTTTTTTTTAAAATTTTTAAAGAATATTTTTTTTAAGGTATGAAGAGAAAAACACGTTTGTCTTTTATTCCCCAATTAAGGATCATGCAAATGGAACATGCCTAAGCTAACATTTGCCAAGAAAAGGTGCCATTTGACTAACTTTTTTTTCAAAACAACATTTTGTCAAAGGCATTTTGTTCCTTCCAATTGACAATTTCCACCAATTGTAATTGGGAATCTTGTAAAGGAGATGTGAACACACACATCATGATGTGGAGCCACCATACAATCACCATGATTCTTAGATCTCTCACACGGTTTTGTTATTGGTTTTTAATTTGATGAACTTTTCAAAATTGGAGTTCTTAGAACATCTCCGATGATAAGACCTTAAACAAAACATTGATTGTATGATCAAAGTGTAGATTGAAGTGACACATGCCTAGAGGCTCTAGTTTGTGTAGGAAGTATTTTGAACTTCAATAATCAATTGTCATGGCACACAACAAAAGTGAATTTGATGTTTGTTGTCATTTTTACAAAGGCCCCACCCATATTAAACCTTATTGAGTCTAGCATTATGAACTCCACTTGTGCATAAGAAGAACACATTTTGGACACCAATGATGCTGAGCTTGTTGTGTGGGAGGTGCTACTAGAGAATTTGAAAAAGTAAGAGAAGGCTTGGAAGCCTCAACATGAGAATTTTGTCACTATCATCTTGACATGGACAATTGCAAATGTGCATTGTCTTTGTGACACACAAAGGAGAATATTTTTGAACCATGTTTTTTGTTTGCTAACAACTTCTTGAAATTCTAACTAGCAGTATTGGAACATAATTTTTTTTTTTCAATTGTTGGAATTTTCATTGCATTTCATAGATGTTAGTTGCACATTTGCACCTTGACTAACCATGTTAACCAATTGACTTTTGTCAACAAAAATTGGTCATGTGATCCATGGGTTGGGTGTTATAAACCTTTTGAGCATGTGCATGCAAGGTAAAATTAGAGTTGATAGAAAAGTTCAATGTTAAGTTTGAATATGAAATTGAATAAGAAGAATTTTTAGATATTTGTGACATTTTATTTTTTATGTTCTTCATTTCACAAAAGTGACCAAGATCTCGCAATTTTAAAATTTTCAATGTCTAAATTGAAGCTTGATGAATTTGTACTTTATAATCCTCCCATATATTTGAAGTAAAACTTGACATTTTTATGTTTTTCACATGATTTGAGAGATTGTACATTAGAAATTTGAATTGTTCCTTGTGAATTCATTGAAAGAAAGTTCATTGTAAAAAAAATTTGGTGTGTAATTTAAATTACAAGCAACTAACCATGGATGTTAATAATTCGCACATTGTACATGGGTTAGGTTATTTGTGTGAAAATGGGTAAGTAGTCCTTCAATCCCTAAACCCATTTACTTCTTCATTCAATTATTTAAGTTTCTTTTAAAAATTAGCCTAAAGAACCACCCAAAATTGATGTAAACATAAACTTCGTATGTTGAATTGGGAAGTTTTTCAAATAACAATTTGAATGTGGAATGTGTGAAGGTGTGTGGAACCTAGTTTTACACATATTTTGGTATTTTTTGTTTAATTGTTTATAACATTGAATGTTTACAACAGATAAACATATATTAGGTTTGTGAAACATCCAAATTGTTAATTGATTCAATGTTGAATGTTGCACATTGCAATTATATGAAACATTATTCCATAACTCAATTGTCTACATTAAATTAAGTGTTATTGGTACATAACAAGGAAGGTAAATAAGGCAATAACAAATTATCTTTTTTCCTTACTAAATTCAACCATCCCATATTTGACAATAAGCTTTATGAGGGGGCATTCAAGGTGTGACGAAAGATTGTTAGTGAACCACAAGTCTAAAAACACCTTAAAACAAAACTACCATTGAGGTGGATTGTTTATGGTTTTTTCTATTTTTAATGTACTATGGAATAGCCCCCATATAGCACCAAAGAATGTGACAAGCCCATTATGGTGAATTATCATTTCGTTAGATGATAATGGGTTTTTTGGGGCCTATTCCAAAACATAATTGATTTTTCATCATTGTTTCACATTTAAAGGACCTTTACTAATTTGTTTATTTGCATTAAAATTAACATTAACAACACCAAAAGTAAAATGACTAAATTATTAAAATGGTTATTTATCCTACCTAGGAAACCACTTAAAAGTGTGTTAAAAAAAAAAAAAACCAATTACACTATAATAATAGCCATAAAAATGAACACGTACATTGGTACAAATAGCAAAAAAATTATCTAAAAAATCATTTGATGATTTTTTAATAAAGGTTATACACAATCCTTCTTTATATGTTTCTCATTGTAAGCTTTTAGGTTTGCTTTTATTATATTGGAACTATGCATAATCATCTTTCACTATTATCTTATTATTTAGAATGAAGATTTATTATTGTTTAGTCAAGTTATCAATACTTGAGTTCATCTCAATTTATAGGCAAAAAACTTTGCAAATTGGGATTGGAATTTTGGTAATATGAATCTCACTATCAACAATTTATTGGGTGTGTTGTGAATTAATATGTACTCATTATTGACCTTCTTTGTAGTCGTAGGGTGAATGAAACTTGAAAAATGAGTGCACCATTTGCAAGTGGGCAAAGTAATTCCTCAATCCCTAAAAGAATATCTTAAAAGACAATTCATAAGTGAACCACTTCCAATTGAGTAGTGCAAGTTGCAATCCTTAAAAAAAAAGTGTGTAAACAAAACAAGAAATAGTTTCTTCAATTATAAGTTGGCATTGATGTGAAATGAAATAAAAAATAATCCTATAATGAACATTGAATGCCCAATCAATCTTTTTTTTGTCTGGTGATTTTATTTTATTTTATTTTAAAAAAATTGTGATTTTCTTCACAATCTAAAAAAAATTCAATATATCATTCTTTTTTCGCAAAAAATTCCCCATTTAACAAACTCAAAAAAAATCAAAGAAAAAAAACAAAACACAATGCTTCAATGCAAAAACATGGTTGGACAAATTTGGAATGTTGGATGCCAACCAACCAATCCACTATACTAACCAATTTTCCAATCATTTCCCTTTGTAGATTCCGAAATTTTTTTCCTTTGTTTCTTCTATCCCATTTTTGATATCTTACATATTGTAATTTGTTGTTATTCGCTTATGATCCATCTATGAAGGAAGGTTGTTTGTTTGTTTTGTTTGTCACATTAAGACTTTTTGAAACCATGATGCTTTTCATCACACCCTTTTTACCATTGGAAGGAAAGCCTTCAATGAGATAAGGGTGCATTGAATTGGTTTCATAATGTTTCAACTTATGATGGAGAAGTTATTGAATATTGAACAAGTTTTTCACTTAAAATTTGTTTAAATCAAAACAAAAAACTAATAGAGGAATTTGAGTGTGTCTTTGGCATTGATGGAAAACCTTTAATGAGTAAGATTTAATGAAAGTGATTTGGGGAAAAAAAAAAAAAAAAAAAAAGAAAAAAAGGTGGAGGAAATATTAAATTTTGAATAACTTTAGTCATTGAAAATTAAATTAAATTACAAAAAATGTTTTTGAAAGGAAAAATGTTGAGATTGAAAATTTAACACCTAAGTTAAGATGACATTCATTTTTTTTTCATTTTAAATTTGGTAGGTTCAATTTAATGTTTTTTCCTTGGTGGATTTTTTTTTTTTTGAAATGGTAGAAAAGAATTTATTTGAGGTTTTTGATCACCAAATATGGATTCTTTTTTTGTAAATAAATTGCCAAATTCTACAATAGGTTCTAGTAATAGCCCATATCATGGTAGGATCAATTTTTTTTCTTTTTTGCCAAAATTTCACCAAATGGAATTTTTTTTTTCAAAATGGCAATTAAAATGTTCAAAAAGGTTTCTTAATTACTAAAAATTTGAAAATTTTATGTAAATTCTATAAATAT
>Ga0209611_10012663_pt1 | contig 11799 bp, 10 predicted proteins | sample S1TSphgellanicum_3_FD_187693 | JGI IMG/M metagenome (GOLD analysis project Ga0209611, IMG submission 187693) | Host-associated microbial communities from peat moss isolated from Minnesota, USA - S1T2_Fc - Sphagnum magellanicum MG (SPAdes) (version 2) | ecosystem: Host-associated > Plants > Peat...
ATTGCCTCCAGCTTTTTTACTGGGGCGAATTTTAGCAATGTGGCTACCAAGAAACCAAAAAAATATACGAAAAAAAATAGGAAAAAAATTTCTAATTTGAGTTTTTTGGCAAAATATTGGACTTTTTAAAAATCTTTATATATATATATATATATATCCTGATTATCTCTGTTCAGGATGGAAAGTTCAAACCAACGACACTCAAAAAAAAAGAAGGAAATGTTCCCTGAAGTTCCCAAAAAGTGAACTCATAGTTCACACAGGAACACCTGGTGAACATTCCTCAAATTGTGGGACCAAGCAAAAACTGCATTGTCGCATAGTCTCTGCCTTTGCAGGCAGAGCCAACAAACAGTTTTTTGTCCGGATAGTCAGAAAGGTCCAAGCCAAAGAATCACCCAATTTTAGCAAAAGCAAAAACCTGATGCAAATTGAAATACCTAGACATTCACCATGTACTTATATACTACCTACTCTGACCCTATCTAAGACATGATTGATTTGATGGAGAAATAGTTGGCAAGTTAATGCTAACAAGTCACTAATAATAATAATAAGTACTATATAGATTAGAGGAACAAAAACTTAATGCTAACAAATCCTCATATAAAAATAGACCTATTATTACCTAGGGGCCAAAATCCGTTAAGCTACTATACTCTATAATGAATCTAATCACGGTATCCTTGCCTTGGTAGGCAAGGCCAACAAATCACTATGAACAATTTTTTTGAGGGTGAGTACATGGGTGATTTGTTTTGGGACATTATCGTATGATTTTTCCAAGACAATTTTGGAGACAATTCCTATCGTATGGTTGTCCCTGAACATTTTCAAAGACAATTTTAAAAATAATTGCATGTTTTTATTGTTAACTATCTCACTTCTTTTCCTTGCCCACCAACATGGATATGAAAAAAATAAATTAAGATATGTCTTTTCATGTCCATGAATTGTATATTAATTTAAATTAAAATTGACATTGACATAAATAATGATGAATTATTGGAAACCATATGAAAACATCAGACAAAAATAAAAAAGTTGATCATCACTGGTAGGGTGTGACAATGCAGAGCCCAAATAATAATTAGACTCGAGGGAAGAAAAAAATTGTTACTTTTGGGGCTTTCCCCAGTACAAACTGGAGTTGATGCCACCAACTCACCATTCCTTAAGTTAACATATTAAATGTGTCTTTTTAAGTGGGAGAACACAAGAAAATCTTTAACTTTTATTAAATGAATGTATGAAACATTTAAACTTGTTATTAAATGTTACCAGGTTAAATGCCACTCAGTCTCTACTACACAATAGGACATAAGTTTGAGCATGCTCATTAATGATTCTTAAGAGTTTTCTTTTTCCAAAAACAAAATTTACATGTATTTGATTTTATGATCAAATTATAATTATGCTTGAAATTGAATTTTTGGAAAGTTGAATGATTGATAAATCTAAGGAAGTTGGACAATTGAATACACAAAATTAAGTTTCAACCAATTGAACCTTGAACGAATTCAAGGGAGTGAAGAATGGATAAATTTTAAGAAGACAATGGATGAATATGAGTAAGTCGGCCAATGAATGCACCAAGGGAAATTGAGATACATAAAACATAGGAATTTGGATTTGGATTTTTTCTCAAAATAATGAATTAAAGGAACTCTAGCGATAGATAAACCCAATGACATTGGGAAAGATGGAATCCAAGAAAATGTAAGGTAAATGAAGGGAAATTGGGAAAGATGGAAGTTAGCAAGTTTGAAAAAGTTGGACATTGGATGAGTGCCAAAAAGTTGGGGGACATTGGTCTTGGGAAATTGATGAACATAGGATGAATATATGGAAGTTTGGAAAGATTGAATCTTATGAAGATGGACAGACGATGAAATTATAATCCAACTTCCCCAAGTTCATCCATTTGTCCAACTTTATAGACTTGTCTCTCATTCAACTTTCCCAAGTTGGGTCACTATCCCATTTCCCTTGGTTCCAATTTGCACAATTTTCTCAAACATGTTAATTTTCCAACTTCCCCGAGTTTAAGCAATGTCCAAATTTTAAAGAACATAAGATTCATTTTACACAAGCAAGCTACCAAGCCCATTGAGTACTAAATAAGAAGGATATGTCCAAATGGTCAAATGGTCTTGACCATATTTGAACCTTGTCTCCTACACTGAAAGGATCACTTATGCAACAATGTATCAAGTGACATTCATATAGGAGTACATCAAATTTCATGGAAAATTAACAGACTTAATTCTAAAAATAAGTACTACATCCAAAAATATTGAAGAAAACTTTTCCTACTGGGGCCTTGTCCTTAATCCCTCCTTCCCACACCCCTAGGGTTGGATTTGGCATAGTGCCAATATGGTTGTGGTCCTTGACACCATCTCTCATGCTTGTGTTTGATGATGGTATTTGTGCAGTGAGTACTCGACATAGTAACACATTTAGGGCTAGGAGTACTCAGCGCATCCATTAATGAAATTAACAAGCATTGAAGAGTTTTAGCATATACTGTCAACTAGGTATTAACTTAAGAGTAAAAGTAAAGTCAGAATTTGTTGGCCCCTTAAAGCTCATTAGAGCTTCCCCACCCATACCCCGCTCCTTTATGGCCTTTATTAGTGTTTACCATATCTAATATATGGAGTTATTCGCCCACCCACACCCCCTATTTGTGCCTCTAGTTGTGCCACATACAACAGATACTGTAGTTCCTTTTTCAGGTTTGGCAGTTGGGTCCCAAATAATTATTTTATTTTTAAAAATCTATTTCACTAGTTTTTAAAAATTATGAAATTTCGGCAATAAATATAGGTAGCTTCTTTGGTACATTCCTGTACTCTAAACCTCTAACATTTTGAGATCAGTTTTTTGGGTACTTTTTCCTCCTTGTAATTTTCTTGAATTTCATTTCAAACAGATCATTTTCTTAATATTCAGCATTTTTAAAAAAATTACTGCCAAACCTGTAAACGTATTACCGTAGTGTTAAGTATCCCCGACCCCCACCTATAAACATGAAAGAGTAGACAATACAAAGTAAAAGACTATTTAAGCAACACCAGCTAGCAAGTCATTATGGCGGTTGAATAAAAAACATCTTCAAAACACCCAAGATTTTTCTTAGTTTATTTGGAGTTCCTCTTACAGAGTGCAAAATCTTGTGTGGGCATTTTGGAAAATGAAACAACTTTAGACATGGGCATTCTGTTTTTAAAAATGTATTTCGTTGTTTTATTTTCCCATGATACCAAGATGGTTCTCACAGGACACCCATCGAGTATCATGGGAATTTTTTTAAAAAAAAAATTTGTTAATTTTTAGACTTAGTAATGCTCTCAAAGACCGAGAGTTCCAAAAGTAAGCACCCCTAAGCTCTGCCTTGGGCTGGTGTTTACTTCCAGAACTCCCTTGCTCCTGAGTTGTTAGAGCATCTCCCGCAGTGCTCAGTATGTGATTCCACAGAGCAAAATTATATGAAGAAAAGTCAAAATATGCCGGTTTAGCTCAGGAAAATAGTTTTGGCTCAGCATAATTGCAGAGTTTGCGGTGGCTGGTACAAGGCACAACAATACTGTGCACCTGGAGAAAAAAGTTTAATAAATATGATCTCAATGTTGCTGAGTGTTTCTGATTGGCTCAGAGTAATGATTGGTACAGGTGGTTTGCTATTAGTACTCCCCAACCTATTTGCTGCCCCCGTTTCAAATTTTATGGGTGGGCTTGCAAAAAAGTATGTAACTATACTTGGATGTGAAAATAATTTTGCAGGGTCACATACTGAGCATTGCTGGAGATGCTCTTACCCTACATGTACTAATTTTTTGACTGTAGTTAGAGGGCATGTTCACCATTGTAACTTTTGGTCCACTGAGGGTGGACATTTCAAAAGATGAAATGCCCACCCTTAGTTTTTTTAATAAATTTTGGGCGAAACAAGGATCACAATAAAAACCAATGGCTGAAACCATTATTTCCCTTGTACCTGGAGGATTCTTCTTGCCAGTCTCATGAGAAAATATTTGAAAATAAAAAGCCTATGGTTCTTTAAACACATTAAAACCCTTGGCAGGAGTGTTAGGGACGGGCAGGTTCTAAAATGGAATTCTACCTCAAAACTTTTTGTTTCTCAGTGGAACACTCTTCCATAATTGAAGGGATCTTCAGGCCCTTGTCCTAGTGCCTTATTGGTCTTACCCTACACATAATTTAGGTCTGGTGCTGTCACCATACCCTCACCTGCAGGTTCCAGGTTCAAAAAACAAAGAACTCCCCCAGGACTGTCTCCCCAGGTTGAACCAGCACCTACACTGGTACCTTCACCTTCTTGAGTAAGGCCTCCTCAAGCTAATAATTAATCGAGGAAATAATTAATTTAGACTCTTAAGACCTTTATTCAGTATATGGATGGGATATTTATGAGCCTATAATGTTTAGAAGCAACCCAAAAAAATTGTGGTTTTTTTACCAGTGTTGGGCAGTTCTCTCCAAAGTGAGAACCATCTTTTTGAAAATTTTAAAGGTGAACCTGGAGGTCGAATGTGATAACCTTCCAAGGTATTAAAAAAGGTTGCCAGTTTTTGGTTTAGGGTTTACTCAGGTTTTAGTTTTTAGTATGGGCTCTGGGCAGTGCAGCCTCTCAACAGCTTCTTTAGCGCCTCCTTTAGTGAGAGCTTCACAAAGAAGTGTCCCACTTTTCGACAAAACGAGGTCAACTTGGCCCCACCTCTATGCTCCTTTGTGCTTCTTTGCTCTCGTGTTTCGTTGTTGCTCCTCTTGCTTTGCTGCTCTTGTGTTTCATTGTTGCTCTTCATACTTCATTGCTCCTTTTGTTTCACTACTCTTCTTTGGTGCATCATTATTGGGTGGTGTTTCATTGCTCCTTTGTGCTTCGTTACTCCGTTGCTCACCCAGATATCTTTTTGCCCCTTGTTGTTTTGTTGTTGCTCAATGTTTTGTAACTCCCTTGCCTGGATCAATACTTCGCCCTTTCCTTTCTTTTTTTGAAATGTGTTGGAAATTCAGAATTGTTTGGGAGGAAACTTGGAAGCATCCAAGCTAATAGTAAGTTTCTTTTGTTCTTCACTTGGTTTTTTTGAAAAAACAAATCTAGTTTTCCTTCCTCAATTTGTTTAAAGATTTTTATTTTACCTTTTTTTGTTTTTTTCATTATTTACTTGGTTCTGATGAATTTATTTATTTATTTGTTATTTTGTAGGGATTTTTGGAAGCAGCCCTGGAATTTTTTATTTTTTGCCATAGTTATAATTGAGCTTTATTATACTTGCTTGTAAATGTTTAGGTGTAACAAGTTTTGAGTCTTTGTAAATGTTTAGATGGTTTTTAGACCAATAACTAAATCTTTAAAACCTTATAACACTTAAACCATTTTATAATTCACAAAATTTCTTGTTTCATCTTTTCCATTATAATCACATCAATTTGAAGATTCTTGTAAAATGGAATCTTCAATGACTAATGAAACAATAATAGAAAATGAACATTGTGATATTTTCCCCAATCAAATTTCTATAGAAAAGGTATCTTTGACTAAAATTATGGAAAAAAATAAAAGTTTGCAAAAACAACCTAATGCCACTTAGAATGAAAGAGATAAAACTAAAGAAAATTTATAAAAATTGCATTTGCAAAGAGAAAAATGGAAAGGGCATGATAGGAATGCATTGTGTTGGTCATTTTACATTGTAAATGATAATAACATTGTTGATGGAAGCAAACCTTAAATCATGAGGTGTATGATTTATCGTGTAATTTTTGTCCTTTATAATCCAAGAACATAAGAAAGGAGAGGAATTATAACATATTCCAAAAAGAATGGCATAATAGTTCTGGAAAGACATGTAGATGCAAATCATGTTGCATTTGTAAAGAGATTTGAAAACATGAAGTCTCCGTTAAGAAATGTACTAGAAAGACAACTTGCAAAAAAAAGGCCAAATGTGTCTCTCTAAAATATCAAAGTTTTTTTATGCAAAAGATCCTTTTAAGAAAGATGTTGTGCAACAAAAGCAATTTTTGCAAAACCTTGCCTTTTTGGTTATCAAAATTCATCTCCTTATTCAATTTGTTGACAGCACTTGGTTGAAATGTCTTGTAATGCATTTATGTCTAGGACTTGTGTTTCCATCAAAAAAACTGTTTTCACAAAAGGTTTTGATGATTTGGTGGAAAAGACGATTTAAAAAACTACGTGTTGCCTAAATTGAAACAATGTTATTATGTAATAGCTAATTTTGATTTATGGATGTTAAAGGGAGCACATGATTTTTTGCATTGGCGATTAGCTTTCTAAGTGAAGAATGGCAACCTCAACATATTACAAGAAGATTGTTTGAGGCAAATGAAACTATAGGCCAGGCTATGGCAAGAAATTTAATTGAATTGTTAGATCAATATGATTTAATGAAGAAGAAAATTATTGCATATGTTAAAGATGAAGGTGCAAATTTGAATGTCATGACAACAACTTTAAAATCTATGGTTAATTGTGAAGTTTTTGGTATGGAAAATAGTTTCCAAGGCACTTGTTTTGGTCATGCAGTTTTTTAAGCATGTCAATATGGGACAACAAAAGAAAAAGTTTGTAAATGCTTGAAACATATTTTTATTAAATCAGCCCAATCTGATTTACAAATGTGCATAACTTGGCCAAAGAAATTTGGAAAAAGAAGACATGAATGGAATAAAGCTTGCATTGATTTTGGAATTTGTCCAAGAAAGCTAAACACCCCTGTCAAAACAAGGTATTTTTTTAGTTATTTTGTTTAAATTATAGTTAAAGATTTGGCTTGCAAATTTGCAATCTATTTTTTTTTAACAAAATACTAGCAGTTTGCTAAACATTGTGTAGGTTTGTAAGCAATGTAACCTTATTTCAAGAGGCCTTATTATTTCAAAAGGCCAATGTATTATGTTATAATTCACAAACTATTGTTCATGTTTTTGGCCAAGTTCCCCCTATTATCATTTAACATATTTGTTAAACAATTGTTGATTACTTATTTTTAATAGTTATTATTTGTGTTCTAAATTAGTCCAAAGATCATTGATTATTTAGTGATGCCCTAAATAGTGCCATCACAATGAATTCCAAATTAAAGAAAGATGTTGGAATTATACAAAACTTAGACCAGTTTATGGACAATGATTCTGCAATTATTCTTGAATTGATTTTGTTTGTTTTTAACATTAAGAAAAAAGTTTGTGGTGTCTTTGATTATTTTCTTTCATTTTAAAGAAAATATGAAGAAAGAAAAGCCCATAACATGTTTTCCTTGATGTTAAATCCACAATTAAAAATCCTTCATTTGGTATTTTCATTTGTTGGTTGTGAACAAAACATTTATATTGTAAAATAATATGATTAGAAGTCTTTACAACCTATGCTTTTGAAATGTTATCATCATTTACATCATGTGATAAATTGTGTTGTTGAATTTACAAAGCACAAATCTTATGAAGATAACAACTTGGATATTTTTGAAATGACTTCTAACACAAGTGAACTAATGACAAAATTAGTTAATAGACAGCTCTTGATTTTTAAGAAATTTCAAGCAGATCCTAAAAAGATCAAATGCCTTTTGCAATGGTGGTAGAAACATGAGTCTATGTTCCCTGTTGGTTTTCTTGTTTGACAAATATTAAAAATTGTTGGATCATAAATAGAGATAAAAAAGATTTTTTCTTTAGTTGGCATTTTCACAACCTTAGAAGATGTCATTTACAATAAAAAAAAACTTGAAAATTTTAATTCTTGTTAGCAAAGATTGGCCTAATGATGCTAGAGTTGGTTGTAAAATCTCCTAGTGATTTAATAAAGTTTATTGAGATGAATAAATCATTTAAAAAAGAGTTACAAAAATTTGAAGGTGAAATCGAATGAGATGAAATTTAAAATAAAAATTTTAATTTTTTGCATTTGTTTCATGTTTTGCAAGTAGTTAATTTAATTTTTCATTTTAAATTAAAAAGTCACATTAAATTAAGTAATTAAAAATGATTGGAGTTTTAAAATTTTGAAAACCGGCTTGTGAGAACTAGCACTGAAAACCGGGGCTAGTAATTTTTATGAGAACTGGCAGGGCTGAAAACTGATGGGAATTTTTTTTACAAAAATCTGAAACCCTTAAAGTATATCAAAATCTTTTTTTAAAAAATTAACGAGTACCTTAAAGGCTCTTTAAAATGGTTGTGATAACCAAAACCGATGATTTTCAAACAAAAAAGTGAGAACCGCCCAACACTGGTTTTTACCTTTGTTGGGCGGGGATATCCAAAAATTTCAGATATTGAACCCAGATAACAAGTCAGATATCACAAATTGTGATATCTGAGATGATATCATGTCCACTTGATCTCAAAGTTATGAGATTGGGCCATATAGTAGACATATCCGCAAATTCACCTCGTCTTTGGGCCTCCTTTCATCCCCTAACCCCTCTTTTGGTGGTATCCATAAAGTAAGGAAATTTTATTAAATCTCAGTGGCCTACCAAGATCCAAAATATCAGACAAGGTTTAAAAGTTTAAGGTTTGAGGCAGCTGCTACATCAAATCCTAATCACTAGACTCTCAGCCTCTTTCCTGAAGTAGAAAGGGGCCCAGGCATAAGCTTGTGTTCACCTTTTTCTTTTTTTTCTTGCTACATCTTTATGCTCATTGCTTGTACATTGTTATGCTCGTCCTCTTCTTTTGCACTTTGTTCTGTCAAGAGTATGAGGGTTAGTTTGAGCAAAATGGGCTTGTGGGTATTTAATTTCTTTCCCTTGTATACAGATTGTTTATAATAAAATTGTTGAATTTTGTTATCTGATCCGTGATAATTGTCTTGAATATTCAAGATATTTTTTTTTTCAGGATATTTAAAAGAGTGAGATTTGACCTTAAAGTTTTAAAACTTGAATATCCTTGCCAGATATATTAAATAAAGAAAACAAAAAACAAAAAAGGATCCAACTGGGTCTTACTATTTTGAAAAACAAAACCAATACATTTTTAAAAAAAAAATGGGATATCGATATTGGCCTAACACTGGTTTTTACCATGGTACCAGAGTAGGTGCTAGTTCACCTCAGGTTGGCTTAGATTAAATTAAATAACTCGAATTTGGGGAGAGTGTGTGGAGGTTAACTTATCTTGCAACAATTTCATATTTACGCTCAATTTTACCGAAAGTGAATTCCAAGCTGCTGAGGGCCACGGGAATTTACTATTTTTAGTTATGCAAAAAAGCGTAAAAGCGGGTTTTCGCCAGAGATGCCGCTGTGCATGGGTCGGCGCTTCCGAAAAGGTCCCAAGCAAAACTCCATCGAAGAAAAGTTGCGAAATACAGGGAATCTGGGGAATTTAATTTTCCAAAATTTCTAATTATGGCTATTGAAAATGTCAAGAAGCACTTGATTTTAGCACTTTTAATTTGAAATATAACTTTTTGGCTATATGTATCTGGCCAAAAAAAGGGTGACTACAACCCCCCAATTTGTCACTAGTATTTGTTACTCCAGGACAAGCTTTTTTTGGCTGCCTATATATAGGCAAAAAGATATATTAAAAAGTAAAAGTACTAAAATCATGTTCTTTTTGAGATTTTGAATAGAAGAATTCGACCACAATTTATGAAAAATCTCCATATTTCTATACAGGGTTCAAGTAAGTAGCCAAAAATATATAAGTGTTTTTAATATTTACTTTCATATTTAGCTTGTAACAAAATTGGGCTAAATCTTCATCTGGATCAACACCACTTTGGCCACAATTGACACTAAAAAAATTTAAATTTAAATTTCTTTAAAATAAAATTTTAAAAAATAATTATTAAAAAAAAAGCCACTGCTCCATGAAGCTACCCATCATGGCCAGGGTGAACAAGCACCCATGTTCCTTGCTACCTTCACCTTTTTAACTCAGGCCTCTTAGTGGCCATGTTAAGCCAAAAAAACAAATGTTACATTTAAACGCAAAATTCGAACTCTAAAACCATGATTCAGTCTAAGCTATGGGCTATTTTTGTAATATCTAGAAATAATTTTAAATGGATTTTGTCATTTTTACCATGGTAAACAACTGTGGGTAACTGGTTCACCTAAGGCACCACCCCTCCCATCATGGGTAGCATGGCCGACAACGAGCAGCACCGCAATGATTCCCCTCCACGACCACTAGGCCAGCCTACCACCGTCGGAACAATGATGGTGTGCGTGGTAAACAATTACACAGTCGTTGTCGTCGTCGTCAACAATTTACGGCTGCCGCGTGTCGTGGAGCATTTACTTTCGGCGTAACAGTAACACGTACAAAAGGGCCGCGATTACGGCTCCCCCAAAAGGAACGGGCCGGACGGCCATTGGAAGTGAAGCTAGCTGTAATAATAAAGCACGTAGGCAAGTAGGTTTGCAGGCAGGGGTGCAGCGCAGCGGCCGACACAGGAAATGATGAGAGCAGGAGGCAGAAACAGGTATTGATGATTGAGGGTGCGTAATATATCGCTACAATGATGGGTAGTGTGGGATGCTCTGTCTGTCATCGCGATTGGATATCACGGCAGCAGCTACGATTTGTAAGCCGTATTCCCTCCAACCACGTCCGGTTGTGACTCCACAGCGGGAGCATGCATGCGCGCTGGAATTTTATCACTAACGACTTTCTTAATGAAAAACGGAATTGCAGAAAATGATCTGCCGCCGCGGGGGAGGTGTGCCCCCGCCGGAGTACCAGTGTTGGCCGGTTATCGGTTACCGGGTAAGTCGCTTCTTCTTCTTTTTTCAATTTTTTGGGACCACACAAGTTATCAATATCAATATTACAAAATTGGTTTCCCATTAGGTTATTCAAAAATTGGGTAATAAATTTTAAAAATTATGTATGAAGGTAGATTATCAAATAACCGGTTGATAATTGGCATGTTATCTTGTCAGTTAATACTTGATTATAAGGTTTTTTAAAACAATCCAAATTATTATTATTTTCTGGTTTCTTATTAATTTTTTGTATTAGTGTTTCAATATGGATAACCGACTGGATGATAATTGGGCCATCCAGCTAGGATATTAGATTTTTGAAATTTTGATACCATATGATTATCAATTGAACTAGTTATTTTTAAAATCAGTAACACCTGGTAGGTTATTAGAAAACTAGCTTGATAACCGGCTCGATAATAGGGTCAAAACTCAATAATCAGCCAACACTAGAATGAATTAGTGTTGGGAAGGTGGGCATAAATACATATATACTATTGGTGTAAAAACAGGGTGAAGAGTAAATGATTTTGCACTTACCTTGCCGAATTCTCGGCATGTACATTTACCCTGCCCGGTGTGTGCACTTATATACAACACAAGCCCACACTTTGAGCAAAGGATATAAGACAAAGTACGGTGCTATTGGGAAATATTCTGAATGCCCAGTATTCGTTGCACGTTGCCCACCTTAATTGCTTGAGTTTAATTTTGATTTAAAACTTTGATTTATCAACAATTTTGAATTACTTTTTACAAGAGCTTGGATACATACTGTGATTCATATTAATTAATTATGATGCATCTCAAAACTTCTTCTTTTTTTGGGTCAATTTGATTGGTCAGTCATTAAAAAATTCTGAATTACCTATCGCCCTCGTCCTATACATGAGACTTACAGTGAAACCAGATATTAACTCCGGTTTGTCCACAACTGAGTCATAACCCATAACCGGCATCCAGTGGATAATTTACCGGTGTTTACTGGTTAAATTTGGCCCGTCTCCGGGATCCCGGGCCG
>Ga0209611_10012665_pt1 | contig 11798 bp, 8 predicted proteins | sample S1TSphgellanicum_3_FD_187693 | JGI IMG/M metagenome (GOLD analysis project Ga0209611, IMG submission 187693) | Host-associated microbial communities from peat moss isolated from Minnesota, USA - S1T2_Fc - Sphagnum magellanicum MG (SPAdes) (version 2) | ecosystem: Host-associated > Plants > Peat...
TAAAAGATAAAATAGACCTTTCTAATCATTTAACATAGGATCTTGAATCATGTATATTTGAAACCAACATCCTTTTAAACTTAACTATACTTTCAAAACCAAACCCAAAAAACTTAGCTATTTTTGAATTCCCAATTTATATTTAATTGTTTCACACATTAAATTGAACAAAGGGTCAAACCCATGTCCAAGTAAAAACCTTTTGAATTAAGATGTTCAAAAAACCACCATACATAAGCCTTCAATTCAATTGTTAAGAATCAAAACATGGATCAGTTGAATAATGTAACCATGAAAATAGAGGTCATTGATAAACATGAATTCAATTTTTTTTAAATAATATTCAATTAACAACTACATTGTATTATATGGCCAATGATCATCCCTTAAACATTTTCGATTTAATTCATAAACCTAGTAATGCATAATTGCAAGCACTATGATAATATTCAATATTCCTTTAAATCCCCTTGATTTGTATCTAATGAAACAATTTATGTTGAGACAAATTTAAAAGAAATAATGTTACATTAACCACATGTAATGTTATTGTTGAACATTGGTTTGTAGGTCTTGAACACAATGTGTAGGGTTGGTGCTACTCAGACATACATATTGCATCCTTACATAATGTGAGGACTCCACATAAATCAAATTACATTATAATCTTAAAGTGTATTAAAAATAAAATTGATTCTAGCCAAAATTTCTTTCACTAATAATTTCTTTCATAATGCATAGATATTGTCTCCATTTTAGGAGGTGGATTATATGGACCTTGTAGCACTATGAAAAAATTATGTCCGTTGCAACTAAAAAATGTTTGATAAAACTAGATTACAACTAGATGGCTTAGTTACAAGGAATATGATTTTGTCATAGTGTGATGCATGCTAGGGTGCTTATTATAAAGATTGAAAAAATTTGTAACTTTGTGTAATAAATGCAACATAATAATACAAAAGCTAGCCTTTATCCCACATGGCTTGATAGCAAATTATTAAGGTGCATTCTTCAAAACACTCCAATGTGAGGTATTATGCATGTCTTGTGTTTTTTTTGTGGAATAGGTGGAGAGCAACAAGCCTATCCCTTACAAATCCAACCCCACAACCTATGTGCACCATATCTTTTTATTTTGCATTGCCTTTTTACCCTTGGATTGCAAGTATGCCATAGATTCCCCCATCATGAATGCACCACTTACAATTACTAGCAAAGATTATTATGGAAAGCAATCTATTGATGTTATATTGTTTAAAATCCATATGTCATGCATAACAACTTTATAAATTCCCAAAACAAAAATGATGGAAACTTTTACATTGTCTCCCAAAAGCCATACTTGGTCAAGCTTGCACAACAAAAGAATGTTTCTACCTACAATCATACACTTTCAACATGAAGGTCACTAACAATAGTAACATGAAACAACAAATGTTTAATGATTGAAATGGGAATTAGGACTTAAGGTATAGAGTTAACTACATCTAAAATGGAGTTAAGGACATCAACTGACATAAATATGTGATACCAACCATTAAACCCATTTTCAGCAACCAAAAAAAAGAGGAATGGGAATAGGTTTTGAACAAGAATGTTAAGAACAAACTTGGGTTTCAATATGTTATTTGACCAACCTTAGAAAGGTTATCAATGCTACATTCAATGGTTTGCCACAAACTTAATCAAAATGACATGAGCTCTATGATCAAAGGTATCCATTTTTTGACTTTGTTGTAAGTGAGATTAACCATGTCTAAGGCATGCCATTCCATGGACATGCCCACACAACATTATGCCAACTTTGATTTATTTGACGGAGTTATCACATTGTGGATAGGTTCATAAACAATTTTGTGAGAATATGTTCAATTGCAAATGCATCTAGTAGAAAGGGAATAATTGGCATGGGTATCTAGAAAGTTGTTTAATGCTATGGAGACGTTTTGGGGTAGGAAACAATATAAGTTTTAAAGTCTATGAAGGCAAATATTTTGTTTTTTTGAGGCAAAATAAGGTCTTCAAGTTCATTCCTATGCTTCAAGGGTTCAATAAAAGCCACCCAGAAGTTAAGGTTTGTAGAAAATCATACACCTTGTGACAACATATGAAAAATGACCAAAAAGATAGACAGGTAGTTTGCCAAAATGTAAGTTATTTAGCAAAACAATTACATAATTCTTTGTCCTCTTATGTACCTTGAACTATTAGAATGATGGTAGCCTATGCTGAAATTAAACCTCACCTTTAAAAAAAAGGTTGTAAAAGTTATTGTAAAGTTCAAAATAAATCGTTGAGGTTTGACTATTGGGATTTGTGTTCGTTTCTAATCCTTGTTCATTCTAATGTTAGCTTCTCCAAACATTGCACATCATTTTTTCCTCCTTAATGTGTGAACTCCAAATGTTGCGTGACTTTTTTTTAGCTTGCAAACTTTTTAGTGTGTGAAAATAGTAAGATGTGAGGAGCGAGAAGCAAAAACAAGGAGTGACAAGCTAGCTAAGAATAAATAGTAAGAAAGCAAAAACAAAACTACAAGAAAAAAAGTGGGAAGCAAAACAACACAAGTTTCAAAACCTTGCACATAAGTAAGTTGAAACCTTGCACATGGGCAAGAAACTAAGCTCATGTTGAGTTTGGGACGATTTTTGAGTTTGCAGCCCCGTTTGGCCCCTTTGTAGAAATTTTGTGCAATCTCCTTATCTTGTGAATCCAACAAACATGAGCTTCCAATGCCATGTTCATCAAACTTTATGAATAACTTTAATGCACATTGCATTATTAACTAAAATTTCAGGATTAGCAACAAGTGAACAATTTGCACTTCAATGAAAAATCACATAGAATCTACTAACCTCTAGGCATGTGATTGATGAGACCGCTATTTCTTTTTTAAAACCTAGGAAATAACATAAGCATGAACTATAAGTGTATCTTTTGCACATTACATTTTGCAAGGGCAAAAAGTATAATACCTACCTTCAGAGATGTCACAACTATCATAGAAATATAGTTTAAAAAGGTTGAACTAAAGTGAACAATGAGCCAGGATAAAGACAATTCCTAGTTGCAAATGTTGGTAGTGCAAATTTTCAAATATAAAAAAATCTTGCATTGTGAACCAAAAAAACAAGCATTACTTGGCTCTACCCTTTATGACATGTTTAAACAAAATCATAAGTGACAGAGGGACTATTTGATGATGCGTAACTTAATATGAATGCAAAATGGATTTGTTCAAAACAGTAGCTTAGAGATGCATCTAAAGTCTCTAGCTGTCTCCAACACACAGGTTCCAATTTGAAGCCAAATTTTTATCCCAAAATCATACTATGATGCAAAGGGTAAGTTTCCATGTTAAGGGCTTGCCCACTATTCCATTATAATAAATGTACTGAAAATTGGGGGCAAGGCGTTTCTATGCTCACATCAGTCTTTTATCCAACCCACCGTGAGAACTGACACCTGGCAGTTATTCTACTTACCACTCCTATTTATATCTTCACAAATATCCAATAGGGTTTAGGGTCTTTACCCTAAACCCTAAGCCTATACCTCCTTTCTTGGAGACCACCCTGCCCCCAACAAAAACTTTCGTCTTCATCTTTCTTTGAGTGAACAATCAATAGGTTTGATGGATGGCACCACTTTTTCAATCACAATATTTCTATTCACGGTCGTTTTAGCTTTAAATTTCTCAACGGTGCAAAGCCTTTGCAGGTGATTTCAAACCTGGAAGTCGTTTCAGATATTTTGTTTCAACTTGCTCTCTTGCAAAATCTTATGAGGTTACAACTTCTCTTGTTTATATGCCATTGGCACTTTGAAAAGACCACATATTGTAGAGATTATTTCTGGTAATGAGTACATCAAAGGTTCGTTCATTATATTGGTGGGAGTTTTTTGAATTGATGGTATTACAAAGAGATCCTCTTAGGTAAGGGCAGTGGTGTAGAGTCTCTAGAGATAGCTTTGAGTACATTTGTGGGTTTGTACAATCTGATTTGGAGTCCATAGAAATTCCATGGTTCAATATGAACAATGGTAGAATTATTTTTATCCGTAAATCAAGAGATTCAAAGAGATTCAAGAGATTGGCAACTGGAGATGGTTTGTTTACCTTGTCTGAGCTCTATGGTCTGTCAAGATTCAAAACCAGTCTTGGCTGGTTACCCAGGTGGACCTAGGTATCTAACCCTGGTTGCAGTTCTAGAATCTGAATCAAAATTGAGTTCCATTTTCAGAAGTGGATGAAACTAGAATGAATCAGATTGGAGCCACCCTGGTTATGGCATTGCAAGTGACCAAAGTTGAAACTCATTTGAAAACCAAAATTGGATTGAGATTTTTTTTTTAACTTCATTCCAGTTATAGGGTTTAAAGATTTTTTTTCTTTCTGAAGAAATTGAAATTTCTTTTTCATTTTTATGAGAAAGCTTAAGCTTGTTTATGATTTTCTTTTGTGTTTCTTGTTTTTCAACCTTTCGTGTTCAAAAGAAGTTGTGAGTTCTCAAGTTGAGGTGCTTCAAGTTTTGTTCAAAAATTTCATGTTCAAGAAAGAAGACACTATTGAAGCTTGACTTCAAACTTCAAGTTTTTGTTTTTAAGCGGCACCTCTTCAAACCCCTAACATTCATTTCACATTTGACATAATCTTTATTTTCTTGGAATAAAAATTTAATTTTTCATTAAAACAAAAAATTGTTCATTTTAATATTTTGAATGTTGAAACCAAAATCATAGGTTACCCAGAACCAATGTTATTTAACTGAGATTCTAAATTGGTCTAACTTGAATTTTTTTAGAAAACGAAATTGGAAACACTCCCTTAATTAAAAAAAAACTAGAACTGAGACCAGGTCCCATATTTGGAATTTTAAAAAACCAAAACCAAACCAGGATCGATCCCTTCAAAAATGTTAGGAATCAGAAGGAGTGGTGCCCCTACAACCAGCCATTTGTTTTTTTTTGGCGAAAAATCGCCAAAAGGCGACACTGCTCAAATATTTCTGACAAAAATCCCCTCTTATCTTAAAATCAATTCGCCAGATTGCTTCCCTTTTTAAAGAGCGAGTCGCCACAAGTACGCCTACGGGCTAGGCTTTTAATGCTTCTGGAAAAGAGTATCACCAGTTAGATGAATTATGACTGAATCTGCGTGGGGATACTCGCCAATACTGTGACACTTAAAAAATGAAAAAAAAAAGACTGCCTCGAACCGAGGAAGGGGCCAACACCGGTCATAACCGAAAGCACCAAAGGTGAGACCACCATCCATTGTTCCTATAGCTTTGTAAAAAGCCTTGAGCAAAATTTGTTTTGGGAGAAAAAGTAAGTTTCAGAGTCTAAGAGCGATCTTTTAATTTCACTGATCATGTGCAACTTGTACCTACACCATATGAAACATAATTGGTAAAATTTGAAATTACAATCATTAACTCTTGAGTTAAAGTGGGACCAGCATGCGTTTGTTCATTGCTCAAAAGTATTCTCAAAGTACTCATGTTCTCTAACAAGGTGGGACTGCCGTCCATTGTTCCATTGGTCAATTGAAAACCTCACCTCTCTCTGGTCTCTATTTGTGGTCATATTCCCATTAAATACCATAGCCTAGGGTCAGTTTCCACATCAACAAAACAAATAGATTTTTTTTTCAAAACTTGAATTCTTTTTTGAATTTTGAATTTTTTTCCCCCATCATCTACTGTGATATTGTGTTATGAGTAGTGAAACTATTCAGTATCTAGCCTATGGTAATTATGATGATTTTCAACATGTCAACTTCATATTTTCACAAAATTTCATTTCACTATTTTGAGGATTATTTAACAAAGAAACTGACCTTAGGGTAAGGTATATGAGAATCATGGAACTCATCATTCATCCTTTCACTATCTTGCTCTAAAATATTAATTCCTATAAGTAAAGGCAACTGGAACCAGGAGGCCATGAGTGAACCAGAACCCACTGAGTGCACAATGAAGGATGGATGATAAGTGGTCAGGAAACAATTTTCTGTTGGGTTCCAGTTCCTTAGCTAACAATGGTGGTAAGCTTAGTTTTACCACCTGTTGACAAACCCCTTGTAGGTAACATAAAAACAGCATTTACCAGTGTATAAACTATCTGTAGTTTCTCTAAAACTAGTTTATGAAATTTTTGCAGTTTTCTTTACTCTTGACCTCTAATGTAATGAGACCTTTTGAAATACTTTCAACTTTCTGTAAAGTAACCCTGTCTTCACCCTGTCTTTGGGCCTCCTTTTATCCCCTATCCCCTCTTTCAGTGGTATCCACAAAGAAGACATTTTATTAAATCTCAGTATGAAATGCTGAAACTCAGCGTTTAATGTACGAGGTTCCATACTACTTATAGTAGTTGTACAGTTAGGAGCAGTGAAAATATGTAGCAGCAGTGGAGGCGCTCAGGAAAAAGGAAAGACAGGATGAAACTCAGTTCACCACCAAAATTGATGGTTTTCTTAGTTTCATCCCCCATTGAATGCTAATGTACTTTTTGAATCTCACCTTGTGTATGACCAAACTCAGGGTTCTGGTGCTGTGTTTTTCTTACTTTACGGATAACTTTAATGTTTCATGAAATTATAAGGTAAAGAAATGTTGCTAATTATTGGATACATGCCACACAATGGTGGATTGGCTCTTGTGTTCCCATCAATTTTAAAATTTTCCCCTCCCTTGTAATTTCCTTAAATTTTAACATTTCAACCAAATACTTTGTAAAAAAATTGACATTCCGAAAATAAATTAATTAACCTCAGGGGGATGGCTCACTGGTATAACCCATTATGGAACCCTGGTACTACAAACGATCCTGGGTTTCAGACCCAGTTGTGTGCAAGTGAAACCCCTGCCAGCCCTTTACCACTGAGCTTGATTGACTTGGGTGTGCCAAGTGCCGACAGCTTGTCAGGTCAGATCCGCTGTTGCGCTTCAAAAGAGAAAAAAAAAATTAAAAGAAAAATTATTGTCAATCCTGAAAATGTACTTCAGTGTTGCAACTTTTGCGACTGCACTCAAGAAGGTGAAGGTAATGTGTATGCCCAGGTTCACCGTAGCGGCATGGTGAAGTCTCTATCTTTGCAATTTTCTCAGCATTGTGGCCAGTTTGAATTCCTAGCATCACAACAGGCCAATAACACATCGACTGATGTCCACAACCTTTCCTTTTGATGGGCTTTTAGGGCTGGAGTGAACCAGCAGCCACCAATGCACCAGTTGAGGATGAGGCCGTTGAAGCCGTTTTGGGGATGAACAAAAAAACACATCCTCCCCTGCCGAAAGTTACTGGTTTTTTCAGCCTCTTCTCTGCCCCAAAAAATTTCCCTCCTACCTACCTCCCTCCCTCCCACCTACCTCCCCACTCCTACCTACCTCACCTGATTTTGCGCTCACTCCATCGCCAAAGCTTGGGAGCCGTTGGAGCAAAAGCAAAGCTCAGCAGCGGTTGGAATGGGAGCACAGCCACGACAATGCGCTTGAAGTGGGCCCATAAACTCCATCATCAGAGCTCCGATCATCAAAGCTTCGGAGCGCCTAAAGCAAGACCCAGGTGGGACCCAGAGTGGGAGCTTGAAAGTAAGCTCCCTCCCTTAAGTCATTATCTTTGCTTTTGGTTTGGTTTTGCTATAGTAAGCATTTTTTTCTTTTTTGTTGTTGCAGCACGGAAGGTGACAACAGCAATGTCGCCTTCTATTTTGGTTTTCCTGCAACAACTTTTTTTTTTTTTTTGTTTTTGCAACGCGGAAGGCGATGGCAGGAACATCGCCTTCTGTTTTAGTCTTACTATAGCAAAAAAGGCGACGGCAGAGCTGATGTTGCCTTCTTTACTACAGCAAGCTTTTTTTTATTTTTTTTGTTACAACACGAAAGGCAACGACAACAACATTGCCATTGCCTTTTGTGTTGGTCTTGTCGTAGTAATGAATTATTTTTTTGTTGCAGTGAAGAAGGTGACAATAATGAGTCGTCGTCTTATTTTGTGGTTCCGTTATAGTGAAGAAGAAAAAGACAACTTATGTCACCTTCTTTGATGGCTTTGTTGCAAAAAAAATGGCAGCATGTGCCTTTTTTGGTGGTTTTGTTGCGAAAAAGGTGATAACAGCAATGTCGTCGCCTTCCTCTATGGTGGTGGTGATGTTGTGAAAAAGGTAATGGCAACAGGCGGTTTTTTTTTTTTTTTTTTTTTTAGGTCCTTTTGGTTTAGTTCATTAAAATTGACCATTAATAATGAAATGGTGGTTTTTTTTATGTTAAAGGTTATAATGGCTAGAGAAAGGAAATTGAAAAAAGGTGGTGGTGATTTAAAAGTTCACAAGCAAAATGTTATTGCATCAAATTAAACAATTACTGAGTAAAATGTTGCTACATCAGATCAAGCAATTATTGACCAAAATGCTGTTACATCAAATCAAGTAATTGTTGAGCAAAATGTTGTTATATCAGATCAGCTAATTAGTGAGTAAAATAGTGTTGGATTAGAATTGAAACTTGAGGAGCAAATTGTCGTTTCATCGTAAATGAAAATTAAAAATTGATGTTTTAAGCAATCTATGTGGATTAGAGTTGACAAGGATGATAATTTGTAATATAGATTGAGGATTTCGATCGAAAATGATGGGTTAGATTATTTAAGGGTTTACGTACATTAGATTAAATGTAAATAAAAGAAATTGTATAAGTTTTTTTTAATTTACTTATATCCGCACCTTCCATCATTTAATGGAAGGTGTGGGATTTTTTTTGTCAAAATTTTTTTATTGTAATACCTAAAAATAATTAAAGTTTGCAAAAGTTGTATCTAATTATGTGATTTTATGTTTTGTAATACCTGCATTTTGTTTTTAAACTCTTTATGTGTAAGGTTTTAGGGTTAGGATTTTTAAATTATAAAGTAATGATTTATTTTTTGATATTTTTTGGTTTAGGTCCGGAACTTGAAACCGACCAGGTTTCATAACCACCGGCACCCCCTTGTCCACTTAATTTGGCTCGGAAGGACAAAGAATGGATGAAAGGTGAGTCGAAATGGAAATGTAAAGTTGGCAGTTGCATTGTCACATATTGTGCCAAATGGTTGTTGACCAAGCATTTGAAGGAAGTGCATGGCTTAATGACAGAAAAGGCCAAACCTAGGAGGCCTTCAACTTTTGAAGGAGGTCCTTGACATCAAGACCATGCTAAAATGAATGCTCGCATCTTGGGAAATGCCATGGCCATGCAAAGGTAGAATGATCAAAAGGTTACCAATCACGTTCGTGCCAAAGCACAACAAGAGTGGGATAAGTTGGTAACTATTATAAAACAATGTTTACCATTCCCAAAACCAGCTTTGGTCAAATTAGTTTCAAAGCAATTGTTGCAAGTCTTGGGTCTCAATGCCTGGGATGTGGGAAGCGTGCCTCGAGATGCAACATCACAGATGGAGAAGGATGAAGATTTATAAGAGATCGTTCGATCCACCCGTTGTGTATATGCACAACAATTGAAAATGGCATGGGATGTCAAAAATTAAGATCGAGAATCTAGTAAAGCAAATTGGACATAATAGTTGACACATGTATTGGATTTTCATGAATTTAAATGACTCATGGAAGGTAAGAAATAATAATAATTAATGTTTATTGTATTTTTATAATTTTGTTTCATCCAAGGTGTGTTAGGGTTTAATTTGATGGTTTTTGGGTGTTTATAAGGTTAAGGAGATAACAAAAGAAAAGTTTGTTGCAAATACAGATCAGGTTGAAATGTAACACCACCATTTCTACATTACTTGTCATGCAACAAAGGCTGCAAATGCAGCAATTGCTTACCAAGCTAAACATGGGATTGTAAATACTAATATGGTTTAGGGTTTTCACTTTATATAGTTAGCTAGGTTTTTTCAACCCTTTTATTTTTTGGACTACTCAATTTTTGAACTTTGGTCTTATGATATGTTATGGAGAACTTTTGTTTTCATTGGGTACTTTAACAATTTTTCATCCACCGATTTTTGTACATCTTTTATCAATATAATATTTTCTTCTAATCACACTTGTTTGATGGGTATATGGTTAATCATATATGTCTTCTTTGTCATAATTTTCTTAATACTTAAGATGTAAAAATCAAACCTTAAATAGGCCCATATGAATAGGGAACATTAATTTGTTTAGGGTCCACAAAGATCAAAATGAACATTGTGCAATACTTACATCTAATGTAATGAAACTCACATCACCTAAAGACTTTTAAAACAATACACACATTTTAAACATATAATACCTACATCATTTTCTATTATAAATTCCATAAGGTCATTTCCAAATATGTAATACTCACATATGGGTCCTTTAATAGTTGTTGGTTTTTTACATTCATTACAATACTCGTATATAAGATCTCATAATAGTTGCTGGTTTTTACATTCATTGCAATACCTGCATATAAGGTCCCATAATAGTCACTAGTTTTTTACATTCATTGCAAAATCTGCATTTTGCCATAAACTTAATTCAAAATAATAATTAATTTAGGTATATTAAAAATATATTTTAGGTACCCAAACCACTTATTAATTATTTTGAAATGACGTTATGTGCGGGTATTGTAATTAAGGTTAAGTCTTCACATAAGGTTAGCCTCAATCACCTATGGATTATTTCAATATGAACTTGCATGCAAGTATTACATCTAGGCCTTCCTCTTCATTCAAAGACCCACCCAAACTACATATTGGGTATTTCAAAGCGGCCTTACATGTGACTATTGCATTTAAAGTTACCTTTTCACTACAAGTTTTACTTTAATCACCTATGGGTTATTTTGAAATGAATTTAAATATAGCTATTACATTTAAGGTTAAGGTTGCATATAATTTTGCAATACCCACACATATACATACTTTCACTAATTACAAATTTAGCCTTAATTTTATTAGTAACTAAATAAAATTTATAACAAAACACAAAAAAAGGTATGTTTCTTACCATTTGTTAATATCTCCAAGTTAATTTCTTTCATTTTCTTTAAAAATATATATTGCATTATTTTGCATATAAAATTCCCCTTGTTGTGCCCATATGCATAGCCTCATACATGACGACCGATTACGGGCATGCTAATCATGCCTTCAAGGTTAATGTACGCTCTTCGGGTTAATGTACGTTCTTAGGTTATTGTATGCTATTAGGTGTTTTAGAATTATGGCGTGTTTAGGGTTTCAGCTTAGTTGACGACTATATAAAAGGCCAAGCTCTTCCTTTCTCTTATAAGTTTTTCTAAAATTCCTTTGTCAGGGAGAGTTTCCTCCATAGTCCGACTGGATTTCTAAATGCTCACGACAACTATTACATGGCCACCACCATTTACATACACTATGTTTTCTTTCCTTCTTTCAATTTAATTCTAAAAAAACTCCTCTGTGTCGTTTAATGTTGAAAACGATAGATTTTTCTTGGGTTTTTTTTGCTTGCTGGTTTCTTGTGTTCTTGAGTTGCTTCTACTTCTTCTTTTTTTACTCGTGTACCGCAACTACAACAGGAATAACAACAACCATAACTAGCAACAGGGTAAGCGAGGGAGAAGGGACACTAGAAACAAGCTACAAGCTATGAAGTTCTGAGTTCCGAAGCTTCGGAAGGAGGAAGGAATGAGTAGCTCCAAAGCTTGTTTTATTGCTAGCTTTAAGTCTTGGGAGCACATACACACACACACACACACACACAAGGTTTGATTGCGATACAAGATCTACACCAAGTGATGCAACCCCACATACACTTGCTTTCCTTGTAC
>Ga0209611_10012666_pt1 | contig 11796 bp, 10 predicted proteins | sample S1TSphgellanicum_3_FD_187693 | JGI IMG/M metagenome (GOLD analysis project Ga0209611, IMG submission 187693) | Host-associated microbial communities from peat moss isolated from Minnesota, USA - S1T2_Fc - Sphagnum magellanicum MG (SPAdes) (version 2) | ecosystem: Host-associated > Plants > Peat...
ATAAAAACGACCCCGCCCGCCCATTCTTTGACAAGGATAGAGACGAGATACTCGGCCTCGAAGTCCGCAGGCAGATTGCAGACTTCGAGGGGCAAGGGGTGGTCATGCACAAATTGATTCTCTCCCCGGCAATCAATGGTGTCGATCTAAATGAATACACGCGCGAAGTTATGGATGAACTTTCCGAACAAAAGGGCCAACGCCTCGATTGGAAAGCCGTGATCCACCAAAACACAGAACACCATCACGTACACGTATGCGTGATGGGCAAAGACCTGGACGGCATAGAAGTTCGATTCAATCGAAATGACTACAAGGAGATTATTAAAACCGGCGATCGATACTTGGAAAGAGAACATTACTACGACCGCTTTTTAGATCGCGAACTCCATGATCTCACCTCGCGCGAAACCTATCAAAGACGCGGTGATCGCTTATTCAAGGAAATCTTCTATGACGAGGAGCGGTGGAAGAAACGAGAAGAAGAAAGGGAGAAGGACAAAGAAAAATATATCCCCAAAGAAAACTGGGACAGGGCTGAAGCGGTCAAAGCGCTTCCAGCAAACGAAAAAATTTACGCCAACGACAACGTTTATTCGAAGTTCAGCACACGCGAAGAATTGCTTGAACTTAACCAGTACGCAAAAGAGGCAGAGCTTTGGCTAAAGCCAGAGTTATACGACAAGATGTGGAGCTGGATTGGAGTAAAAAATCGAGCGGGCGACGATTTCTATGAGAAAGAAGCCCGCGGTGTTAAAGACCATCAGACATACCAAGACTTTAAGAAGTTTGAGGAAGATCTAAGGATCTCTCTAAGAAGTGATCACGGAGAAATAAAGCGCAGCGTTCGAGGTGAGCAAAGAATCCTGGAACAGCAAGGCAGGCTTTCCGACTATCACCACAAATACACAAATGCAATGCGTCAACAGCGTTTAGAAGAGATTGCCGAACACGATCCCGAAAAGTCCGACTGGGCGAAAAAAGAGATCGAACAAATGAAGCAGTTCGATAACGAGCATTGGAAAGATCACAATGCCGAGATCGATAAGTTGCTGTATGGCTGCGAGAAAGCCTGGACTCCATCACGCGACAAGAAAGATCGCGCAGACGATGCAGGCAATGAAACGCAAATTGCAACTTCAGACGACAAGAAATCTGACGACGAAAGCAGAAACGATCCAGATGTTCGCATGGACCTTCTTGGAGGTCGAAAGCAGACATCCGATGAAGATGAGCGTGAGCAAGACATTGACAGAGACTTCCACGGAAACGAGAGATAAACATGCAACAGCCAATACCACAAGCAAGATTGAGCGAGATTGTAGATGCGCCGTGCGAAAGAATCGCGGAACTCATCTCAACTTCTCTAACCTCCCTTAATTACAGGATCAAAATCGTAAATGAGAAGCTTCGAAAAATAACCGCTTTCGAAAATAAAGTTGATCGTCGAAGCGGTGGAAGACTTACCTATCGGCTGGAATTTGATGTCAACGTGACCTGGCGCCAAATTAAAGAAGGCACCGAAGTTACGGCAGTAGTAACAGAAAGGGTCAACAAGTGGACATATGACCAGTGCAAGATGCGCTGCGAAGAAGTACTCAATGCAATTCATGATGATGCAACAACTCTAAAAGAGGTTGAAAACAGTGGCGAGGCATCAAGTCAATATGGTGCGGCACGATGGGCAAACATCAAGGACATTGAGCAAGCCGGATACGTTATCGGTAAACCGGATTCTAAAAGGCTTATTTTAGGACCGGGACCAAACGGCACGATAATCTCGCCAACCGAAGCGGATACGAATATGCATTGCCTCCTTCGCGGTCCAACAGGAAGCGGCAAAACATCCAGGTTCATAATCCAACAAGAAATTTTGCGGCTCGAAACAAGCGCAATCGTTACTGAAGCAACAGCAGGCGATGAAGCACCTGATGTTTACAGCAAGACTGCAGGATGGAAGGCGCAGGCTGGGCATCGAATTTATTACTTTAATCCAGATGACTTGACCTCCGTTCGTTTCAATCCAGTCGATCTAGCATCGACGATCAATAACGCTCAAGAGATGGCAGACCTCATCGTCGAAAACACGACCTTGCAAAGACAGTTTGGTGGCGATCCGATTTGGCCAACGAGTGAACGACATTTACTGACTGCACTTCTTCTCTATGCGCATGGAGAAAAAGCGCATCTGGGAAAAATTAGAAATCTACTTAGACTGGGAGCGGATGGAATAGGCATGAAGCTTATGTCCAGCGTTTATCAAGAAGCCAGAGACGAGTTCATGGCGTTCTACAGAGTTTCAACCGAAGGCTTTAGAAATGGTGTCATTGCAGGTCTTATGAGTCGACTCAATCTTTGGGTCAATCCACGTGTTGTGGCACTCACTGAAACGACCGACTTTGATGTCGAAGCATTGGCAAATGAAAAATTCACCTTCTATCTGGCGGTTCCCGCACATAAAGAGCGGCTCAAGCCATTAGTAGTTCTCATGTTCAATTTTCTTCTTAAGCTAACGCTGAGTCGCCACTTCAAGCATGGCATCCATCTGACGCTTGATGAATTGATGCAATTCAACCGTATTCCAGGCTTTGCCGAAGCCCTCACTATCATCAGGCATCGTCAAATACCAGTCCTAATCGGCATTCAAAGCAACAAACAGCCGATCAAAGTATATGGACGCGAAGAAGCAAGCATTTTGATGGACATGATGGGGACAACTATTTCCCTCAGACCAAGAGATTACCTGACCGCTAAAGACATAAGTCTGGCGCTTGGAACTAGAACGGTTGTAGACAGAAAAACAAACAGCAGCGGTCATATCGTTGAACGCGAATTTGGGCGTTCGCTAATGGAACCGAGTGAGGTGCTTACTCTCGACACAACAAAAGCAATAGTGCAAACACCATCAACACCACCTATCAAGCTTGATTGCTTCAGTTGGAAGCAGTTCGAATACGCAACAAAGATCCCCCCGCCGGAAAGACGAAAGCTTGAGGTAAGCGAAGAACTTACCCGAACCTGCCACGAAGCAAGTGAAAAGCCAAATTGGCAAAGAGTCTGGGAAGCAGAGAAAGGCAAGAACAAACACTCTCAAAGTGGCGATGCGAAAAAAGAGCGCACATGGAGCGACTCAAATAGACATTCTGAAAAACACGCAGCAGGCGAAGAACAAGTTTTAGACGAGAGAGACGAACAAGACAGATCAGGTGATTTAGGCGAATCACCATTTTAAGGAGGTATTTATCATGAAATTTATTGGATTAGTCCTCGGAATTTTTGCATTTTTTCTGGTTGGGGCATTCGTTGGAGAACTAGCCACGCACAATGCGCAAGCTGGAGGTTTACCCGGGCTGGTTGCAGCCATCTGGGTCGCGTGGCCTTTTTTCCACAAAGGAGAAATTCAACGACTCAACTTTCTGCATCCGCCAGCAAAAGCGTACAACGGCACAAGTCCAGAAGTATTCGAACACCTTCACGACGAACTGCGCCAGGCAGTTTATAGGCTCGGAGATCGCTGGCACATCATAGTTGCTGATACTCAAGCTAACAAGCTTGTAGCAGACCTCCAATATTTCGACGAGGAGTTTCGAATTCAGCCTGCAGGAAACAGCATAAGCACCAGGACTGAGCGTGTTCGCAGATTAATCAGGCTGCAAGCGCAATTCAAAGATACAGACGATCAGAAAACTGAAGTCCAATTCGATTTTGAACCAAGAGCCGAAGGAACATCCGGCGAAGAAGTTTGCGATGAACTGATCAATACAGTGATGGACGATTTTGAATTGAGAGCCGGAAAAGGCACGCCTGTTTCTGCAGGCATTTCCTGCAAACTCCCCGGCCCACCATGGTGGCTAATCATACTCACAGGCTACATGGTTCTTTGCTTTGCAGGTGACGTTATCAAAAACATCTTTGGAGCAGGACAATGAACGAATTACACAAGGCATATAGCGTGCTTGGTTTGTCACCGGGCACCAGCATCGAAAGGATTACGACTAGATACAAACGTCTCGTAATGGTTTGGCATCCAGACAGAATGCCAACCGGAAAAGGCAAAGAAGACGCTGATGAAGAGCTTCGGAAGATCAATATTGCAAAAGATCTCTTAGAAGCGCATTACGGAAACGGTAGTCATAAACCTGGCAGCAATTGCGAATGTGAGCAGGTGGTCGATCAGGCAGCGGCATCACAAGACACTACATACAGCTCCGGTCGCACTCGCAGAAAAACTCAATTTGCAGAAGGCGGTAGCCAAACCGACTCTGAGGAAGAGCGGCGCCGCGCGGTTGCTCAGGAAAAGGCGCAAGCGGAGTGGGAAGCAAAAGCAAAAGCTAACGATTCTCTTCGTTGGGGCGCAAGCGGCATCGCCGGAAATATTTTTGCAGGACTTTTTGTCCTCTCGTTTTTAGTTACAACCGTGAAAGGTTGCTTCGGAACTCATTAACCAAACACAAACAATCGGAGAACAGAATCATGAAAAACATCAAAATAACCAGTTTACTTCTTGCAAGCATTGGCAGTTTGGTCTTCGCGATTGCCCCGGCTTTTGCGATCGATCAAGGCATCGTTAGACAACTGGCTTCCATGCAAATGGACCCGGCAACATATTCGTATTTAAACGGCAAAGTGCGCCCTGCTGGCTTCTATCTTTTAGGATGCAACATTCAATTCAGGTCCAACTACAACTTTCAAACAGGTGTCGCCGAAAAAGCTCGATGGGCAGCCGAATTTGGAGACTACATATCAAACGGAAGAACAACTGGGTATGGTTCTTACTTTTTGAGTGCGAGAAATCTTGCCACTGGCGGGATGCCAGTTCTGAGCGACGTTGTCGATATCAAAGGACACGTGACAAACAGGATTCAAGATCCAAGACGCGCGGAAATCCAGGTTCCACTGGATGATTCTTATCCTTCGTACAGCACCATTCGCGATTGGGCGGATCGTTGGTGGAGTGCTAATTCGGAAAAATACAGACAAGAATCTGTGGGCTTTCTAGGCATGTTTAACGACAAAGAAGATTGGCTCAGGGAATCCATTCTTGATGGTGCGCAGCTCTATCTCCGATTTCAAGAATTAGTTCCACCGGACGGACGAGTAGGAAACAGAGAACGGAGCTACTACAACGCATTATTCCTAGATGCACTAGTCAATCAAAAACAATCCTTCACCGACTAGCGACTTACGCCAGCAAAGGAGGTGGTGCCTGTCAGCGAAACGTTCGATTCTACAAAACGATAAGGAGATTTGAAAATGTACAACAAGAATAAAAAGAAGCTAGAAATCCAAATAATCAATAGATTAGCTCAAATGATAGAACGAGAATTGGACCGCACGGTTGCGGTGCGATTTGTAAATCGAAAGAAAGCCAAATACGCTGACGTATTGTGCTTCCAGGTGATCGGAGTTTGCCAGAGGGATATTCGAGACCCTATGAGCTGGGACTCAATCGAGCCATTCATCTCGAAGGAATTCGGCGTCGTAATAGAGCTGTATATACAGGAGGATTATTGGGCTGATGATGCGGCAGCCTAAATTGAAAGGTTAAATGACACTACATATAATGTCGCTTTTGCGACTAGCCATTTTGGCAAAAAACAATGAAAAAGAATTTCGTTTATAGCGAAATTCTTTTCTCTGTTTTAAACCTAAAGAATTCATCCCGCTTTCCAGGCTAGTTTCGTTGAAAAATCTGTTGTGGTCTATTCTGAACTGTTAAGATGGACTCTGTAGATTATGGAACCAGAAGAGAATAAGCCTAAACTTAAATTGGAGCTGATTCGCGGAGGTTTCGGTGCTGGTGGCAAAACAGCTGTCGGAACGGAACAGCCAGATGATGACGATCCAGAATATCCACTGAAGGATATTCCTTCATGGTTTAGGTTGCTGCTACCTTTTCAGAGCCTTTACCTGCGCAATATGGTGGGTTCGCTTTCTCATGAGGAACTGCTGCTCTTGCTGCGCAAAGCAAAATTGTCCAGAAGATATAGAGTGCTGCTTTCTTGGCGTTGGAACTTCCGCCTCGACGAACGTCTTACTCGGAGTGATGCGCAGAAGTTGGTAGCTCTATTATTGCCGACAAAAGGTGAAGTTGAATTCAATCGGGCTTTTGAAGATCGGGCTGCATGGCATATCTGGCTTTATCTGTCGCAATAATATGCAACTATCTAGGCGAGCTTGGATATTCGGGGTAGTTTAGAGTTCAGTTGTTCGAGACGGGCAGTACAATATGGCCATCAATGAAAACAACATTGCGAAGTGGAATGAAAGCGAACTCCGTCTTGCGATCCTTCAAGTACTCTACACAGCCTGGCGGTCGAATCCAGCTCGTGGTGCGAGTGGAATCATAATCGTTAATTCACTGGGCTTGAAGGAGTTCAAAGATTTTGATGTAGCCATGCGCTGGTTGCGTGATAAGAATTTTGCTGAGTTAGGCGACCGGGCATTTTTAATTACGGATGAAGGAAGAGAGTTTTTGGAGGCACAGCTCCCTGGAATCGGTCGAACTTCGCGAGGGGATAGTCCACAAGGAGGCGGCGGTCCAAATGACCCTAGCAGGGTTCCGAAACGACCTTTTCCTATAACTGGTGCGGGACAAATAGCACTACCACTGCCTTCAAAAGACGATTGGATAGAATAATAGGATTATCAACGTGAGTAGAGCTTCTGTAAGGTACTCGCGTCTCTTTCTGAGATAGATGCTAAAAATAAACGATTCGATGAAGCAAAGCCAAACATAACGTCTTTAGGATTTGCGCTGTGATCAAGCCCGATTGCATGACCGATCTCATGTAAAATCACTGACTTGATCGCGTTGGAGTTCAACGTTCTGTTTCCACTTGCAATAGTCAAAACTGTGATGTCCACGTGTTCTAGATTCGTTCCACTAGCAGAAATATCATTGTCTCCATTCTCGCTGGTGTTCGCCAGTCTGTTTGGATCGTCAATAAATTTGAGTGTGATGTCGGCGGCGTACGGGTCTTTCACAAATTCGAAATTTATTTTCTCTTTTGAGGCCTTTGACCATTGAAGAAAGGCGTCATGCGCGAATGCTTGAAATTCTTCTTTGTAGTTCTTCAGTCCGGCTCCATCTTCTATAGCAACTTTTATCGGCATGCGCTCGGTTCGCCAGATCTGCTTATTTACAAGGAAATCGAAGTAATCTGGGCTCTCTTTAGACTGAGCAGCTTTTGATTCCTCCTTTAGTTGAGAAATTAAACCCTCTATTGATGCAGCATTCGAATAGTGTGGATTCATTACTAAGAAGCGTTCATAAGCATCTGCGGCTTTTGCAAACTCTCCTTCCTCGCAATAGAGGAATCCCAGGTCTTCCCACGTTTGAGGGTCTGACTTGTTTAATTGCATTGCCCTCAAAAGGTGTTGTTTCGCTTCATCAAATTGGTGAAGCCGTATAAGAACGCATGCTAACTGATTTTCATTGTCGGATGTGTCTTTAAGCTTGCATAGCCGTTCTAGAAGAACCTTGAGCTTAATAGAAGTTGCGAGATCTTGATCCGAATTTTCCAAAGCAATCGAGCAATTAGGCTCAAAAAGGAAAGGGGCCAGAAACAAGGAGGTAGCAGATAGGGCAAGTCCCTTTGATAATTTCATTTCCGCCCCACTACATTAAGCTCAACCCGCGCCGAGAATCTCTTTTAATCAAAACGTTCGGAAAGTCCCTTTGCCACCATGTCAGAGACTCGCAAAAAGGTTGCTGAAATCAAGAGAGAAATGATTGTTTGAACGGGCTTTTGTAAGTCAATTTGACCGTCGGACCCGACACGTACAAGGGTCAAAATAAAATTGCCTACATTTTCCCAGGTAGGCAATACGTAGGCAAGAATTTTTTCGAGTCTGGAAAGTCTGGAGGCTAGCGGAGTCGAACCGCTGACCTTCTCCGTGCAAAGGATTCTCCTCCTGAAACGAAAAGCTGAAGAACATTATGACGGATTTGAAAGGCCTTTAGCCGTGCGCTTTGGCTTAGGTATTTTAAGTCCGGCTGCCAGAAACATGTCATTTTGCGCCTTTTGCATAGCTTTTCTGACCGGGTCATTAGCGAATTGCGAATAGATCTGTGTGGCGGAAGGAGATTTATGTCCGAGTGCTTCGCCAATCGTTGGAAGGCTTTGGTTTCCCATCGCCATATAGCTGCCCAGAGTCCGTCGCAAATCGTGCATTCTTAAGTCCGGAATTTCAGCTGCCTTCAAAAGCCCATACCAAGCCTTCTTGGGTTCAACGAGATGTCCTGTTTTACCAGGTCCTGGAAACACCCATTCACTTTGTTTGGCATCGAATCGATCCATTAGTAAGGAGATGGCATTTACCGTAAGTGGAACGATCTGCGAATCACCCGATTTTGTTCTTGATATGGTCCAAATCCCCAGTTCCATATCGATTTGATCCCAACGCATCGAAAGTACATTCGCTTGACGCGCGCCTGTAAAGAGGCTTAAAAGCACATAATCTCGGACTTCGGTATTTGACATCGATTGCAATGCCGAAAAAAACCGCTTCATCTCTTCAGGTTTCAAAAACCTTTTCCTCGAATTCAATTTGAATTTGCTAATGCTGAGCCACGGATTGCTCGCCTTTGTAATTCCGTTTTTTAGGCACCAATTAATTGCTGCTTTTGCATATGTGAGAGTATGATTTGCCGCCGTCTGTCCGTTTTCACGGCCAATATAGTTCATTCGAGCTTGAACTTCCGAAACCCTAATTGTTGACAGTTTCCGACCTTTCCAATCACTTAGATAACGACGAAATACCGCTTCAATTTCCTTCGCTGCCAGACACTTTACTCTGGCGTGCTCTCGTAAATATTCCTCGAACAATTCCCCCAGAGTAAGCTCCTTTGCACGCAGCTGCTTTCTCTCAGCCAGATCTTCACCCATAGCGATTTGGTTCGCAAGTTCCAACGCCTTTGCACGGGCTTGCTCAATCGAAAGAGCTGGAAAACTACCTATAAGAACCTGTTGTCTTTTGTAGTTAACAGTGCGACGTATGTAAAAGGTCTTGCTGCCCTTGCTTGTAACGTCTAACGAAAGTCCACGGATCTGTGTGTCCCAGAAGTACGCACGTTTTCCATCCGCAGGCAAAGGCAGATTTTCCAGTGCTTTCTTTGTGAAACTGATGCGATTGTTAGAATTATCAATACTACGTGGCACTATAGTAATACTCCTTCGGTGGCCTAATGGTGGCCTAACGGAAAGAAATCAAGAGCAATATTCAGTAGGCCACAGAAACTATTGAATCCTTAGAATAGCAGATATAACTGGGTCTTATAGACTTTTAGAAAGCTGTGGAAACATGTGATAAAATCAAGAGCGACAGCTTCCCAAGCTGTAGGTCGCGAGTTCGAGACTCGTCGCCCGCTCCAATTTTTAAAATCAAATTTTTTCTGATGCCATTCTGATGCCATTTTAGGACGGGGAATGCCCAGCCAATTCCCAGCTATTCCATTAACTTGACGGAATAACAAATCGGGTTTTATCGTCCACTATGAAAATGCCCGAAGTGAATTTATTCAATTCAGCGTTTCGCATCCGTGATCAATAAAATATGAGAATAATCCTCCGGTTTTTCATTTTTTCACTCATGGCATCATATGTGGTGTCATTTTCGGCCTTCGGGTGGACACCTTTTAACCCGAAGGACGGATGGTCGCTGCTCGATCACGATGGAAAATTGTCTCCAGCCCCGAGCGATGATCTCATCATTCCGCCATGGAAAGGATGGAAAGAGGGCGAAGAACAACGCGGTTTTTCTGTTCGAAAGTATCGGACAAAAACAACGTCCGACGGTTCAGAGCTGCGATTCAACTACAATCACCTGTTGGGCCGGTCCTATCCAAATCGATTCGAAATATCTTCCCGAAATAATTCGCAATCAGCTCGCGGTTTCGTCGATAGAGCCGGTCAAATTGTGATTCCACCGAAGTATGAACGGGTGGGATATTTTTCTAATGGCTACGTGCCAGTTCGGGAAGAGAAAGGGAAACCGTGGTTAATCCTCGACGAAAACGGCAAAATCGCGTACTCCCTTCCTGATGACATTTCGCCCGCTAACGGCTGCCGCATCTCGAAAGACAGAAGATTGCCAGTTAAGCGCGGCGATCCAGGCGATAAACTCGAGAGAAATGCTGTTGACGGATGGTATGACTTGGAACAGAAACAGTTTCATCCACTTGGACCGTATACCGTTGTGGACGGTTTTTCAGAAGGACTCTGCCGATTTAACAGCGTAGGTCCAATGGTCTATGGTTATGCTGACAAAGACGGTCAGATCGTAATTCCAAAACAGTTTGATTACGCTTCCGATTTCAATAGCGGTTTAGCTTTGGTCAAATTACAGCAGCAGTTCGGATACATTGACCATTCAGGAAAATTTGTTTTGAAACTTCCAGAAGAGTTTCTGGATGTAGATGAATTTCATGAAGATCTTGCGGCGGTGGCGGCGAAAGATGCAAACGGTGAGATCCATTGGGGATTCATAGACCGCACAGGCAAAATCGTCATCGAGCCTCAATTTTGGGTGGCAGACAAAAAATTACTTTTGAGTAATAGACCGAGATTTTCAGAAGGTTTAGCCCACGTCGCAGTCGGAGATGAAATTCATCACAAATATGGCTTCATAAATAAAGCGGGACAATGGATTATAAAACCGCAATTCAGGGATGCCCAAGACTTTAATCGGGGAGAAGCCTTTGTGAGATTAGGTGAAAGCGGCTTCGATAAAGTAGATTGGAACAAACACAACGGTATGTTTGTCAGCCGCGAAAATCTGTTCAAATATTTCGTTGTTGAACATGGGCTTTTGGGGTTGAGCCGATCAACTTTGCATGAACAGCTCGGGAAACCGGATCATAGTTACTTGGAAAGTGACGTTTACACTTTATATTCGAATGGTTGCGGTAACGCATACAAAGCCGTTGAAATCGATTTTGACGGTGATAAAGCAGCAAAATATCGATATGTTCGTTTTGAAGGACATGGAGACTGGATTGATAAAATTGGTGCAGAAAAATCCGACTAGCTAAATCAATTTGGTTGCACCATTAGGAATGGCATTTGTATTGGCATTCGCCAACTACATCATTTTCGATGGCCGACATACAAAATAAAAAGCCGATCAGCGCGCCGTTCGCACGAAGTGCGCCCGTAGGGCAGGATAAAGACTTTCGGACCATGTCCGAAAGGTGCCACTGCCTGCGGTTCCCCGCTCGGACTGCCACATTTTCTTTTGCGAACATTCCGGACCGATGTTATTATGAAAATATCCTGAGTTACCTTGCAACGCCCCAGGCACCATATTTAATGCTTATTCTCTTCGTCATGGCCATATAATCTGATTCGATGGTGTTTGAGTTCTTACTGACTCTGAGCCAATTGCATTTAACGATGCCGAAGTAATTTGAGAAAGTTACTTCTATTAATCGGAAAATAGAAAGACTGTGAGAAAGCCTGAGAAAACTCCAGCTTGTTGGTCTTGATGTTCCGATTGATTTCACCCAAGCATCAGAGGAATTCGATCATGCGCGAACGAAGAGGTCCATCAATTACAACTAAACTATCGCCCGGCGACCATTATCGCTTTAGCACACTGGCGAGAAGCAAAAAAACCACCATTACGCAGCTTACTCGCGATGCAATCATCTTTTACCTAGATAACTAGTATCCGTCCGGCAAAGTGCATTAAGCGGCTAAATCGGCGCGCTCCTTTTGCCATTTGTCCGGCAAAAGATTTTCCAAATCAACTTGCGAATCAGCTGCCAATTGCGAGAAAACATCCTTTAAGTAA
>Ga0209611_10012667_pt1 | contig 11795 bp, 4 predicted proteins | sample S1TSphgellanicum_3_FD_187693 | JGI IMG/M metagenome (GOLD analysis project Ga0209611, IMG submission 187693) | Host-associated microbial communities from peat moss isolated from Minnesota, USA - S1T2_Fc - Sphagnum magellanicum MG (SPAdes) (version 2) | ecosystem: Host-associated > Plants > Peat...
AGTATGTGTGTGTGAATAAAATATAGGATGCAATATATTGGTTGTTGGGTAAATTTTATAAGTTAACTAGTTAAAAAAATAAAATAAGTTTAATTCAAATAATCAATTTAATTATAATATAAGGTATTAATAATTTGAAATGATGGATTATAATTAATATAGGGTGGTTTTAATATGTGTGTATATATATATAATAATAAGGTGATAAAAAATAGGTTGGATAATTATTTAATCCCCCACCGCCCCTTTAAAAATGGTTGTTTGACGCACATAGATCCCAAACTTTACATTAAATGTCCCCCCAAGGGTTAAATGTTACCATGTATTAAGTAAAACTATGATTTTTATATGTATTAAATCAAAATTTGATAAGTGTTAAGTAACTAATTATTAATTAATATATTAGTTTCTACTTCGTTATGTAACTACTTTAATTATTAGTTAGTGCTCCATATTTGAATTAGTGTTAAGTAATTACTTTAATATTAGGAATAACCATCTAGTCTATATAAGGAGGTCAGTTTGAATCTTTGTATTCTTGTTCATTTGCAATAACATTCATAAAATTGTCTTGTTACCTTTTGAAATTGAATCTATACATTGTGTTTAATTTGAACATGCATGCATAGGAATAATGAGATTTTTATGTAGATGTTTTTCTAAAAGTGCATACTTTGTCCATTAACACCTTACTTCTAAATAAAACCTTATACACATTAGTTTATATGTGTCCCTCTAAGACGAAAATCTACATGGGAAGGTTTTTTGAAAATCCTTGCTTTGGTTTTTTCTTTCAAAATTCAGGTTGCTATCCAAGTATTCAATTTGTGACCTTGGCCTTGGACTTGCAATCACAACTAGGGTAAGAGAAGATAATTGAACTAAGAGCAAATTTGAAGCATGATATGGATCAAAGAATGAAACATCCACCCAAACCAAAGGGGAAGCATGTGAAAATCAAAGGCATGCACTACTTTAAAAGTCTTAACATGCATTATAAGTTGGTAATTAAATTTTGTAAAAGTTCAAAAGGTTCAAAATGATTTTTGATGATTGAGTGTTTTTTCTGGTGTAAATTCAATAACATTATTAAAACTTGGTCAAATCATGTTCAAATCAAAAGTTTAACATGAAATTGAAAATATCTTGACAAGGGCCATAAAAATTTGGGCTTGTATGTTCAAAGTGGATGTGTTTAGAATATGATAACATTACAAAGTTTAAAGACATTGTATCCAATGCAAGACCCATAGATAATTACAAAATATATTATGTAGTGGAATAATGCATTTTATAAGGGTATGGGTTGTGATGAATCCATGAATTTGATGAATCTTGGCTCCAACTTGGGTTCACTTTGCACTAAACATTACTCTTGTTTACTTCATGAAATTGAATGATCAAAGATTGCCTAAATAAAGGATTTTTTTGTTTTGACATCCCAAAATTCTAACTACTCAAACCATTAAAGAACTTGTCTCCATGTTTGTTATTAGATCAACACCCGACACTTTGCAACTAACAAAGTTGTGCAAATAAAACACACAAAAAAATGCATGTATTACATTCACTTTAGCGACTCAATCTAAGAGATGGATTTGGATCCTTTTTTTGTTGGCCATATAAGTCAAAAATTCCCTATGTTTGGGGTATAAATGCACTAGTCAATGTAATCTTGGGCAATGTAAATCGTTAGGGAAGACATGCTCGACACACGGCTTCACCTTTGGGGGATTAAACCCCTCATATCCTCTTCATGATTATAGGGCATGTAAATTTAAATGTGTGATTATATCTAAATTTATTTCCAATGGATTGGAAAAATAACATGATTTGAACCACAATCAAGGTTTTTTCATCATGGTTGATGTTAATGGAACCAATTAATGTAAATGGGTGAAAGCACATTTGGGTTAAAGCAAGATAAAATATACCAAAAAGGTAGATGTCTCCACTTTAACCCTATGCCTTTCATATAACTACCATAAAGTAACATCAAATTAGGTGAAAGTACGTGTCAAGTAGCATTAATTAGCTCTATTAAGTTTATAAAAATCTAATTATAAGAAAATTAAAAGAAAATGAATTTTAAAAGTAGATAAAAAATGATAAAAAATACATTTGAAATCAACTGAAAAATATGTGTTCAAACCTATTTTTTGGTTAGAAAAATTAATGAAATTGACATGTAATAAATTAGGAGATGAAGATCAACACATGTTTTAGCAAGTCCTCCAAAAACAAAATTCTTTTTTGTAAAAACCTAATTGACACCTACTTGAAACCAAAAGCCCACAATGAAAGGTAGATGTCAAAAGCTACTTGTATTTTGAAAAACCTACTTAAAACTTACTTTTATAGTTTGAAATATGAAAATCAATGCACATTAAGGTAAATTCATATCATATTTAGTCATTGAATTGAAAGCATTCAATGTTCCACAATTTTATAATGGGTTTTGTTGTTATTTTAAATCTACTTATTCCAATTTTGACAAAGTGATCACGTTATTCACTTTACCTTGTTTACACCCATTTAAGGGGACTATTTGGACTATCATAATCTCAGTTTTTCTAAATTTCATCTGAATTTAAAATGTAAAATTTCAACATTAATATTATCAAAATTTGAATTATCCAAGTTGTAGTAGACTTTAATGAGAATCATATTGAACAATATGAATGAAATCTAAGGGAAATAAACTCATAATGGAGTTTTTAAATCATGACATCACATTTTTCATGTAGATAAAATGAAAAATGTGAACTCGAAAAAAATCATAGTAATGTCAAAATAATAATTTTTTAAACCACCATTAAATGAGGAATTTAATAATAATATGCATTGAAATTTTCCCAATAGAAAAAAAATTGATTAATTTTTTTTAAATGCCCTGATTTTTTTCATTTTTAAAATTTTTAATATTCGTTTCACATTGAAATATTCAAATTTTCACATGAATTTTTTAACAAATCACATGTCTAGTGATATATAAAAAATGATTTATTAATACCTATGAAAAAAACCTAAAGGATAATTATATCATTTATAGTTTGATCAATCATTATAACTACACGAATTGTAGCCAATGTAAAACATAGAGTTTTCAAAATGTTGAAAGTGAACCACCTTACCATGCTTTTACCCAAATTCACAAAAAAAAATACAATGGTGAAGCTTAATGTATTTACTTCAAATCTTTGAACCATTATTTGAATTACCATATTCATGATCAATTTTTCCAACTCATGAACAAATTCATCTTGAAAAATAACCATGCTACCATCTTGACCTTTGCTATTAATGTTGTTTAATAAGGCTTCATTTTTTGTTTTGCTCTTGGTTTGACACATAACTTCCTCCATGTCATTCTTTGCCTTGACCATCATTAATGTTGGTTGTTGGCCGATAGTTCAAAGTGTAGCAATGGTCAATGTTATAACTTGAGTTCACCACGATGTTCACATCATTGAACACTTGAAGTGTGGATTTTGTGTAGATGTATTGCCTTATTGCCCCATTCCTTCTTCATGCACATGTCCCTACACAAGTCCAAAACACAATTTCTTGGCCTTATTTGACTATGTGGGACGATGAATGTGAAAGTTGAACCGCTTTTTGACTTTTTTTAGACTTCACATTTCATGTGCCATTTAGATTCCTCCTTCAAATCCTTCTACATTATCATGGTGACAATAATTTTACAAATTGTCACCACACAAAATCCACAATCAATTTTTTCAACAATGTAAAATGTCAATTCCAGTGTAGAAGACCTTTGATAATTCATGATAATTAAAGGTTTTGTTATCTATTGTACCCTCTTCTCTTACTTATACATGAACAAATTACCATTATTCTACGAAAAACATTATTGAATTCTTTGACAAATTGCACAAGCCAACCATATGTACATGGTGCAAGGTGTATTGTCATTTTTGGGTTTGGAAATTCCAAAAAAACTTACATTTTATCATTTTAGATGCCCCCCATATCCCAATTCCAAACTTGTAAATCTTATTTTAATGGATCCAATGCAAATGGGTTTTTAGTAGAAACAATGGCATCCAAGGTTTTCATGAAAGACTTATGACATAAATTATCATGACCTTAACTTTGAGCTCGTAACCAATGTTCAGGCATGACAAAGTGAGTGAATTAGGAAAATGTTTTAGGACTTAAGCATACTCCCACCAATGTGAGAGAATGCAATTTAAAAGTGAGTTTTAACACTCCTAAGTGGATTCCCATATTAGAAGTTGCAATCATGTAGGTGTCCCAAATTTTAAAAATAACATTGAGGGATCAAAATTTGTTTAAATTGGGTCCTTTAAATTTTTTTGAAAAAATCTTTAAAATTAGATATTAAAAGTGAGTTTGAATTCTCCATTTGAATATTAAACCTATTAAAATTAGTAGAACCTAATAAATACGGATCAAATGACCTATGAATGAAACATGAAATATGGCATTGAAAAGGTTTTTTCAAGGGTTATAACTTTATTTTTGTAATTTTCTTGATCAAAATTTGTATGTAAGAATTATGAACCTACAAAGTTAAGAATTTTTGGGATTCCCAAAATGGAAGTCATGGAATTTTTGCCACTTTAGCAAGTCTTGCCACTAATCATTGAATATACTAGAGGAAGGAAAGTGGTGATTGTTCCCAAGTCCAAATCATGGTGTGTTGTCTAAATGTGAAATGCTTATGGCTTGTCCATACACCATTTGGGCTCCAATTTGCATTAATTGCCTTCTTTTTTGGTTTGTGTAGATTGATTTCACTTGAATTCATATTTGTGATTTTTTTTCTAAGTTCATATTGAAGCTCCCATTCCCCCTTTTTCTTTTGGGAACTAAATAATGCACCTTAAATTTGCATTATAATGTAAAACCAATAATTGATATTTTTTTTACCTTCAATACCACTTGACAAACCTAAAGGTACGTCACTAATGAATTGGTATCAAGTGGATCCATTCAAACCACATCACCTAAACCCCTTCTAGATGATTATGTTCAATATTGGGCACAATTGTTCAAATTGAATTAGGTTTGATATTATAACCCACTAACATTGTTACTTTTTTTTAAGAATCATCACAAACTTTATGCATCTATGTGTTGATCCACAACCAAGAGTTTTATATAAAAAATAATTTATTATGTCCAGCTTTCATATGTTTGGAAAATACTTCGTGTTCCAAATGTGGAAGTATGAATTTAAATTGCCAACAAGGATTAAAAGTGGGATTTTGTTGTCGCTTATATATTACTACAAATTATGGATGTAGTTCATTAGTCCCTATTTAGTGGACTAGGAATTCAACTCAAAATCCAATGAAATCACTTGGCACACATGGACATATTTGTTGTAAGGTGAAAATCCTTTAAGGTGTCCACCCAAGATGAAAAGGATGTAGTATTTACTATATTTTGTTTCCTTATATTTTGATCCCCATAAAAATTAATGAATCAAAAAGTGTCGAATATTTCATAAATACCATATTTTACACCAATACACTTCTAGATTCCATCATAATCATCCATAAATGTGTCTTTACTTGGTAAAAAGGGACTAAGTACAAAATACAAAAAATGGTGACACTATGATAGGATTTTGGTGCACCTTCCACAATTTGGACCCTATAGTTATATCTCACATCCAAGTCTAGAAATGTAACCTCCATTCTTGGAAGGAAATATTGCCCACCCATCTAAAATATCAAATTTTAACAAACTTTGCAACCAAGCTTGCCATCTTCCATCTTTCTAGAAAATTTCATAAAATCAATATTCAATTTTTGAAATTTTAAAACTAGAGTTGAATCTTAAATGAACTTGTTGTCAACATTATCTTTCTTTAAACCATGTTATGGAAACAACATGATATGTAATATTGTCATTAAGTCCACATACAATTTACACTTTAAATCCTAATCTTAATCAAGGCAACGAGTTCTATTCTACATGTTACAACTCATAACCCTTAAAATTAAACTAAAAGGCACCTTCATGCACATGCACTTAACCTCACAATGCCAAACACATGTGATGCCTCATTGTGAACACAACAAAAACAATCATTTTGATTTTATTGGGCCATACAACAATATACATGGAACAATCTTAGTGATTACATCCAAAAATGTTCATAACAATGCCAACCTAAATATGCAACCTAACCTTACTAAAATCTAATTATTGTACATGGAAAATTTGGGAGTTAAGTAAAACCTACATAATGGTCTAAATTGGTTATTAACCTTGTCTCATGCTAGACCATTTATCACACCAAATGTGACCTTCAATGTTCACCATGGAAGTTTACACGCATGGAAGGGCTCATAGCCTTTGCCTTTGGTTGACCATTGCACATTATACATAAGTTACCAAGACATCAACCAAGAACATGTGTTCATTTTTTATTATAGACAAATGCCACATTTTTTAATATTTCTCTTAACCACAAAATAAGATGCTTGAACAACACATTGATAGGAATTAACAAGTGCATAACCTATTCAACATGCCTCTAGGCTCGTTAAATGGTATTGGGGATAAGCATTTCATGAAATTTTTAAGTTATAACAAAATGCAACTAAAGGAATACTCCTTAATTCCACACATTCTAGGGGTTAAAACACAAGAAGAAATCTTGGGTTTTTCCACTACCCAAATCCACTATATATGTTTTTAGTGAATTGGGACAAAGTTCACTAATAGTAACATTTTATGGTTTTAATGAAAAAATGAAAGTTGATTATAACTTTTTGGTTAAAGTCCATTCAACTGTTTCAAACAATCACAAGTTTCACTAAGTATTTTTCAATTATTATTGTTGATATGGTCCCAAAAATAATGTTGTCATAATTTGAATCCCCAAAAAATAGTCACAAAAATTGTTTGAATCAAAATTCTAGTCTAGTTTATGTGTAATGTGTGACAAGAATGGATCATGCTAACTTCACCATAGTTGTTTCTTTCATTATATTCTATCCACCTACAATGGTTTTAGGTACACCACCTTGCACCAACAATTTAGTGTTGTGACCTTGGAATAGATGTAGTGTTGGCTATTTGTGTAGTGCCATAATCCACTTACAAGTCACCCCTTGACTTGGGAGTAGTATGGCATACTACTAATGTAGTGTGTAATATTGTACATAGGCATTGCCACTACCCCTTCATCGTGGTAATTGGTTTCATTATCTTATTCATTGGAATGACCATAATGTTTACATTTTATTTTGATGTGTAGTTGCACTAACTTTAAACTTGTCAGTATCTTCACTAATGCATGAGTGCCCTTTTCCACTCACATGTTGTGGTGACTTACATCTAGTGTCACTCTCAATTACAATCACATGATGACATCGACATGTAGGAAATTGCCATGGTCACTCCAATGTAGTTGTGATTAACAAGACTTTTGTGATATGCATGATATTATTAGGATTATCTTCACTTGTAAGTGGCCATGCTAACTAGTATAACCCCATTTGTGTTGTGATTCAAGTTGATTTGGTGACTTCAAGCTAATACTTTATGTTATTATCACAATGTTGTCAAACTCCATTGCATATTGCATAACGTGATTACATAAATAGTCTTTATTGTAATGATTGAATACAAGTGAATGTTGATTTGAAATCACTAAGGTAACTTGGACCAACTAAAGTAAACAACTAGTCACCCATATTGTTAGACACAATCATGTCAAAACAATGTTTACAAATTTATTACATATGCACATGAACCATTAATTAATGTAATCTACCTATTTACATAAGAGTTTGGGGTTTTCCCCGCCATGAAAAGATTAGCCTTGGGCCCCACCCAATATAGAAGAACTCTATACATCCACATGCTAAACTAATAACATGTATATAGCTTGTGAATTATACGTCCAAGCAAGTGTCTTGCAACACATTGGCCTTCACACACCATTTGCTGCCATTGTCTTAGGGGCATTAATATGAACCATATTGGGTAAAAACATGGTTAGGTGACTCACGTTTGACATTTTGAAAAGTCCACATCTTATACTAGTTACAATTCCTGCATTTAAAATAATTACCAAACTATAAATCCTATAATTATCACTTATGGTTTTGGTCACAAATATTAATAGACCACCCTATAAATATCCTTAAATATGTGATTGGTCAAGAAATTTAGAGAAAAATTTAAAGATTTCAATGTGAAATGGAATATCAATTGTAAAAAATGATGAAAATCACGACAAGTTAAAATTTTAAATATGAAAATAAGTTATATTGGAAAAAATTCAATGCATCTTACAATTAGATTTATTCATCTTATGGTGGCCTATTTTTCAATTTTAATTTTGATATTACTATGACATTTTTTTGAGTTCACATTTTTCATTTTTTGTTTGTGACAAAGATAATGTCATCATTTCAAAAATCCACAATGAGTCCATTCATATTTTTTGAGTCCACATTTTTCATTTTTTGTGTGTGACATACATAGTGTCATCATTTCAAAAGTCCACAATGAGTCCATTCATATTTTTTGAGTCCACATTTTTCATTTTCTATGTGACAAACATAAAATTATCATTTCAAAAGTCCACAATGAGTCCATTTTTATAAAAAAAATCATCCATAATTTTAAATAATATCTTCACAAAAATCTATTGCAACATGGATAATGAAAAAAATGAAAATTTTAATGTTTGATATGATTTTACATTTTAAGTTCATTTATAATCTAGAAAAATTAACAACATCAACAACATCAACAACCTAATATGGGACGCCCAACCAATGCTTGCCATTGACCATTTTTTTGACATTGTATACATCATTTATTTATTTTTGAAAAGATGTTTGGTTTTGCAAGATGAGACCTTATGTAGTAAATATTTACCCTATACATTATATGCAATAACCATGCATTAACTATTCAACTTTAGCCAAAAAACCAACAAACATCATGACATCCAATAAGCTAATAAACAATTAACATTTGCATTATGTGTTGAAAAGCCACATGTTTACAACGTGAATGTTCATGATGTGGAATTCATGACATGAAGAAGATTAATAAACTTTCTTGAAGGATAAACAAATCTTTTGGCATTCCCCATCCATTAGGATTATGGTTAGGGCTATATTTAGGGTTTCATCTTTTGACTTAATAATTTTGTGCAACTAGCCTAAAACCTTCACAAATAACTATTTTTATTGAGTTCCATTCCCAAAATAATTTTGAAGTTTTGTGAACATTATTCTTACATAGACTTCTATGATTAAAACTAAGTTTGTTACTTTTCTTTTTCAATGATGGGCATATGATTTCATAGTTACAAAAAAAACTACCTTGCTTCATAGATAGATATGATAAAAGATACAAATTGGATGATGTTACATATGTACAACCACCATTCTTTTAACAAATTGTTCATGCAATTTTAAAGTTTAATCTCATAACTTATAGTTTAACATTTTTCATTTCCCATGTAAATCAAGTTAATTCTTCCATAACTTTATGGTACATAATCAAATAAATGATTTTTCCATGTTGAAATTTGGATGTGGCATTTCCAAAATTGGTGAATCATTTGCCAAAATCTATTTTCATTTCATAAACCTTTCATGAATACAAACCTTTCAAACTAAAGCCAAATTAAATTCATATAAGTTTTAAGCATTTATGAACTTTACATCTATTCTCTCTATTCAATACTTTGAACACATTGAGATTGAAAAATAGGATGAATGGTGATTATTACATATTTATTACTATTAATAAAATCTTGTTTTTCTTGCCTCCATGAATGCGAAATCCAACATGTTTCACCATGGCCATGCCATGAAGTTCAATTGTTTTGAGGAAAACCACATCATGTGCCCAAATACTATATGCATCACATGGCATAAGCATGTTAAATGTAGGCCAAAAAGGTGTCTTGCAAATGCAAAAAAACAAGATTGTCAACTTTGAAGGTTAAAAAGGAGGACACATTCTTCGAAAACTAGCATTTAAACTACATGAACATTTGTAGTGAAGAAGTTTTTAAAAGCTTAAGTTGTGTTACTTTTTTTCTAGCCTACTTTCATTCACTTTTTTATATTTGGGGTTGTTGTCCCATTTTGCACAAAGTAGACGTAAAACATAATCATGACATTTTCATTTTTGAAATTCATTCTTATGGCTCCCTCAAAAAATGTTTAAAGCATGTTTGAGCTTAATATGTCATAATTGAAATATTCAAATTCCAAAATTGTGTATCAATATGCATATGGCTCAAACATTAATAACACATCATTTGAATAGTTTGTTTTGGAAAAAAATCTAAAATATAAACTTGCAATAAATAATTAAATAATTGAATAATAACGAAGATTGGAGATGACCATATATGGTTTATTTAATATGAAAAAGACATGCAAAAATTTATAACATTGGCAAAAGGCTTAAATTGAAAAATGGAAAATCAACGTTTCACTTATTTTTCCTTTTTGACTAAAGATCACAATTGGCCTACTTTAGCATGCTTGTGCCCATGATTCAAATAAATGTGTTTGACATCTCTATGAATGAAATCTTAGTTGTGAACCAATTGGAAGATAAGAAGATGTTTTCATTAACATGTCGAAGTCAATGTCATTAAAAACATCTTTAATGTGATACCAAATTCTTGAGACAACATTAGGTGCAATGTTCAGAGCCAACATTAGTGGACTAAAATTATGTGCCTTTAATACCACCCCATGCACCAATTATTCTACAAATATAACCAACCAAATTTGATTCAAACCCCCTAACAAAATAAGAAAAATGATTATGTTGAATTATGGCAAATTTTCATACAACCAAGATGTTAAATTGGAAAAAAAATCCAATAATAGATTGATTTGTACCTTTAGTGAAATGGCACAATGGATGAAGTGGGCATTACTACACAAGGAAGTCAATATTTGGTTAGCTACTATAGTTTGTGCTTTATCTCTAACTTTCATTAAATGTTATCATACATATATCTTAATTTCAATGACCTTTGTGCTATTGTTACCAAGATGGTCCAAGTTTGTTTTTGGAAAAATTAAAATTTTGACATTACAATATTTTATTTTGTGAGGTAGTTTGAACCGAACTTCCATGTAACATAAGAAATTGATTTGGGTTTCTTAGTTAAACATTTATAAAGATGATGTTAAACAACACTTAAATGACAATAATATATTATTATTTTTCCTTCCAATTTGTATTCTTTTCTCAATCTAATTCAAAATAAGATACAAAGATTATTCTTTTTGGAAGTAATTATGATGTTAGAAAATTAGACCAATTTTTGTTTCTTATAGTTGCAAACTAAATTGAACATAATTAATTAGTTGTACAACTTTCATCTCCATAACTTTGTTCCTACATAAACAACATGTATTTGAAATGTTTCATTCTTAGATGTCCTAAGGTTGCAAAATGTCACAAGTGGAACCAATTGTAGTCCATTCTTGCATTATTCATGACAATCTATGTCCAAGCATAATTAATTTCCATGTTAGAAATTTTGCACGAATAATTTGATTATATGGGTTCATTCTATTTCAATCCTCATTTTTAGGATTTGTTATATAGTGTTTATATAATACAGAGTTTGGCAACTACATATCTATGTGAACTAAAACTAATTTATCAATTCCATGAATGATGTTGTAAATTTTTGTACTATAGAAACATATACAATGAGGTGACAATGATTACTAAATCACTTTAAAATGTAATCCTAAAAGACATTGAAGGGTTGATGTGCTAGATTGGGA
>Ga0209611_10012670_pt1 | contig 11793 bp, 7 predicted proteins | sample S1TSphgellanicum_3_FD_187693 | JGI IMG/M metagenome (GOLD analysis project Ga0209611, IMG submission 187693) | Host-associated microbial communities from peat moss isolated from Minnesota, USA - S1T2_Fc - Sphagnum magellanicum MG (SPAdes) (version 2) | ecosystem: Host-associated > Plants > Peat...
GAAAATGTTTGCAAATTTTAAATGTGTATCTTCGCCCCTTTTTCACCCCTTTTCATATTTGTTCCAACCTTTTTACAACCAACATGTTTTTGAAAAAAAATCTCATTTAGGGTCTATGAATTATTTATCTTTCTATTCAATAACTCTTGCACTTGACAATTATGTGGATCCCACCATTAAACCCCACTTGCAATTTGGCCCAAGGTAGGTTTTTTGCATAAGTTTTTTGAAATTTATGAATAAAATCATAAGAATTAAATTTTTATTTTATTTTGATGGGCTTGACAAGATGTCATTTGGTTGTTCTAATGTGTGAGAGTAAATCTGCATTTGAACCCAAAGCAACAACCTTGACAACCTCAAAATCATTAGAACATTTGGCATCTTGTGATCTATTGGTTGAGGCCAGATTAGATGACATGGACAATGTTTGCTAATTATAACTTGTAACAATAATGCTAGTTCATAAAGAAGCCCAAAATCACTAGGATTTTGTAAGGCATAAATGCATTTGAACTTGAAGTTTGGGGATAGCACAAGCAATGATATAAATTGCCATTCTCTACCCCATAAAATTTGCATAAAAAACCCTCCCCAAAATCCTTAAGCCTTTGATGTCCTAATGTTGTTTGATTCTTGATTCTTTAAACAACACATTGCACATTAAGCATGTGAGTTTTAACATGCAATGAATTGCACACACAAAGAACATGATGAAATTTCATGCATGATGAGTAAAATGTCCAAATATGACATTAAGCCTATTGCACACACAATAACACTAAAAGTCAATCATAAGTCCAAATGGAAAAAAAAAATTCGACACATTTACATTGACAATGGAAATTTTCATGTTCATCACATGAAGAAATTTCAATAAAAATAAATAAATTTAAACATGAATTATGGAATTTCAAATACAATACCAATTATACCTTAGTTACAATTGACAAGGTGTCCAACTAAAACCACTAACAAAAACACCTTCAATATTGGAATGGAACAAGTAATGAACACAAGTTAAAATGACTTACAAATATGAAGATTCATAACATAGAAAATCCATAAGGATTTGAACTTGTAAAGTTGTAAGAATTAAGATGCAACAAGTATACCATGTGGAAAGGTGTAAGAAGTGTTTGTACCAAACTAATAAATGTACGGTTCACCTCTTGCCAATGGCCATGCACTTGAAACATTGTGCCAAAGTCATGAAATCCAACTTCCAATTTGGATTACCATTTTTCATGTCCATAATTTAAAAAGTTACAATTCATTTCAAGTCTCAATGACCTAATTTCATTCAATGTTAACTCATAAATTGCTATGGCAAAGGGGTGTAACATAATTCTTAGAGTTTAACAATGAATTATTATAAGTAAAAAGCTCAAATTGGTAAAAACATTAGAGGATTTTATTTTTAAAAGACTATTTTTTAGTTGCATGCAACATATGCAATTCAAAATCCCCACAATTGTCTATGACAAATTATAATTGACATCTAGTTGCATGCAATAGGTCATGTTAGCAAATAATTGATACCTTATTATATAGTTCATCCATTATTTATTGTTGTATAAGATAGATGGTTGCTTGTGCAAAGGTGTACAAATCATTGATGAAAATGTGATAACATAGTGTGATTACCTACTTGCCTACCTTAAATTAATTATGTATTTAATTATTACATAGCCTATTAATTAGCAAGCTACCTATTATGTAGGTAAATTAAAGGTAGGGAAGTAGGTAGGTCGGTAGCTTAGCTAATTATAAAGTAGCCCCATGCGGAACATTTTTATTTGAATTTATGTAAAATATGAGTAAAAATATTAGTCCCATATATTGGTTGTTGAGTATTTTTTTTTAATCAATTATATATTAAAATTATGTTTATTTTGAAAATTAAGACATAATTAATGTAAGGCATGTGTTAATTTTTAACATTAAAAAAATTAAAACACATGTATGAGAGATTTTTGTTATTAATTGTTATTAGGTTCAACTAGTAGGATCTTTGTATATTGTTGAGCATACAAAGATGTGCTCATGTCTTCAAGCATACACTTAAATACATGCAACTCATGCATGGTTGAAGACATGAGCACATCTTTGTATATTGTTGGTTACCTACTTGAACCAAGTAGTAGAAACCTGGAGATTTTTCTTAAATTTTGATGAAATTCTGGCTATTGAATTTTTTTTTTGAAAAGCACATGATTTAAGCACTTAAAAATAAATAAATAAATAAAACATTTTGGCTATATAAATACACACACACACACACACACACACACACATATAGCCAGTTAAAAAAAGAAAAGAAGGGCTGATGCCTCTGACCATCAAACATGCCTAAAGTTGCATTTTGGCAATTTTCTAGGCTAGTGTTGTTGGGAAGGCATTTGATTTTGATAATAACCGTTGGTTTCTTCCTTTTTTTTTTGGCCGCAAATAAAAATGTTTTGCCGCAAATCAATGAAATTAAATCTACATGTTTACATGTATGGTGTAACTGTTTTTTAAAAGGCATAATACAATATCAGGCATTTTCAAGAAAAGAATAATGCCCACCTTTGAGGGCATTATGTTTTTTTTTGGCAATGCTCATTGTAGTTTTTTTTTTTTTTTTTTGGCAATTTTAATTTTAGTTTTTTTTTTTTTTTTTTAATAAATTCCCATGCTACCTGGCAGGTATTTGGTGGATACCCACTGAGTATCATGGGAATTTTAAATGGAGCTTTTAGCATAATGCTTCTTTGAATTTACTTAGGGTTGCTCCAAAAAAGATTAAGTACTTTGGATTTAAAAGTATTAAAAAAAAGTATATAAATGGAGGAGACAAATAATTTGAAATTTCATTTATTTCAAAGATTCACTTCAATGTAATGTATTTCATTTATTATTATTTTTGGGTGCAATTTTTAAAAATAAAATAAAATCTTATGTCAAGGAATATCACATTGTTCATCCCCTTGAAGAAGAGAAGAACCTTTGATCTTGGTTTTGACACTTAAATTTTTTTTGGGGGAGGGGAGAGGTTTGGCAAGTGCAAGTTTCAGCTCACTTTTTCAAATTTCTAAACCTTGCCATGGTAGCTTTGGCACATTGTTTCAAATCCAAGAATTTATGGGCCCCGGTTTGAAAACCGAGTCCAATTCCATGTACACATTTCAGCCTGAAGATTGTATAAATATAAAGTTTTATATTAAAACTTGAGAGTGTATAAATATGGAGTTTCACAACTACATAAAATTTATTTAATTAATTAACTAAAGAGCTAAACCTAATTATTTAGGTAAGGTTTGAACCTAGTTGTCAACTTTTTGAAAGAAAAAAAATTCAACTTGCCAAACCCTGCAAAGCTCAAATGTGCCCACCTGCCCAACACTAGTTTGGACATTAACCCTAAAACCCTAAACTTAAACCTAAGCCCTAAACCTGGACTACTATCCAAAGAGCAAACTATCTTTCTCTTGCCATCACTAATTTGACAACAACTTTGTGATTTTGGACTCTTTGGTAAGACCACTTTTTTTTTTCTTTTTCTTTTTTCCTTAGAGAGACTTAATTTCAACACACAGGTTGCGAGAAGTCGACCATGAACATGGAGGGGGGTCAAGGATGCAAGGTTCATGTGCCCAGGTGTGGATTGATTCTCCTCCTTTTATAGATTTCAATATCTTAAGGCAAAAGGCTCATGATATTATATCCCTTTGATATTTTCTCTCCCCCACTAAGCGGAAAGGCACAACATGCCATGCACTGCGGGGGAAAATAAGCCTTTGAACTTTGAACATGTTGAAACCTTTTTGTGAGTGCACAATATCTAGACCTAGAGGCCATGCTCCAAAGTGCATTGCAATTTTGAGCACGAGGACCCACATAATGGTGATATATGGGGGGACCCATGTACTCTACTTACTTACTTACTTACTTGTGACCTCAAAGAAGGCTTTCTTTGTGAGGAGATGAGAGAACCTTTGATGACATAGTGAACCATATTTTTGTGTACGGACCACCTATGTAATAAAAAAACACAATCACAAATTGTTTATTTTGTGGGGGGTGAGGAGGAGCACCAAACACCATATCATTAACCTTCTTTTATTTTGGACAATAGTTGCAATGTGTTTCAAAAACCAAATGGATGTTGAAACTGTTTTGAGGCATTTGTACAATTGAAGCACCCAAGCACCCGATTAAAAATTGAGCATAAGAAGTTTTTACCTGGGTGTGATATCTCTAAACCCCAACTTATCACCATGTAGTTGGATTTGAAGTGTTCCATTTGGTCAAGTTTGAGGATATGGGAAACTCCAACTATGTGGTAAGTTAGGTAGCGGAAGAAATTCACCTTGTAACCAAATAAGGTATAAAAGGGAAAAGAGTACATAGGATGTGTGTCACAATGTATTTCAGGTTGCAATTCACGTTTAAAATAAATTTACTAGCTTGGAATTGGAAGTAATATCTTGAGAGGACAATTCCCGGGGTAGAAGCCATGATAGAGTTGACCAAAAAAATTTCATCAAACATAACACTTACAAAAATGCATTGTATACAAAAGTGGCCAATGTTGGTTTTGAGAAGAAGTTAAATAAATAAGCAAAGCCTTTTTTTCCCTGGCTGCCCATTTGCCCATCCAAGATGTACCTGGAGATGCCCAGACACATTTTTGACACTACCCATTATAAATTTCATGTCCTGTTATGCACATTTTAGACACGTGGTAGATGTCAATAGGTTCAAAATGTGCATAACAAGACACAAAGTCTATAATGGGCAGGCAGCATGACACCATGTCTGGACATCATCCATCTTTTTTCTCAGTGAGAAAAAGACTGGATTGAGCCAAGGACATACAAGGGAAAAAAAAGAAGCAAGCAATGCTTTTGTACTACCTTGCAGTAAGGACCCTCCCTTTTGCTTATTTAACGTCTTTTGTTGGTAGAGTCAGCAGTACATGACACTGTTGCATGAAACGTCTTCAATGTGCCAATGCTGTTCCCAATAGCACCACACCTTCAATGTGTTCCCAAATCTGTTCCCAATAGCACCACACCTTCAATGTGTTCCCAAAGCTGTTCCCAATAGCACCACACTTTATCCCATACCCATCTTTTTCACAAAATTCTCTACCCTTTGTAACCTATAGCTATATAGCTAGAGCAAGGGGAAAGATTACATAATCTTTTATTTTGAGTCGGTCCATAGTGTGATTTATTTATTTATTTATTTGTAATGTGCCATGGATGGATGGATGGATGGATGGTGCATGCACAGGATACTTTTTTCATTGGATTCTTTGTTCCCCAGTTACAACCTCCCCATACCCCAAGGGTTCTAAAAATGGGGTTCATCCAACTGGATGGCTTCAAAATGGGAAAATGGTGATGGTGGGTTAGCAGCCACACCAAATGCCCAAAATAACATGGGGTTGTTATAGTTGGTTATCAACCCAATTTTGATTCCAACAAATAAAATATTCTTGAAGATTTCAATGTTTTCCTTCCAAAAATATTTTTCAATTTGATTTTTTTAAATAAAAAACAACAGATCTGAAAATAATATAATTTTGAATATATATATATATACAGTTGTAAAATTCAAAGTTGGAAAAAGGCTGAAACTTATCAAGGTATTAACCTAGTACACTAATAGAAATAGGCCTCATCATATATAGCAGCCTTGGGGGGGGTGGGGTGCGCTTATAAATAGCCAAAAAGGTAATTTTAAAAAATTAAAACAACTAAAATCAAGTGCATTTTGAGATTTTTAAAAGCCAGAATTTGACCAAAATGAAAGCAAAAAAATTGCCAAAATTCTTCTACACATGGTTCAACAAGTATGAAGTAACCAAAAAGGATTTTAAAATTTTAAAACAAAAACATTCGCTTTCATATGTATGTATGTAAGCTTGTAGCCAAATCTGGCTAAATCTTCCCATGGAAAATCGCCATTTTGGCTACTAATCACAATATTGACCCCAAAAAAACCACTGCACTAGGCTAACTAGTAAACTAAAGTTAATAGAAGAAAGACCAGCTACAGTGAACTAAGCATAGGCGTGACACCCCCACCCCCTCTGATACCCGGAGGATCTGGATAATATCCGGACCAAGGCTGCCTTGGTGGGGGGGGGGGGGGGGGGGGAGGGAGGGAGCTTCTTCTTGGAAGGTTGGCTGGTCTTTTTGTGGCGACGTCGTGTTGTGTGTGTTCCATTGATCGAAGATTTTCTCGATCCTTGTGTGATCGATCGAGGTTTCTTCGAGGTTTTTTCGGTCGTCCCCTTTCTGTGATCTAGGGTTTTTTTTTTTTTTTATTTTTTTTTTTTTTTAATTTATTTTTTTCAAAAAAAATTAATGTGGGTGCGATTTTTTTGGGTTTACAAAATCTGTGAGAAAAAAGTGTGGAAAAAGAAAAGAAAAAGAAAGCTGGAGAATTTCTGTGTTGCAACAACACAACAGAGCATCACCAAAGATTCAAGCTTTTGCCCCCTGACAATTCAAGCTTTTGGTTGCTGTTGCTGGCTTTGGGTGGTGGTGTTTGTTGTGTGGGATTTTTGGTAGTTTGTTTTGGTTTGTGGACTTTGTTGCATGTGTAATCTGAGATTTCCGAAGGGGTCAATTTTTTATAAAAAAAATTCCCTCTCACAAGGCAAAATCATCATGGGAAGAATTAGAGAAGGAGGAGGAAGAGGAGGATTGAACCACAATTGTGAGCTGGTAATAAAATCCTCCTACTTACTTGCAGTTTTCTAAGATCTAAAGAAGAAGTTGCAACAACTACTTGTGAACTTTCCGCAGTTTTGTAGTTATGGGTTTTGGGCAATCTTGCGGTGTTTGTTGTTGTTTTTGCAAGCTCAGTTGACGGGATGTCCTTCCTTGCATCATGATGTTTCTCTGTTCAGAATTTGTAAGAATCTACAAACCCACGCACATCACTACACTCTTCTTCTTCTTCTTTTATGACATGGGCGTTTTTGTTTTGATGCTTTCTGTTCTTCTCCTTCTTCTTCTTCTTCTTTTGTGACATGGTTGTGTTTTTGTTTTGATGCTTTCTCTTCTTCTTCTTCTTCTCTGTGATGGGTGGTTTTTGTTTAGAAGTGCAAAGAATTTCTAGCTAATTTTGTTTGGAAAATTTCCAAACCCTTTTTTTGGGTTTCGCAGGTGGTGGTTGTTGACTTGCTTTTTCTTCTTCCGGGTGAATTCTACACACCCATTTCCAGCAACAGCCAAACTGTTCCTCAGGTGAGATCCAAAGAGATTTGCCAGGCTACGTGTGGGGGTGTACATACCCTTTTGTTCAATTCTTGGATTTGCACACAGAGACAGAGAGTGGGGGGGGCACTGGGCTTCATGATCACAAGAAATCAATCTCCATGTTTTCAGTCAATTCATACAGCTTGCCTCAGAACTTATCTCCTTTTTCTCTCGTACAATTGTTTTGTTCACAAAAATTTCATGTTTCCCAGAGAGATTTCTTGAGCATGAGGAATCTGAAGCAGCCTATGGAGAAATTAATCCATGGGACAAGCTGACAACAGTTGACTGATGATAAGAAGAATCAACAGGGGTTGGGAGAGGAGGGTTTTTGAGATCTAGATCCATTGAAAAAAGCACCCACTCTACTTTGGATGGACTCAGGCCAAGAATGCAATTTCTTGGGTTGCAAACTTGTTTCTGAATTAGGAGATTGAAAACACAATTAATTGCAAGTCCTTGAAGTTTTTCTAGTGTACAGATTGATGATGATGTCACAGATCTAGCTTCCAGAATTTTTATTTATTTATTTTTCTGTCTTGATTTTCTGGAAGCTCAAGAGGAAGAAGCTCTACTACCATAGCCTTTGGTGGGTTTTGGAGTATGGAGGTAATTTACAAAACAAATTCTTTTGCATTGGTCTGTGATTCATAGGTTGCAGATTGATGGAGCAATCAATGTGGAGCTTTTGTATGCCAGTTCTGAACAGATGAGTGCAATAATGTGAGTGTTTTTTTTCCCGTCCACCTTTTCTTCCCCCCTCTTCTTCTTGTTCTAAACTCTAAACATTGTGAAAGCAATCTCACTCACAGTGCCAGAGAATAAAAAAACAGCAGCTCACTTACTGTAGCAGAGGCAAAACTGACATGAGAATGTTGTGTTAACTTCCTTCCAGGACAAGGATGAGGCGATTGCACGTGGAAGTAATTCTAGTGATTTTTTTGACCATCTTCATTGTGAGATACTACTTTTCTATGGGGATTGTAGCAAAGCACCCAACAACAACAAATGTGTACTCAATCGACAATGCAACTGTGAAATTACCGTCTCCCAACCTTCAAGAAAAAGATGCAGCAAGATCAGCTCCATTGCAAAGCCCCAATCATAGTAGTAGTAGTAGTAGTACTAGTGCTCCTTCTTCTGTAAACTCAACAATTGAAACAATTAGCCAACCAGATGATGAGGATGTTTTTTCCAAGCCTATAATAGAACCTGTATGGGGGAGCTTGGCGAGGATTCTTAAAAAGCCTGAGACATTGCAAGCAGCTCAGGAAGCGAGTAAAGCAGGAATATTAGGATGGAAAGAGTTGATGAAAGAAATAGAATCAGATGAGGCGGCACTCAATCGCACATCCAATCACACATCACCACAAGGCTGGAAGAAGGTGGGTGTTGAGTCTAGACAGTGTCCAAATTCCAGCACTTTTTCAGATTTTTCATCAGCCTCCAGTGGCTTGAGTAGTACACAACAACAACAACAAGGCTCCTTGTGGAGATCATCATCATCTCATCATGAGTTGCCAATTCCCTGTGGTCTTGTGGTGGATTCTTCCATTACTATAGTTGCAACACCGGGAGGACAAAGAAGTGGGGACTCGTTTGAAATCGCATTGTTGGGACCATCCCAGCTGAAAGGAGAAGCTGATGATGCTCCAATTTTTTTGAACTATTCTGTGCAATTTACTGTAGACAACAACAACAGCACCAATCCTCCTGTCATTGTTCAGAGCACTTGGACTAGTGAGAAACAATGGCAACATGAGGAGCACTGTCCATCTTCTTCTTATTCTTCCCCTGCTATTGACAAACATCCAGGTAGAGGAGCTTCTCTTAAAAAATTCAAAACACTGAAGAGAAAATACTGAAGATTGTTTCTTTAATAGCTATCAAGAGAATGTCTGTTTTTTATTAAGTTTATTGTCTCTTTCATAAAGGAAATGAGATTCTGGGAAAAATTTGTAGACACCCACATTGTGAAATTTTGTCTTTGTGTAGAGAAATTGGTCTGTTAGGCAACATACTCTTTCTTGGTTAGAAAATTCAAAACAAAAAGCCACATTTCATTTTCTTGTTATTGGAAAACTCCACTAGAAGTCCTTGAATTATAAGTATGTGTGTTGAATCAATATATCCATTTTACTATTTTTGAGGGGAAAAAAGTTCTGAATTGCTTGATGGTTTTTCTTTTAAAAAGAATTTCTGGCACCAGGTTTGGGTGTAGCAGAAGTGGATGGCTTGGAAATATGCAATGCAGAAGTAGGAAAGGTTGTAACAAGGCCAGGGAAGAGCTTAGAGAAGACTAATACCGTGGACAAGGATCAAAAATGCTGGTTTCCATTTTCCACTGGGTTACCATTCACAGCAACACTACGGATGGGCTCGGAAGGCTTTCACATGACTGTCGATGGAAAACACATTTCTTCTTTCGCTTACCACCAGGTGTGTGTTTGTGCAACACCTATCATCCATCCATCATCCTTCGTTCTTCAAGCTTAGATCATGAGATTGATTTTTGCTTGTAACCCAACTCTTTTGACCAACACCAATCATCCATCATCCTTCTTTCTTCAAGCTTAGATCATGAGATTGATTCTTGCTTGTAACCCAATTCCTTTGAGCAACACCCATCATTCATCATCCTTCTTCAAGCTTATTGTAAGATTGATTTTTTGCTTGTAACCCAACTCTTTTGATTTTACATTCTCCAGGAAGAAGAATGGATAAAGATTTAGCAACTTGTTTCTTTTGTTTTATGAAGCTCCTTTGATTGTTAAAAGCTACAACAACACTATGTCTTTTTCCAGGGCATGGAGCCATGGTCTGTGAACCGAATACGGATCAATGGTAACATACAACCAGTGTGGATGGCTGTGAATGGGCTCCCCAGCGCCAAGGATTCAGTGATGGTGCCAGACTTGAAGGCCACCAAAGCGCCACCGATGATGAGCAAAAACATTGAGCTTTTTATTGGTGTCTTTTCGACTAGTGAGAATTTTGATCGTAGAATGGCAATCCGTACAACATGGATGCAATACCCTCTCATCCGCAATGGCACAATTGTCGTCCGATTCTTCATTGGAATGGTTTGTTTCTTTCACCAAATGTTATTGTTATTGGTACACTTTCTTTAGCAGACCATTACGGGGTCATCTTTTACACGTAGCATCTTGTCTTGTCCCATTTTGGCATGAAGAAGGACATCTACTACATTTTCCTACACCGCATTATGTATGGAATAATATGTGTTTATGAACGTGATTCAAATGACCAACTATGTCTGTTTTGACTAACCAGAAAAAAGTAGATATGTCTGATATGACTGAGTCCAAGTAGGTATGTCTGATATGACTGAGTCCAATTTCTGCACACAAATAATAAGCATATTTTTGGTTGGATACAATTTTATTTTTAAATATTATTGTTATTTTAGTTGTGTCCTCTTGACCAAGGGCCTCCACTCATATATCTTGTTATATTTTTAACCTTTGTTGTCACTGGGGGTCTCAGCATCATAACAAACATGCAAATAAGGAGCTATGGAATGAAGCGGTTACATATGGTGACATTCAGATTCTTCCATTCGTTGAGGACTACGACCTCATTGTGTTCAAGACGGTGGCTGTTTGTATGTATGCGGTAAGCCATTTCCCACCCTCAATTTGGACACACTTTCACTAAGCACTAAATCATGAGATCATTTATTGAAGGTGTTGAAGCTTTTTGCTTGGTTCCTTTTTCTTTTTTTTCTTTTCTTTTTTGGGCTATTGGTCAGCTAACCGTCCTCGCGATGTTGTCCTTTTCATAATTTTTTTTAAAAATTCATACCTTTTTTAGAAAATTAAGAATGTGGACAAGAATGAGTATACAAGGTTAGTCATTCCTACGTGTATTAAACTTTCTTGTACTTACTTGCATATATATACACGTAAATTTTTTAATTCTTATTTATTAATTTTAATTTTTGTATTTCCACAAAGTGAATTTTTGGGTGGGGTGGACAGACAAAGGTGATGAAAACAAAATATGTGATGAAAACTGATGATGACACTTTTGTGCGAATAGACGGCGTCCAAGCAGCTTACCAAAAACGCAACATGAACCACAGCCTTTGGTTAGGGCTCATGGAGTTCTCAAGCGTGCCACATCGTGACCCAACCAGCAAGTGGCATGTTCGCATTGAGGTATGTTGGCAAAACCCACCCACCCACCCACCCACCCACCAAGGGACTTCTGCATCCTCATGACAACAACCATGTCCCACATTATTGTAACCTAGTTTAAATGGGGTTTTACAAATTTCACAATTAAAGTGTTATAGGGTGGTTTTCATCCTTGTTTGTCGATTGTATTTGGAGTTTAATTCATTGTACATGGGAAATAATACGATTGTAGGAGTGGCCGGAGCCACAATATCCAACTTGGGCTCATGGACCGGGCTATATTATATCGGAGGATATTGCTCAATTTGTTGTCAAAGGCCACCAAGAGAAGAATCTTAAGAAGCGGTTGAAGGTAAGTACCAACATAAAAG
>Ga0209611_10012673_pt1 | contig 11792 bp, 17 predicted proteins | sample S1TSphgellanicum_3_FD_187693 | JGI IMG/M metagenome (GOLD analysis project Ga0209611, IMG submission 187693) | Host-associated microbial communities from peat moss isolated from Minnesota, USA - S1T2_Fc - Sphagnum magellanicum MG (SPAdes) (version 2) | ecosystem: Host-associated > Plants > Peat...
TGGCAGACCACCAAAATTTACAAGCAAAGAGGAAGCATATTTAATTGCTACAACTTGTAGCAAGGCACCCGAAGGAAGCACGCGGTGGACACTTAAGATGTTAGCTAACCAAATAGTGAGTCTAGAAATTATAGATAGTATAAGCACATCAACGATTGGTCGAACATTAAAAAAAACGATTTAAAACCTTGGCTACAAGAGCAATGGTGCATTCCCGCTCTTAAGCTCAGAATTTGTAGCGAATATGGAAGACGTATTAGATTTATACGCTCAAGCACAAATGCGAAAAACGCCCGCTAGTTTGCTTTGATGAGAGGTTATGCCAGTTAATTGGAGATGTTACTGAACCTATACCTCCAAAACCGTGCATTGAAGAAAAACCAGCACAAAAACAAAAAATTGATTATGAATAGGACTTACGCACAGTTAAGAGAATTTAGACTTTAGTTCCCGTGCGAGTTCTGCACTTGGAGAATCTCTATAAGCTAGTAGTTGTCGGTAGTAATTCCAAAATTCATCTAACTTTCTCTGATGAATGGTTGCCCTGAGAGCCTTTGTTGTTTTTGGCTTTTATTTCTGGCTGACCTTGTTCTCCCTTCAGCCGATTGTTTTCATCACGTAACCTTTGATTTTCTTCTCGCAGTTCTTTGACCTGTGAGGTTCGTGGCTGAATATGGTTGAATCTGAACTATCTGTACTGGTCAGACAATGTTTGAGGAGTGAGAATTCCCAATATTGAAACACTAGAAAAAGAAGTATCTATTTGGGAAAATAATCGTAATGACAACAAAGTTTGTGTTAATTGGTGCTTCAAAAAAGAGGACGCGAGAATTAAGCTCAAGAGGGTTGAAGAATTCGTAGTAAGGACTTTAGTCCTTGACTCCAAGAGCGCTTAAGCTGAAATACAAGTAGTCGGTGCACTGCCCACCAAAACCCGGATATGGTGGGCAGTGTACCGACTGCACTACTTAAAATTTTTTACACTCTTATTTAGGGCTTATGGCTCGACTCATGCCCCAAAACAATTACAGGCTTGGTTGAATCAGAAACGAAAACAGGAAGGTTGGAATTTTACAGTCGAAGCTGTTTGGCTGCCAAAATACGCTTCTTGGTTAGACCAAATCGAAATTTGGTTTAGCATTCTACAGCGTAAACTGTTGACTCAATCATGATTTTCCTGACCTTAATACATTGCAGCAGCGTATCACCGACTTTATTATTCGCCACAATGATTCTGCACAACCAATAAAATGGTCATATACAGTGGCGCAGATGATGGAGAAATTCGCTACGAATTTATGAAACGCTGTACTTAGCCTACTTTTTTTCGTAACTGTGCAAGTGTTTTTGGGCATATTTACGTCACATCAACCTCACAGGCTTGCACATATTTGGTGAAAAACCGTTGTAACCTCTTGTCAGATAAGGGTTGTATAGTTCTTCAGCAAGCCCTATTTAGGATTCTTATAACACTTTTTCAGCAGTGAAACTCTTTAATAGTTAATATTAATAACTTTATAAAGTTTAGCACTCAATGCTCTTTACTGCTAGTTTTTCTAGAATAGAAATTAGCACTCGAAACATCTAAGTGCTAATTTCTTGCAAACTTTATTCCTTGTGCTATAAATGCTATATAACTTTTTTTAGAGCTAATTTCATTACTTTTTAAGCCATAACATCTTTTAAAACGTTGCAGGCTGCATAAACCTAATAGACACTTTGGAGAAATAGCATGAAATACACTTTTGACATTGTGGGTGTGTCTCCAGTTTTACAATTTTTTCAACATCAGCAGAAGAATCGACAAAAAATACAGCATCTGGGCTTAGAATACGTGGTAACACACAAGTGTACGCTTGATTCATTCATCAAATCTGTAGAGCCAGTACCGTTAAAGTGGGGTTGGGATCTGGATGAAGTTGTTAGCAGTGTCATTGAATTTTGGATGAACAATTCAGAAAGTATTCACTACTGGAGAGCGCGTTTAGGTGATGCAGGTAGCAATAATTTACTGGTAGCAAGAGTTGCAGATATAAAGGCTTTGCAAGCAGAATTTGACTCGTTGATGGGTTCGAGTTGATAAGTAAACTGGCAAAAAGCTCTGACCCAATCGCAATTACACAAGAATTGGACAAAGACTTTGCAGGAAAACGAGAAAAGAATCCTATGAGCTAAGCTGGTGTTTGTCAGCAATTTGGGTTTGTAGTAAATGCTTGAAACCTGAAACTCTAACTACTAACTAGGCGATCGCACTTTTAATTTAAGAACTTTACCTCGTTTTCGTTGCAACTTACCCAGCGCTACAACCTAATCATAAGTATTGACAGGTAAAGAATAATGTGGTATCCAGTAGGCAGGCTTAGTCATCATTGAAGAGGTATAGGTATCAGTTTATCCCAAACACGATATACGGTAATGCCCTTCAATGCACTTGTTGTAAATAACTCAATTATGTCACAAAATACGCAGGACAATGATTCCAAGTTAAAAAATCAGGCACTCGCTTACAGAGAGCGTCTCAACACTTGGGCGGTGGCTCGTCTACTTCCTGATATGCAACGAGTGATTGTAACTCGATTTCGCAGTCGGTCTGATGCCGAAGGTCATTTGCGCCTTCTCAGTCAGATGACTCCTAGGGATCGCTTTGAAGTAGTCTTTGATTGTCAACGAGACGAAGCAGTAAACTGAAGTTCTATAGAGGCGATGTCTTAGACATACGTCGCTAAGCGTCTACGCACTCTTTGAAGCGAGAGTGCTATGCCGCGAAGGCTTCATTTCTATCGAACCTTGTCAAACCCTAGTTTTCGCGCAACCCTTTGTCATTCACTGGATTTAGCTGGCATTGGCAATTACCAAATCAACATCTTCAGGTAGATAGAACCTTTGTTCTTCGTACTCTTCTTGCGTTATTTTAAAAACATAGACAGGTTCAGTACGAGCCTCATCTGGCGTTTATCTCCAAGCATCACAACCAGGAATTGCTGGGACATAGGCAACAAAAGTGCCATGATCATCAGGATAGGTAACAACAATGTAGTTTTGCAGAGACTTCATGAGGAAAACCCGAAGTGTGGATGACATCTCCAGTTTAGAAGCAAGATTTGAGGTACTTGATAAAGTTATGGGTATTCACTCCTGACCCCTCCCCTGCAAGAGGGAGTCAGGATTACTCCACCTTCCCGTCGCTGCTCCATGGGCATCCGTAACCTTAAACTCTTGGCTTGAAATACCATTATAATGAGCGGTTACTAAGAAAAAGCTAAATCTAGAGTGCCTTCATGACGGCTGATTTAACATCAAAAGCTTCACCTGATTTTATGGCTGTACTCTTTCAGGCTGCGGCTGCTTATCAAGGACAGAAGGTTGAACGTCCTTCAGCTAGTGTCGTGGTCAATGCGTTACTACAAGCGGAAAAAACTGCCAAACAACAACGGTTAATATATCCCTTTGAATCCTTACTTGGTCAATGGGGGCTTTGCTTTACAACTGGAACTCGTAAAGCCAAAGAACGAGGAGGAATTGTGCTAGGCAAGGGTATGTATGTTCCTAAGTTAGCTCTAATCAAGATTTTTTTTAGTACTACGTCACAAGCTTTGGATATCACTCCAGCTACAAGGGAAATTGGCAATTCGGTTCAACTAGGTTCCTTGTTGTTGAAGCTCACAGGTCCAGCGCAATATTTAGGTAAGAAGAACTTATTAGCGTTTGATTTTACTCAAATGCAAATTAGTCTGTTTGGTCGTGTTGTTTACAATGGTCAGATTCGAGGTGGTAGAGTTAAGGCTGTTGATTTCTACAACCAACCTATAACAAAACTACCCTTTTTTGCGTTTTTTTTGGTGACAGAAGACTTCATTGCAGCTCGCGGTCGAGGCGGTGGGTTAGCACTCTGGATTCGAGAGATCTGATGATGCTTCACCGAGCAAGGCAAAAGTAAAAAGTAAAAAGAAAGAGGAATAAAATCGGTTTGAAGCCCCCTATACTTTTGCAGAAATTGACCCAGAAATAATTAGTCCTAGAATTGTCCAATGGTGTCCTAAATACTGGAGTTTGGACTAAAAGCTCAGGCTCAGAAAAAAGTACTTAGAGAATTAGAGATAAAAAATAGACAATAGTACTGAACTGAAGACTAAAGGGTTTAAAGAAAAGCAATCCGTGGGCTTTGACCCGTTTTGGGCAAGGCAGGACAGAACGCATTCCATTTAAGCAAGAAAGGCAGAGGGCAGCTATGCTGCTATGCTGAAGGGATTTATCCCCAAAGGGGACCCCACCTTCCCCAGAATGCCTGAACCGAATGTACGACTCCTTGAGAGCCAGGGGTTTAAGCCCCCCAAGATCTCTGAAAAGGTGGCTTGCGCATGCTGTGTGGGTCAGAAGCCCACACGCTCATTGCAACATAGCAGCATAGCTGCCCTCAGCATAGCTGCCTTCTTCACGTATAAACCATCATATTGACCTTCTGCCCTCAGCATAGCTGCCTTCTGCCTTGCCCGGAGGGCTGTAATTTTAACCCTTAATCGGTATCTTTCGGATGTAGCATGAATAATTACACCAAGGGCATATTTATCAGCAATAGCCTCTAATTGCTTCCATGTAATACATGGAAAGAGGGGGATCAGGTCTTTCCATGTATTACACCGTTAAACTACCTAACCCTTGCCCAAGTATTACACGGTATCACCACCATCAGATCCACAATCACCTTGAAACCTTACACAGTAAGGTATTAATTCCTCCTTAGAGGGTGACAAGGCAACTCTAAGCTATGCAGGACAAAACTTTGAGAAGATGTTGAAGATAAAAAATAGGGAGCACTTTTGTAGCTCCCCCTGAAAATATGTTAAGTGAATCTTACCAAAAAACCCTGCGTGCCCATCTGAATGAAAGCCAGTATCTAACCCTACAGCTTCTGTTGTTATTGCTACAAGTTCATCGTCAGGTCAAACTCTCCGTTTTAGCCAGTGTCTTTCCGCAACCGATTCAATATGGCAGTCGCAAGCGGAAGGGAGCAACGCTTTTTAAAGTTGCCTCAACGATAGGGTCAAAATAAATGTGGTTTCCCTTGATCAAATATTGGATTAGACAAGTACAAACGGGAGGTCACTTAAATCGAGACCAGCGTCGTCATCTCAAGAGACTCAAACACCATAAACATGGATATTGGATCATCGCAATTGACCGGACGCTTTTGGATTGGACGGAATGTATTTATGGTGAGCTTAGTCTGGGGAACTCATGCTCTTCCTTTGTATTGGGAGGTCTTAAAACAGGTGGGAAACAGTGATTTAAATACTCAAAAACGTCTCCTAAAAACAGTGCTGACTCTATTTAAGAATTATCCGGTTTTAGTATTAGGAGATCGAGAATTCCACAGCCCTAAACTAGCGGAATGGCTTGATGACAGGGGTGTATTCTTTGCCCTGAGGCAGAAAAAAGACGTAACCTTTCCAAGCAGCATTGAATGAGGATTATCAAGTCCTTAAAAATCTTGGATTCAAGCCAGGGATGTCTAAATTTTATCAGGAAATTCTGTGTAATAAAGGAGATGGAATAGGACCGTTTAATCTAGCAGTGTATTGGAAACGGAAATATAATAATAAGGGAGCAAAAGAACCTTGGTATATCTTAACTAATCTACGGACATTAAAACAAGCATTGGCAGTCTATCGTTGTCGTTGGGGCATTGAACAAATGTTCAAGGATTGTAAAACAGGTGGCTATAACTTAGAAGAGACCAAGGTCAATGAAACCCGTTTTTTAGCCAAGCGTTTTGTTGATTGCGCTGGCCTATAGTTTGGCGACAATGCAGGGGCAACAGATGAAAGAATTAGGGATAGATACTTATGCGGGACGTATCCAAGAACACAAAGATCGAAACCCACGGCAAAGTGACTTTAGCTTTGGACTCTACGGACAACGATGGCGTTACGGGATGGAATTATGGGCAGATTGGGTTCTAAGTCTGATTGCGCTCAAACCCCATAAACGGCTCTATTTTCAGCGTGGTTTCTATGCCCTATCCCTTATGCAGCAAGCTTTGTAGGTAGGTTGTCACCCGCTAAGTGCTGTACCAAATAGTTTGCCTCTTATTGTCCGTTTCTGGTAGGGCGATCGTCTCTGAAAAATTTTACATTTTAACTAATAGATACTTACAGCAACACCCCCAACTTTCGTCTAGGGGTGTTGTTGTGATATGTGAGGGGTTTTTAGCGCGAGCTTACCTTTTCAGAGTTATGCAAACAAGTGTCATGCTGCACACGTCTCCTCTTTTGTGACCTTAATACTTCCGTCTGCTTGCTCACTGTAGCTTTTATACCCTCTCCACTTAACTTCAATGTCAAGCCGCCAAATCTCTCTGATAAAACCAACAGGAGATTTATACAAACAAGGTTCAAGGTTTTTCTCAACGAGCGAAAACAAATGGTTGTTGTCAACCGACCTTTTGATCCGCTCGCCTGAATTAATCAAGCCTTCAAGAGCCTCTCTTTGATCTTTGCTGTAGACGATAGGGTCTATGTATTCTCGATTTAGCCTAAACTCGAAATAACGTTGTAAGTTTATTTCGTCATAGATGTTTGTACCATGACGTTCTGTCCAAGGGTCAATATAGTCAAGATTTTCAAGATGTTTCCCTTGTTCAAAATATTGTATGGCAATACCCCAATCTTCTGGATGATATAAAGTCATACCTATCTCACTTTCTTAAGTTTGCATCGATATGAGATGGTAGGCTCATGAATACTACCATCAGGATTAATTGTACCTGGTTCACTAGCATTACCTACTTGTTCAACATTTTCAACGAACCAAGTACCACCATCAACTTCACGTCCATATCTTTCGGCTTCTCTTTGACAATCAGAAGACCTTGCTACATTAACATAGACATAATCCCCGACGTTGTGCCGACCTGGTTCCATTTTTCTGTGTGATGGTGGTACTCGTCTTACTGGAACTCTCTGCACAACACCCGTCACTGTATTTTTGATGACATAGTAAACAATGCCTCCTATTACCACAGTACCAGTCACCACACATGAAGGAACATCCCTACAAGCAGGTGCGGCTATGGGATTAGCTGTGGCTGGCGTGCCAAAATCAGGACAAAGCAAGAGCGCCAGAACGCTTGCAACAATAAATGGAGTTTTTTCTGTCCCAGAACCCAGACGTATCTTACGGCAAGACAGAGCATAGCTGTCAGTAAATACTTGCTCAACTTTAATCAGCCGTCAAAAACACTTGTAGTGCTGGGATTGAATCTAAAGGCTTTTGTTTTTACAAAGCAACCAATGGGATTAAAAGACATTTAGCTGTGTAACCGTTCACGGGGGGGTCAAAAAAATGAGCCACATGAAATCACACGGTTGGGAGTACGAAAACCTGTCTAGAATTGATTTTTTCTAGAGCGGCAAAACTTGCTAGAGGAGAGCAAAATCCGGTAATGTAAGGATTACGGATAAAACGGCTACATCAATGGCAAGAAAAAATCTCAAACCAGAAGCGACATCCTTTGAAGTACTCGAATGCGTACATAAGTACTGCCCAGAATGTGGTGAGAGAATGTGGAACGAGTACAACAATCAAAGGCACGTAAGAACTCTAAAAGGAGTAGTACAACTGAAACTAAAAATTCATCGTTGCCAAAATATGTTGTGTAAGAGGTATCGAATTGCATATCGACCAGAACAAGAAGGTTCATGGATACTACCGCATCATGAGTTTGGCTTAGATGTAATCGCGTTGGTAGGGGCATTACGTTATCAAGAGCATAGAAGTATTCCACAAATTCATGCTCACCTCAAATCCAAAGGTGTATGTATCAGCGAACGCAGTGTAACTCACCTTCTAGCAAGATACGACGAATTAGTTTCATTATGGCTGAGAGATATTTCGAGGCTGAAAGCAGTAGCGAAAGAACAAGGACGATTGATATTGGCAATTGATGGGATGCAGCCAGAAGTTGGGCACGAAGTATTATGGGTAATTCGTGATTGTTTATCTGGAGAAATATTACTTGCAAAAACATTACTATCTTCAAAAACAGAGGATTTAGCAACATTGTTACTAGAGGTAAAAAAGACACGCTTATGTACCAATAGATGGAGTTGTCAGTGATGGACAACAATCAATCCGTAGATCTGTTGAGGTAGCATTGCCTGGAATTGCTCACGGGTTATGTCATTTTCATTACTTAAAAGAGGCCAGCAAAATAATCTACGAGGCTGACAGACATGCAAAGAAGGAATTAAAAAAGCATGTGAGAGGCATAAGAAAAATTGAAAATAGTATACGGGATGATGATAAAGAAATTGCAGCAGTTGTGAGTAAGTATTGCTCGGCAGTGCGCGGCTCATTAACAAGTGATGGCCGTCCACCCTTAGATGTATCTGGTTTAAAACTACAAGAACGTTTGACATTAATAGAACAAAGTCTCCAAAAAGTGGAGAAAAAAAAAGACTGCCGCAACCATTAATCAAGCTCAAACAGATTATCTCTAAGGGTCTCGAACAAACTTCAGAGTTATTTACTCCAATTAAATTGGCTTACGAGTTGATTCATAAAGCCGCAGATATTCTTGATAATGAAGATAATTTATCTGCTGATGAAGTAAAACAAAATTATCAAGTTATAGTTGAAAAAATGTCGAATGAAAAACACTTATTAGGTACTTTATCACAAGGTATAGAGCATTTTATTAAAATAACAATAAGTTATTGGTCTGGGCTTTTTCATTGTTATGAAATTGAGGATTTACCCAGAACCAATAATGATTTAGAGCAGACTTTTGGGGTTTTACGCCATCATCAACGTCGTTGTACTGGTCGTAAAGTTGCACCCTCATCACTTGTTATTCGTGGATCAGTCCAATTAGCTTCTGCTGTTGCAACTAAATTTCGTTCTTTTACAGCAGAAGATTTATCACAAGTTTCTTTTTCTGACTTATCTGAGCTACGTAATGATTTAAAAAAACATCATAACGCAAGAATTGAGCAGCTTCAATTTCGGCGTAACCCCTCGGAATACTTGGCTACACTTGAAAGTATGCTCCTCTAGCAAGCTTTACCGCTCTAGATTTTTTTGGCTAATTTTGAGTAGCCAAAAGTGCTACACTGGTCGGGAAATTGTCGTTTAGACATTTTTGTAAGACTTATGCTCAAAAGATTAGCGATCGCCTAAGAACCGAAAAAGATCCCAAATGGGTTCTATAAACAGATATCGGGCAATTAGAGAAATCAGCTTTCCCCTCAACAGCACGATGCAATCTGGAACACTACACCCTGTTTCGGTTAGTTGATATTTGTGACAACTAACAACTAACAACTGATTCTTGTGCCTCACAATGTAAGTGAGTGGCAATGCGGAACATTTCTTGCCCTGTGTGCAGGTAACTTTCATCGTAGTTGAGGGGAAAATACTCTAACTCGTCTAGTCCATCACCGATTTGGTTAAGACAGTAGTAGAGGTGAGCTGCGGTTCTTGCCAAACTGGGGGGATTGGGCAGAGAACGAAAAGTTATTAGTGCTTGCTTTAAAATATCTCTACAATTTGTTAAGTAATCTTGAAATTCTTGTAAAAGTTCATCATCAAAGGGATCAGCCGCTAGATTCTCAATTTGGTCCTGTAGGGAATTGATAATCCGACAAAGGAGGCGATTCACTGGTTGATACACTAGGCGCAGCCATTCCTCGACTTGTTCATCAGTATCCCTTCTTGTTTTTCTTGTAGCCTGGTATTGTTGTTGAGCAGCAGCAGTACGCTGCTGGCGAGCGCTATTGCTTTTTTGGGAAGTCACACGCAGTTTTTGGTCGTAATTTAGGCGGCTTTGAGCATCGCCTAAGACTTCATACGCTGCATTGATCTGAATAATCTGCTCATGGTCTGCTGTCTCCTGATTGGTATCAGGATGAAATAGCTTTACCAAGCGGCGATAGGCTTGTTTAATCTCCGCTTGGCTCGCGTTTGGATTAACTTTGAGAGTTTTGTAGTAGTTAGAATCAGCCATGACTCCAATTTATCGTGAGCTAACGCGCTACTGCTACCTTTGGCTCTAGGTCTTGAAACAGCGGTGTACTCAAATACCTTTCTCCAAAACTGGGCTGAATCATCACAATCAAGCGTCCCTGGTTTTCTGGTCGTTGGGCAACACGAATTGCAGCACATAAAGCAGCTCCACTGGAAATACCAGATAGTAGTCCTTCTTCTCTTGCCAACCGCCGACCGTAGGAGATTGCGTCCTCATCGGTTACAGCAATCACTTCATCGATCAATTTTACCTTGAGGACTTGAGGAATAAACCCAGCACCAATGCCCTGAATTTTGTGGGGTCCCGGTCGCCCTCCAGATAAAACCTGACTATTGGCTGGTTCAACTGCGATCGCCTTAAAGCTGGGTTTACGTGCTTTAATGACTTCTGCCACGCCAGTAATGGTACCACCTGTACCAATACCCGCCACAATCATGTCTACTTGTCCATCAGTATCCTGCCAGATTTCCTCTGCTGTCGTTTCCCGGTGAATTTTTACATTTGCTGGGTTGCGGAACTGTTGTAGCATATACGCATTTGGCATTGTGTCTACGATCTCTTGCGCCCGCCGAATTGCGCCACTCATGCCTTCAATTCCCGGTGTTAGTTCCAGTTCAGCTCCGTATGCCCGCAACATCGCCCGTCTCTCGCTACTCATTGTTTCGGGCATTGTCAAAATTAAGCGATAGCCCTTCGCGGCGGTCACCATTGCTAGAGCAATTCCCGTATTTCCAGAGGTTGGTTCTACCAATATCGTCTTACCAGGAGCAATCAGCCCTGACACCTCGGCGGTATTAATCATGCTGACGCCAATTCGGTCTTTAACGGATGCGGTTGGGTTCATGCATTCCAGTTTCACCACAATCTGAGCTACACAACCCTCCGCTTGGGGGATGCGGTTCAACTGCACTAGGGGTGTATGACCTACAAGTTCTGTAATGTTATGAGCAATTCGCATAATTTGTTAGTTGGTAGTTGGTAGTTGTTAGTGGTTAGTTGGTAGTTGTTAGTGGGTAGTGGAGTGGGTAGTGTTCAACAACCAACAACTAACAACTAACTAAATGTAGTACATGATATCTTTTTGCCGCGAATCCCGTTTTTCACATAGATCGGCAAGCGTGTAGTTTTGCAAAACTAAGTTTGCCGCCTGACGTGCTTCGTGCCAGATTTCTGCGATCACAGCACTGTCTAAAGTTTTGGGCGTGGTGTCTTCCTCACTCGTTTGTACATCTAAACCTTCCAAACATCCCAAAACCTCAAAGATGGTTATTTTCCAAGGTTCTCGTGCCAATAGGTAGCCACCTTTTGACCCCCGTTGGCTCTTGACTAAACCCCCACGCCTCAAGGTAGCCAGTAGCTGTTCTAGATAGCGCTCGGGTATATTTTGTTGCGCAGCAATCTGGCGAATTTGGAGCGGTTCCCCGCTTTGGTAATGAATCGCCAGTTCTAACAAAGCAAGAATTGCGTATTCAGATTTACACGATAGTTCCACAAGGCAGTTTTTGTGAGAGTTAAGAGTTAGGAGTTAGTGAGGAGTTGTAAACGCTTTTTCTATATCAACTCCTCACTTTTTCTAGTATACTCCGGTTCTCCAGTAGGGTTTACTGTTTTTGGCAATTAAAGACAAAAATCCCCACCATCAGGTGGGGAGTCGTAGGTTTCAATACTATGTTTTGTTAGTGGTCAACAACCAATAACTAACAACTAACTAGCAAATTGTTAACACCCTAGAAGGTGAAAGTTGTTCTAAGGGTGCCAATGACCGCGT
>Ga0209611_10012674_pt1 | contig 11792 bp, 9 predicted proteins | sample S1TSphgellanicum_3_FD_187693 | JGI IMG/M metagenome (GOLD analysis project Ga0209611, IMG submission 187693) | Host-associated microbial communities from peat moss isolated from Minnesota, USA - S1T2_Fc - Sphagnum magellanicum MG (SPAdes) (version 2) | ecosystem: Host-associated > Plants > Peat...
TGATGGATTTTGTTTTCTGTGTCAGTTAAACTGCCCGGACTTTTTTGCTCGACGGGTGCATTATGCACCGAGTTCACACTAGTGGTAATAGATGGCACAAAACCAAGATTGAAAGAGTGGTTTGGGAGAGTCTACTTGATTATGGTAGCTTAAGTGGTAGTGAACTATGCTGCTGACTAAGAAACACCTAGATGATGAAGGTAGGATTTGAGAAAAATTTGACAAAGTTTGGTGTCCCTATCATGCAGTTTGTGCATGAGATGGATGAAAAATTAGATGGTGTTATCATCTTTCTATGAGTGGTAAGGTTATTTGGTAGTGTTGTGGTTCTTTATGGCTAGGGTTGGTTCTTCCCCCGGCTTCTTATTGTTCTAGTTCTTTCTACAAAGGATTTCAATTTGTTCACCCCAAAAGAAAAACTAAGAATGGAAAATTCCAATTTTTGGAATGTGAGAGTCTTTTGAAAGGAGCAACAACTTCAAAGGGATCCCAATGATAGACCTCTTGGGTTGAGTTTTGAGAGTTGGCCCCTCACTCCCACCTATGATTTCCACTGTTCTCGTTAATACAATCCCAAGCGCAACTAAGTAGCTAGATGTTCAATGCATGAAACAATTTGATCCAAAGTTCACCCAAAATCTATTTGGAAATTCCTAATCATCAATACACCATCTGAAAGCACTTGCCCCTCAAATTTTTATTTGAAAAATACTTAAATTTTCACCACCCACATTCATTTGAAATCCCTCAAAAAATCATTTTCCGTTTATAAAACATTTAGAGGTTAATATTTCCATTACAAGGTCATAACATGCAGGACAAACTTACGGAGAGTCTTTAAATTTTGAAGGGCACATTCATGATCATCAATCTTTCAATGTCATCAATAGTTTGTGGAGCAGTCTTTGTCAGGTGAAGGGGACATTGGCCCAAGTCTTTATGGCCATTCACAAGAGGTTTTAGCCAAATTTGGCTACAGGTCTGAGAGGTAAGTAGAAAATGTTAGGGAACTTGCCATGTTCTGACAACTAGCTAGAACTATGTGTAACTAATAATTGCAGACTTGGCTATAAGCTAAATATGAAAGTAAAATTTTTAAAACGTTCCTTTATATTTTTGGCTACCTACTTCAAACAGGTCTAGAAATCTGGCAATTTTTCTTAAATTTTGGTCGAATTAAGGCTATTGAAAATCTTTTTAAAACAAATCTTTTTGCCACTTTTACTTTTTAATATAGCTTTTTAGGTATATAATATAGCCTGCAAAAAAAACATGGCTGGTGCAGGATCAAAGAAGAGAAAATGCCACATAATTTAATTTAATAATCCAAAAGGGGTCAAATCTTGAAGCGTGGTTTTGTTCAAATTGCCAAGGATCTAAAACAAACACGCGTATGGTCACTCTCATGTGTGTGAGCTGCTGCTTGCTAGTATCCTAGCTTCATTCTTGTTAAGGCTCTCTAGCAAAACAAATGCAGCAGCACTGAATGGTATTAACATCCAGTAGCACCTCAACTCAGCAAAGCTCTGATCATGATCTAGTCTAGCAGAATGGAGTGGTTACATTTGTGCCATCCCCTTAAAAATAATAATAACAACAAACTAACTACCTGAAGAGAGAGACTTGATTTGCAGCAAGGTTCGATCATGTGAGCTAACTATTGGTGAGGCTTGGTAAGACCACAGCCCAATGTTTCAGTGGGGAGGCTGGGAAGCTCGTCGACGCCTTCAGCAAAAATGACACCCATGCCCATGTAGAAATGGCTTTCAATGTGGCAATGGAAGGGCCAGACGCCGGGGTTATCAGCCACGAAGCGTATGGCAACCCAGCCGTAAGGAAACACGGCCACAGTGTTGCGCAGAGGCGGATCCGCCAGGTTGAAGCTCTGGGTGTCGTTTGCCGGGTCGAATTTGCCTTCGCCGTATCCCAGGATCCAGAAATCGTGGCCGTGGAGATGCCACGGGTGAATCTCGCTGTTGTTAGGGTTTAGGGTATTGGCGTTCTGGACGATGACGTCCACGATCTCGCCCAGCTTGAAGACGTAAGGGCTGTTGCCGAAATTCGCATTGATCTCGCTAGGGTCATTGGGGTTGGGTAGCGCAAAGATGTCGAAGTCCGGTTTGTTGGGTGGCAGATCTGGAGGTGCAATGGGACTGAAGGCGTCTTTCAGTTTTAGCTTGAAAGCAGCCAGAAATGGAGTCGGTGGGAGCCTGAACGATATGTTGTTAATCGCCCATTTGATATGCTCATCGATCTTGTTCTGCGTGTTGAGCAAGATCAGCGTTCGCCCAGCCGATTGTGGCACCGGTTTCTCGTACCTGCAAGAACAATATGATAAGAGTCCCCCCAATTAGAGGTCGGAATCTGGGAGCCCAATTCATTACACGGCTATGTCGATTCTGCAAAAACCTAGGTCGACGTAGGAGCAAATGCAATCCGGTTATTCTGGATCAGCTCTAGTAAGAACCCAAATCGTGTTGAGCACCATAAAGTCCTGGGAGATTGTTCAATGGATTGAGCTGGGGAAAGCAAGCCAGCAAGTGCCGTGCTGCTGCACAGAAGAAACATAGTTTACCTACTTACCCGGGCAAGACCTTGTATAGGCGAGCTTGCGCTAGGCTATAGTCGAAGTCATCCCAAGCAGGACTGCTGGGAGGTTTCGAGGGGGGAAGCTGGAGGTCTGTGGAGTTTGGTAGGTACTGCAGAACTGCGAGTCCAGTCGTTGTGTTGGGAACCCTGCCTCTCACATTAATGCCCGCCCAGTAGTTGCGAGATTGGTCCTGGTCTGCGGTGAAAAGAACAGAGTAAGATTGGCCACTGTAGATGTCCAGATTCTCAACAACCACTGGCTCGATGTAGCGACCATCAATGGTCACCACCGTCAAGTTATGACCCTGCAGCATACACGCGAAGTGAAGAAACAAGAAACCCATGATCAGTACAATCCCGTGAATCTGCAGCTTGATGAAGATAATTCAAGCCGATCTTCTTCTGCTTGACCTGCGAACCCTACCTCGAGGACGAAGTTGAGCGAGGACAGTGAAGTTATGCTTGCGATACGCAAGCGGTAAGTCTTGCCATATTCCACCGGAATCACATGATATGCGCACTCGGGGTTGCTGGCATTGCAAGGGAGACAACTAGGCGAGGCTCCGTCTGAGCCAGGGTCCAGTGCACAGTTGTATTTGCCACGTCCTTCGATCAGCAGCGACTGCAGCAACGTCCGATCAACAAAAAGAAAGAGAAAAAAGCACCCATCAGACTCAATCATGTTCTAGCACCAGCTGAATCATCCTTCCGGCACAAAACAATCGATGAAGAAGAAGAAGAATCTGAACATGGGTCCCGAAGATTTTTGTATACCTACCTGGGGTTCGCCGACGAATCTGAAAGGAATAGAGTCGAGACCCAGCTGTTGCTCGTAGATGGATTTGTGCCACCAGTCGCTGAGAAGAACGGACGCCTCGTCGTCGTAGTGGAATGGCTCATTCTGACTGTCAGGCAACTGCACGATGATGGACCCATACAACCCTGCGGTTCTTTGCATTCCGAAATGTCCATGCCAGAAATATGTCCCTGCCTAATGTATCGTGATTCCCAGCAACAACATTGCACCGTGCATACCCAGCAGGAGTTCTTACTGATCAGCTATCAATCAGACTTGCTTGCAGCAGCTTGTAAGCATGATTTTTCGAATTCCACAGCTGTCGATGCAATGATATTCTCGTGTCTCTTGAGTTTCCTCATGAGACTTGCAGGAAAGCAGCACTTGCTAGCTGTTGCAGGCATGCTAGAAGAAAGACTTACCCGATCGACGATGAAAGAGTAGATGAAAGTCTCTCCAGAGTTGATGGCGCACTGCGACACGATCGCGGCACCATCATAGTACGGAGTTCCCACCTGCAGCAATGTAATGCAATGGATCACAAGATCATCAGTTCACGATTAGCCGCGAGCAGCAGCAGTTTGAGCTATGTTTCTCGATTTCTGCAAATCCCACCGGCCAGCTGCTTCTAACAAATCCTGCAAACTTGAGAAGCTGCAGATTCAGTATAATCCTGAATAATGCCGGTAAGTTCAGCTTGAGGAGGAGGAGGAGGAGGAGGAGCTTTGCAGCTGCTTGTAACATGAGCTGCCAGCAGGAAGTAGTACAACTTTTCTTACCTGGTGCATGCCATGCCAATGAATGACAACGCCTTCAGTGGGCAAGAGATTGGTGAGGTTCACCACAACAGTGTCACCCTCTGTGGCGTCGATTCTAGGACCCGGGACTTGACCATTGACGGCCATCACCAATTTCTCCACGCAGTCGGGAGACGCATAGGTGTAAGCTACTGTCCAGTCGTAGTACTGCACTGCCGCCTCCACATAGCTTATAGCTGCAGCTGCCACCAAACACAAAACTGCTGCAACCACTTGAACAACACTACTAGTACACAGCTGATCACGTCGTAACTGCTGCAACAACATCTTGTTGTTCTTCTTCGGCTGCTGCTGCTTCTTATTCTTCTAGTCGTGGATTCAGCACTAATGAATGCTCCAGCTCGTTCTCCTTGTTCTCCTCTACTTCGACTTCTCTTCCGGCAATTCCTGCTGCTGCTGCTGCTCCTCTAACGGGGCGACGGCAACGAGCTCAAACCCATGGTGAGTAATGCGGGGCACTAAACACCCCTCACGAGCTCTGTCCGACGCTGGTTTCGCTTGTCTTTTTGCACACCTTTTTCGGCCTTGCACAGTTCTGCAAGAAACCATGCAACCCGGTTTACAATGTTCTTCAATTTCTTCAAAACGATGAAGTACACAATTTCCCTATTGTCAATTCAAAGCCAATATAATTCAGGTATCATAGGAATCGAACACACGACCTTCCCCGCAGGAGTTGCACTACATACCATTAGCATATCATAAATCAGTGAAATAATTTCATTATGTTTTCAATTTATTGCAGATATAAAGTCAAAAAGGACAAAAATTTAAAAACCCTGCGGCAGAACAACGCAGTTCTGCGCAGGGCTGCACTGTCAGAGCGAAAGCAGCGCCGGACAGAGCTCGTTAGGAGCCTCGTGCAGTTGGAGAGAACGGACTGCAAGCGACAACCCATTGTTGTTTATTAATTTTTTTGTTTCACTGTCGGATGGGGTTTTCAAACTTCAAACTTCAAACCAGTGTTGGGCATCTTTTTCTATTTTATTTTTTGAAAGAAAAAACTCGTGGGTGCGTCGGTAAGGGGCTCTGCGCATATGGACCCCGCCTTGGTCAGTGGTTCACAGCAGATCTAAGAACCAGGTTTGACACTAGGTTATCATAATCTTTTGTGTAAAATCAAAGAACCGATTGAGGAATTTATCAGTGTTGTGCACTTCTTCCCTGTGAAGACAACAGCCTCCAGTCTTGGTTTTGAAGCTGTAAAAAATTGATTTGGAGGTTTTTCAGGTGTGAGTTTGAGCTTGGTTCTTTCTTCCAATTTCTAAAACTCTGGATTCTGATTCTAAAACACTTTTTTTTTTTTTTTCAAATTCTAGAACTTTGTCCTTTCTGGTGGTTTTCTTTAAAAATTTCAAAAACCAAACTAAACCCAAGATTATTTTAATCTGGGACTTTTAGAAAAAACCAAACTCAAAGCTTACCACAAAAACCAAAGAACCACCCAACACTGGTTGCAAAATCACTTCAGGTAAAGATCTTATGACATTAGTTTTTGGTCCATCTATCACAAATGAAACAACACATTTATTGATTTATTTTATTTTAAACAACACAAAGATGAGTCTCATGAAAAACATCATCTAACTTAATGTATGTTTATTTCATCATCACATTTGTCTCGTGCCTAATTAGTCAACACGTTTTGAAAGACCTTTGGGGGGAAGGAGGGTGGAAGGGTGTTTGAAGACCCATGGAAGGGGGGTCCCACCACACATAGCCCAACGGACAAATAAACACTTAGTTCAGACATCATTTGTTGCATCCGAGCGCCACGGTGAACCAGTGCACCATGAAGGATGAATGATAAGTGATCAGGAAACAGTTTTCTGTTGGGTTTCAGTTCCCTAGCTAACCATGCTGGTTAGCTCAGTTGCTTTTTCTTTTCTATCTACTTACTAACAACCCCACACGCAGTTTGGTAAAATAGGTACATAGTTTTTTAAAAAAAGCTGTTACCTAGTGTTACCTCTTTCTTACCTATCTACCAATATAAGAGACCTATTTCTTACAGGATTGGTTACCAAGGTGAAACCAAATATTAACTCAATTGAGGTTCATCCACAAGTGACTAATAACAGGGGCATCCAGTGGATGGTGCACTGATGGGTGCTGGCTGGTTCATTGTGGCTGCATCCGCAGATCCTGGCAACGTGCAGCAATACTTTTGGGATCGTTTCGTTGTCAGACTTGTTCTCCCAATTTTACTTACTTTTCACAGGTTTTCATCATGACTCTTTTGTTTTGGACATTATGAAGCAAACCCACTAGGGTTAAAGCAGCACCCACGTTGCTACTTTGGGATTTTTGGGATTTGGGATTTTTACTATAGTACAAACATGGGTGGTTGTTCACCTAAGGCTGTATTGCAGGCTCATAACACACCTGTCTAATGACATGTCCATCTTTGTGTCCTAGGCCCCTTATTTTGAGAATGTCCTTTACATAACAAGGGGTGTGTCACACCGTGGCCTTGCCATTGACATTGAAAAGTATCTTAAGGCAAAAAGAAGAATTATGGAAACTCAAATATTTCACCATACAAAAATACAATCTTCAAAAAATCCTCTAAAAGAAACAAAAATCCTTCAATAACTCTATGACTCATCTCAAGTTTCAACACAAGCCAAAATATTATCTTTCAAAAATCCTCGTATAAAAATAGACCTATTACCTAGAGGCCAAAATCCCTTAAGCTACTATAGTCTATAATGAATCTAAACACAATATCCTTGCCTACCAAGGCGAGGCCACTAAAAATATTAGTAAAGTCTCAAAAAGATGGAATATTAGGCTAGTCATCTTGTGTTTGTTGAGAACATAGGGCACAGTGTAAGACTTAGGGTGAACCAGCAACAAAGGGAAAAAAAAACCTGGGTGAAACTCATAAATGCATCAATTTCAATGCATTTTGAAGTTTTACCCCAAGCTTCAGTGTTTCCTGATGTTGAAGCCAAAAACAAAGTTCCATGTGTGAGGGCACAATGTGTCTCAAAACCCTTAGACAATTTGACAAAGCTTCAAATGCATGAGGCCATGAAAATTTCTTTTGTGTGTTTTTTTTTGTGCAGGTTCGAAGTTTTATGTGTGAGGTTGTGATTTGTGGAGGTTTAGAGTTTTCTTGTGCAAGTTTTATATGCGAGCTTCTAGCCCATGCAGTTTCAATGGGCGTCGAAAAATAATAAGAAAATAAAGCAATTGAATATAACGAAAAGAAAAAGAGCTTTAGGTTTGAAAGCATTTGTCTATAAACTCCCAAAGTTTAGAGGTCGCTACATCAGAGCCAGGAGGGTTGTGTGAAGCGATTTTGCCAAGCTTGATGATGTGACGATTGCGTAAAAAAACTTGGTGAATCAAGTTTGTAGTGAAAACAAATTGTGTGCAAGCTTTTTTTGAAGCTTTGAAGCATTTATGCAAGTGAAGATAAAGTTTAATCCTCTTAAAGCTATGGTTTTAGATAATTGTGAACATGAAGACAGCTTCAGTTGTTAGGAAAAGACATCTTCAACTGGTAGGAAGTTTCATAATCTAAGCGGTTTTTCTCTGTTGACTGTGGTTTATTTCCCTCCTAGACCACAACCTTTGTGAGCTTGTGCAATCCTTAAGGGTTAGTTGTTTAAATCGGTTTCACAACCAAGCTCATTCAAACCGCCCCATAGAAAATATTTGTTCATCCATTCTCAAACTATATGATTTGGCATCAAATTGTATGCCACCACAACCCTAACCTAAAAATTCTGCATTCATGATCCAACCAAATATTTGTACCTTTGTTGCCCCCATTTGCCCAATACCCTTTCCATGATTTCACAACTTCAATGAGTAAACAAGGCATGGTGCACAACCATAAATGACATGAATATCTATTAGAATGCAATAAAAATAGCGAAACTTAATCACTAATTTTACTTGGCATCAATTACAAGGAAATGAGTCAAGAAATAATATCTTCAAGACCATTTTGAGTTTGAGCTTGGATGCTCAAGATTGTTCATGCACTATAATCACCTAAACACACTAGAATCCAACACTTCAAATTTTAAATCTTTGAATTACCAATGTGTGGGCTTGAAAACTCTAAGTTAGAAAAATACAAGATAGGATTGCCACAAGGATTCAATTATATTTCAATTTAAAATGGCAAGTTTCAAATTGCAAGTGTGGTTTTGTGATTTTTATTTTTGAATTGGCATTTGGGCATATATGAGTTTTACATTTGTAATTTTGTGGCTCAAACCTTTGAAACATTCCAATCCTTTCTACCTTTGCATTCTTGAGTTACAAAACCCCCAATAATCCCGCTATTTGGTTTTTTGATCTATAGATTCTAGTTTCTAAATCCATAAACACCCAATAACCTAGTCCATGTTTTTTTCACTCTAGGGTTTTTTTTATCTACAGTGCTTCTAAACTTTCTCTCTCTACATTTGTAATCTATAGACCCCTAATAACCGCCCTTTCTAGTTTCTTGACCTATAGACTCTAGTATCTTGATCATAAACCCCCAAAACCCTAGCCTTGATTTTTTTCACTTTGGGTTCTTGATCCAAACTTTTCTTTCTCTGCATATTTGATATATAGACCCCAAATGACCCCCCTCTTTGGTTTTTTGATCCACATACCCTCAAAACCTTGGCCTTATACTTTTTTCAGTTTAGGTTTTTGATGTATAATCATTTTTAATTTATAATTTACAAACCCAACTTACCCCTATTCAAGTTTGGAAATTGTGTACCAAAACCATAAGCTGCAATTCATTAATCATGCATTTTAAAAAGAAGGAATCTTAAAGACAATTGAAGACATGCACCATAACCTAATTCTTCTTAGATTATGCTAAAAAATCAATAGATCTAGAAAGGGCCAAGGTAAAAACCACAATTAAATAATAATGCAAAAATTGGTATTTTAAGTTTTAAGGGTACCCACAAAAGAGCCTAAACTCATGTTGGAGTCAATAACTGTTGTGTTCAAAATCTCCAAAAATAGATTCTAAAAGCTTTGTGAGGATGTTAAACCCCCTAACAAATTCTATAGGAGCTTGTTTTTCTGTGCCATGCATTTTGCTATGCAGATCTCTGCGATCTGCTCATTCAACTAGGCAAAACAAAAAGTTTTATTTCGTTTGTTCTATTGTCTCACAAAGATTTCAAACCCACCCACCTCTCAAGAAAGACTAAAGAAATCTACCATCAATTTACTTGTAAGCATTAGGTTAAACATGTGTTCTACTTTGTATACCCTATAATTAACCCAACATAAATCAAACCCTACAACAAAACCATTCAACTCTGGGCAAGGCATCACATTGATGGCTAACTAGAGCTTGTTATGAAATATTTAATGGGTATTTAGAGGGTTTATCTACCATAACTTAATGTCAAGTTATAATTTTTATATTATAAATATATGTCACACTGAACACCACATATTGTACGTTGTGTTGTGAGTCTAGACCCTTAATGTGAGAAAAATCAAATACTCTTGTCAATCCAGCCACCAATTTGCCTTAACCGTAATATCTGTACCATGCTGGTATGAGAATTAAAAAAGATTTGATACCAGTAGCAGCTGGAATGTTCAAAAGTAAACACCTGCTCAACACTGGTCCAAACTGGTCTATTATAATAAAGTTATCTGTAAAGTCAGGCGATTAGGTTGCAAGAACAGCCAGTTTCAGCATAATCGGGCATCAAATGCGTAAATGGGAATGAAATTTTACAAAACGAGATAACTGGGACCCAAACTAGTTTTTGCACCAATTTTCGTGGGAAATTGAATTTCATCCCCTCTTTCCTTTTTCCTGAGCGCCTCCACTGCTGCTACATATATTTTCACTGCTCCTACCTATACAGACAAACTATAGTTAGTCTGGAATCTTGTGTATTTCATACTGAGATTTAATAAAATGTCCTTACTTAGCACTAAAAGAGGGGATAGGGGTGAAAGAGAGGGCGACTTTATGGATAGGTTTATTTTTAGAAAGGTCAGTCAAAACTTACAAACAAATTAATTTTTTAATTTTTGAAAACTGCTAGTCAAGGGTTACATACACATATACCCTATCCTCTCCCCTCAATTCTAGGTTCCAAAAAAAGGAGCCTCCGAGTGCTTAGGAAAAAGGAAAGATAGGATGAAACTCAGTTTACCACCAAAATTGGTGGAAAGCCTGGTTGGGGTCCAAGTTATTTCCTTTGGTAAAATTTTCATTTTCAGTTACACATTTGATGCCCTATTATGCTGAAACTGGCCATTCTGGCCCCTAATCGCCTGACTTTAGGGATAACCCTCATGAGTGAGTGACAATGCAATGCTTGCAGGATGCAACGTAGGCTTTGATTATTGTTTTAAAGAAGAGAAAATAATTTTTTCAAGAAAAACATCATTGTATAGAAAGTTGAAAAGTAATCTAGCCATGGATATTTCCATTGGTCTTCCTAGAATCCTTAGTTCAAATTCTAGCAAGTGACAAAAGAACATAATAACAATAAATATTTTATCAAACATGTTTTCATTTTTTGGAAGAGAGGAAGTGGCAAACTGCACACAGAACAACATACAACCACATTGCTCCAAAAATAGGCTTCATCAATATGCTGGATAGAGCTCAATGGGGGGGGAGGGGGTGTTGTTTAATGTCTTCCTTTGAAAATATCATGACCATCACATAGGGATTGGTCAAAATTGGGACATGAGCCTAGTCCTAGATTGGGTTCTAGGACCTCATATGCCAAAAAGTTCAAACTAGATTGAATACTACACAAGTAGGATATAAAAGAAAGAATAGAAGGTTCATAAGGGGGTTAAGTGCCAACCCATCCAAGATTTACTATATTATGTTGAACAAGCTTAACATGAGTTTTGTCAAGTTTCATTCAACCCTAACTTTGGTTGATAATTGATGCAAAGATTATACTAACCTAGTACCCTGGACAATTCGACACTAATTACATTATTTTCAGAAATGTTGAAATTTTCAAATTTCATTTCTTCCAAATCAAAAGATATTGTGAAGGAAAATAATGAATATTTAGTAATATTTCGTTTGTTGAAATGGATATTTCAAAACTAATTATTATTCGACGGACATGTGTTGAATATACTCTGGGCTAGGTCAGCATTTTTGTTTTTTGCAAAATTTCATCAAAATGAAAAACATAAAAATAGAAAAGAAATATTCTGTATCAATATTCCTATTTTTTAAATTTAAATTGAAATTTTTCAAAGAAAAAAATTGAAAATTTCTTGGGACGTTTTTATTTTGGTAGCATTTTTTAATTGGCTTTTGTACTATGTAGTAAGTTTTAAAAACTTGTCACCATTCAATGCTAAATCCCTCTTGGGATGCTATCCAACGACCAAACATTGAAAAATTGAAAAAATCTTTTGTCAAAAATTTACACAGGGCTTATTAGCAACTAATTCAATTCAAAGAGATTAAATTTAAAAATCAATTTTTTTTCTAAAATATATTTCTTTCTCCAATATATATATTTTTAGGCTGCAAGTTTTTTTATGGTTGTTAAGGTAAAACTGCCCATTATTGAACATTTGCTTATCATCGAACACTTATTTAAATCTTCATCATT
>Ga0209611_10012677_pt1 | contig 11790 bp, 7 predicted proteins | sample S1TSphgellanicum_3_FD_187693 | JGI IMG/M metagenome (GOLD analysis project Ga0209611, IMG submission 187693) | Host-associated microbial communities from peat moss isolated from Minnesota, USA - S1T2_Fc - Sphagnum magellanicum MG (SPAdes) (version 2) | ecosystem: Host-associated > Plants > Peat...
ATCGGCAGAAGTGTTTCTGAGGCGAGAACTATGAAGTGCTTCATAAAGGCTAAACCTTTATAAAGCACCCCACAAGAGATGAGCTTCACACATTTGAGCCCTATGGACAAGGGTGGTAGTCTCAGTGAACATGGGGAAGAACTTGTAAAGCCCTGCGTGTGCAGCTCCCTTGTCCTTACAAAGAATTTGAAATGTTTTGAGAAAAAGAAGGGTGTTTGTTGGAGTGTAACTCACTCACTCACTCTGCAAGACTGGTGTCAGTCTTCTGGCTTGAAAACTGCATTACACTCTCCCAATGCATGCTAATGGAGCTCCGTAACTCAAATCTGCACGCCCAGGGTCACTCTTTTAGCTTGTCAAGCTACAATACATTCTGAATGTATTGCTGATGGAGCTCTGCACAATGATGGACATAATGTTAAAAGGGCATCTTATGTCACAAATGAGCTAGTGATGGAGGTGCATTAGTTGATATGTGTAGAAGAAATGAAGAACTATGATTAAACATGACAGCTCATTAAAAAATCGAAATAGCTTGCGCACATTGTAAAACTATCGACACTCGTTGTTTATAATGAGATATAAGCATCGAAGGTACCAAGGAAAAAAGTCTAAGTCATTATGGATTTGAGATTCTCCAAGGCCGATAGTTTAGACCTTTCTGGATTCAAGGGTTTACAGTTCACCTAAACCCTAAACCCGAAGTTTGGAAAGGGTCTAAACCTAGACTTCCCCCTTCCCAAAAGCATAACAACTTTTTTAATAATCTCCTTAGATACTGGAGAATTGATCTTGGCCATCCTAGTGCAACCGGGTTTGATTTATGTTTTCCAAGGGCGAATAGATTTAATCTGGACCATGCAAGGGAAGACAGGATCTCAAATCTGCCGTCCAAGGACTGAATCTGATTTTCATCAAGGGTGGCTTAGGGATCCGAGCCAAGCCCGCCCCCTGTACAATTGGTTCTCGAGTTCTGAATCAAGTTCCCGCGTTCTCTAAGGCCGTCCATGGCTCATGGTAGGTAGTAAAAATGAATGTGGACTGCAGTGAGGAGGAAAACAAGGTGAAAAGTTAAAACAAAATTTGCATTTACTTCAGAGTTACTGACTACTTAGTTACTTTTAACTCTTTATTTTTGGAGCCTCTGTATATTACCTATGGTGAAAAAGTTGCCGGTTTTGCCAGCGGTCTCCCCTCGAAGGTGCGTAGTAGGTACTAAGCACTAGGTACCTACCTCGTACTGCGGGCCATTGCGGGGAAGAACGACGCAAGCGCATTCGCAAAATGCTGCGCTTCTGCTTGTTTGTTGCTAGTGTTACCCAGCTTGAAATCGAGCTTCCTCTTGCGCTTCTTTGCGCTAGAGAAAGTTTATGAAGGCGATTTCCGAAAGCTGCGAAATTTTGGAGCTCAAGACGCACGAAAAAGAAAGAAAGAAAGAAGCTTTTTTTTTTTTTCCTTTTGTTTGCTTTTGTCTCTGTTAATGTCCCCTATATGATACACACACACACACACACACACACACACACGCACGCACACACACAAAAGAGGAGCGCTTCTGGCATGGGTTGGAAAAGTGGAGCCGGGAGAGTCCACTATGAGGGAATGGGTTATATGAAAATGCCTTTGAAGAAGCTTTTTGAGGCTGGAATGTTTGGCGAGGAGGCCTTTTTGGAGAATTAGGAAATGGACACAAGAGCATCAATAAATGGACTAAGAGCATCTCCAAGGTTTTCTTACAACGGACCGGTGGGAAAAGAGAAAGAATTCAAGCAACCTGCTGGCTTGAAAATCGTTAAAAGAGAGAAGAGGGGGTTTGGCAGAAACTGACTTGGGTGCAGTAGAAACTAGGGGAACTTCTTTGTTTTGGGGATTGATATTGTGGATTCCGTGCCATCACTCACTGCCCATGGCTTGGAATGTGTTCAAGTTGTGCACCGGCCTGAAGGTGGTCGGATCTGTCATGATTTTGGTGGTTCTCTCAGTTGTAGGAGTGTCCTACTATGCTGTTGTTTTCGCCAATTACGTGCCACAAGTTTGGAAAGGTGCATCGGCTACAGCAACTGCTCTTCTTGTTCTAATCCTCTTCCATTTTCTGGTACGAGTCATCTCTCTCTGTCCCTCTCTTTGTCTGATTCTTTTTTCCTCTTCTGACTTTGTCATCTCACTCCTTTTCAGCTAGACCTAATTAGGTCGTTTCATTTTCCTAAACCCCATTTGTGCAACAATTCTGGTACACTAGTTCTCAGCTTCAGGAGCGGATTGGGACAAGACTGATTGGAGGATACACATCTGACACTTACTGTTATTCAAGATGATCCTCAGTCTTTCACCCTTGTTCAAAACTCTCCTCAGTCTATTCTTTGTTTTTTTTAGGGTTGGGGAATCTCCTCTTTGGCTTTTTTTTTTCCCTCTTTTCTGTTCACTGCTATTTTGAATCTCTCTTTTTAACCTTCATTCTTTGGTCTTCTCTCAATTTTTATTATTATTCAGGTTGCCTAAAAAACTAAGTATTGCAGAAGTTCTACATGTTTATGAATATATGTAGGGTTTGTTGGGGGTTTTGTCAAAGATTTAGCTGTTGTAGATTGTCACAGTGTGCTCATTGTGTTCTAGAATCTGATTTGTTTCATTGAGGAAATCGGGGTGCAGTTGGCAATGCTCCTGTGGAGCTACTTTGCAGTGGTTTTCACAGATCCAGGGGGTGTGCCACAAGGATGGAAGCCATCTTCATGTGAGGATGATCTTGAGGATCAATCATTGCCACTAGATCCAACACCCACAACCACTGTGCCAGTGAGTTTATCAACAATGGCTCAGAGTGCAAATGTACGCTATTGCCGAAAATGCTGCCAATTTAAACCCCCACGCTGTCACCATTGCTCTGTCTGTAAGTTCATATTCCTGAAATCATGCAGACCTATCGCATGTTTTTGAGATTGTCAATTTTGGCTGGACTCAATTGACAGCATAGTTTATTCTATTTTGTTTTGGTTAAGCTTGATTGTGATTTGTCAAACTAGGTCAGTTTGGGCTTACAAATCAATGGGAAGCTGAATTTAGTTGATCATTCACAGCCTTTAATCTTTCTGTGTTTCCAGCAGCAATTGTGTTCTAATATCAATACAAGGCATTTCTGTTGTCTACTTAGATATGTTGCTGTTGCTCCATGGAGAGTGCACTTACAGTGCTCGATATTGCATTTGTACATCTCTGCATTCTAGTCTAAATTTGACATTGCATTGTGCTCCTTTCAGAGCTCTAATTTTTATGTTTCTGAAGTTAATTGTATAATGGGACAGGTGGGCGCTGCATATTAAAAATGGACCACCACTGCATCTGGGTGGTCACCTGTGTTGGAGCTCGTAACTACAAGTTCTTTCTTCTCTTTCTTGTAAGCAGTGCCTCATGGCCCAGACTCTGGTGCAATGTTAAGGTCAAAACAGTGAGGGATCTGAGTGGTGCAGGAACTTTGGCTGTGGACAAGGTCATATTTGATGTAATGTATATTTGAGATTGTCTATTTGTGGTTCTTCTCCTCAGTGATTCATAACCATATGGTGTTCCAAGATCATTTGAGTGCAAAAGTGGTCAGTTACAGGAATAATGTATTTTCTGCTGCCTATTGCAAACTTCTTATTTTGTGGAAAGGGTGATGTAGCTGTACACATTTTTGGAGACAACATTGGTGACAGTAGCCCTCTTGCCACAATTCGTTGCTATTTTTAGTAACATTGAGGAGGATTCTTCTTTCCCAAGCGTGCTTGCAACCACCATTCTTGCATTTGGTGAGGATTTCCGAACTTCAAATTTTTCAGTGCTTTTGATCCTGGAGCAGTTTATTTCCAGTTCTTGCTTTTCAAGCCCTGAATCAAGCCCAGTTGTAATGTGCAATTGCAAGTCACCTGCTGCTTTATTTCCAGTTTGTATCCTGCTGCAATAATCTTTGCCCTAAATAGGCAGAGCCAACTCCTCAGTTTCAACAAGCCCCAGCTTGGACAGGTCCAGCCATAGTATTGGCAGCAAAAGGTCAGTGATTTTAAATAACTTAAATGTACATTGTTGGCACAGCACCAAACCTGATGAGTGTGTTGTTGAGCACAGTGCTGAATCTTGCATTTGCACTCAGTGTGCTTGGCTTCCTCATCATGCACATGTCTCTAGTTGCTGGCAACACTACCACAATTGAGGTACCTTTCTTTTATTGTTTATCCTTCCTCATTCATCTTCTCATCTTTCCCTGGTTCAAATGAAGGGAGAGAAGTCATTCAAAGAAGCACTTAGACTAGCAGAACTATTTCCATTCATAGTATGAACTGCTCATCTCTTGCTGTTGAATTTATATGATGTGCTACCTCAAGCTGACATGAGCCAGGTAGTGAGGTACCTCACCAAATTTCTGCAGTCACCTGGGTTAAGCTCTTATAGATGAAAGCAGGGGAGGGTATGTTCATAATTTGTTGTCGTCTCGAGCATAGCAACTTGTTTGAGGTGCCTTGTCATAGGATCTCAACCCTCTAGGTGAAGAACTTCTTATGAGCAGAATGTATCTGTAAAATCAAGTAGAGCTTCTCTACTTTAGTGATTGCTATTGATTGTGGATGTTGTTTCTCTGGGATGTTAGGCATATGAAAAGAAGGCATCCACAAGATGGAGATTTGATTTGGGACGGAAAAGAAACTTTGAGCAGGTATTTGCAGCTGTGTCATCACATGCTCCATGAACTGAAAAACTTTCACTGAGAAGTAAATGAATAACCCATGTTGTGGAATCTTGTGGTGCAGTGCTTTCCTTGTGACCTGAATGCATAACTGTTGGATGTAGGATCATTGTATAGCAATGCTGATGTTGGTTGTGGAGGGAGGATATTATGGCAGGTGTTTGGGATGAGGAGAATTTATTGGTTTCTTCCACTGTACACAGAAGATGATTTGAGACGGATGACAGTATTGCAAGGTCTTGATTATCCACTCAGATCAGACAATGACAGCCAAGAGTTGTAAGCAACCAGGGAAAGAGATCATAGTGTTATCATTTGCACACCAATAAACTGTTTGTGCAACTCTGTTCAACACTGGGAAAGTGTGACAGTGTAATCCATTTTGTATCTCTTTTGACATATTAGAAAAGTAGAAACTTCCTTTTTATGTGGTCATTACTTACTAGGACCTTGTCTAAGCATCACTTGTGCTGTAGCATGAAAGCGGAATCCTTCTTGTTGTATATGCCACCACACACTGGGGCAATTCAGTCGTAGTTAAACCACCATGCTAGCAGTGTCTTCATGAGTACCTTCACCACAATCTTTACTAAAAAGTCATGTTGTGATTGAAGACAATTCAGGAATTCAGAGACTTTGATCAGCCCATGTGGTGACACATAATTGATCCTCCTCATACACTGTCCATTATTTCATGTTTATGAGTGGGGTGTGAAAATAACCAACATGCTATTTTGGATGCTGAAGACATTGGTAGAGGCCCACGCATTGGGTGTGGGTGGATCTATTAACACTTCTGTGCCAAGACTACATGCAAATGCAAGGTCATGTTGACCTTCAATATCTTGTGCCGAGGAAAATAACAGTAGTTTTAAAGAAAAGGACTCTTTGTCTCATGTTATAATTGTATCCTCTTGTAATTACATATATGAATCTAGTGATCAAGGACATGTTAATGATGAATTTATTTAGATATCAACTATCAGTCAGAAGAAACTATCAGCTCATGAAATCTAGGAACATACTTGCATAGATGCTTGTGATGAAGAGTATTGGACTCCTTCAAAGACACCATAAACAGAAAGCAAAGGTGTTGTGGATATTGATGGTTTGAATGCAGAATAGGGGAGACACAATTTTGAACTAATTGAGACAATCATAGAGAGGACTAATGTGAACAAAAAATCTAAGCATAAGAACGTTGGAAAATAGGTGCAATAACAAAAAGTTGAAGTTTCCATGGATGCTCAAACTGTCTAAAAGCAAAAGCAACATGGTAGATTACAATATATTCCTTAAGGATTACAATGAATATAATGCAACAAAAACATTGATTTAAGAGATGAGATGCACTGAAGGATGGAAATTTGCAATGAAAAGATAAGTTAAGAGAGACACAAATTTTTGAAGTGTAGTTTTTGAATTTTTAAAATGCATGGAATTGTTCTATAAATAGAATAGTCGAAAGCAAATATGACTGAAACTTCTTCCTCGCGATGAATAAGTGGGTCTGGTTGAAAGTGTAGTCTAGAATCCCATCTAAAGTCTAGTTCATAGTTTGGTGAGCGAGTTGGTATTTTGAAGAAGGAGGGTGATGGATCTAACGTGGTAAATATGAATTTGCAAAGAATGGTCCAATTTTGGATTGAGAACAATAATGGTTCATTTTATACTAGTGGAAAATTTGTAGTGTTGTGTGTGTATATGTTGCACATATTTCATGTAGATATTTGGTGGAAAATGTGTAGTGTTGTGTAGGTATGTGTTGCACATACATGATGGACAAAAAAAATTAGGAACAATTTTATAATACCAACTAAAGTGCTTAAAAGTTTCAGTTGCTATTGACTACAAGCCTCAAATTTAGCAAGATTTTGCATGATAGACAATTGAATTAATTGCAATGTATGGAAGCTCATGAAACACTCAAAATAACAGTATGTGCAATTCCAATTTGTATTGGAAATAATGAACATTGGAGTCTTGTAATGAAGTTTCTAGATTCAATTGGGTAACACATAGTTCTAAAATGATAACAAAATAATTGCAATGATGACAGAGAGAACTATATTTCATTCAGTGGATAATGGGATTTAATCATATATCAACTTTTATGATCCCGCAAGGAAATGATAACACTAACAAAAGGCTAGCAATAAACAAGTGAATGCAATTACATAGAATATAATAACACAAAAGAAGACAAAAAATATGTCAAGTTTTATTCTGAATGAAAATCTGTCACTAAATTGGTCAGAAAACAAAATCAACCAATCCTAAAGAAGAGGGAAAATAACAATTGCACTTGGATTCCAATATATCACTTCAATGAAAACATTGGTTTCACATTGTGATTACAATAGTGAAAAAACACCCATCGTTGCATCATGTAGGATGAATGGCGTGTGAACCAATAACAATTTTCTATTAGGTTCCAATCCTCCTGTTGATTCAATTGCGTTTATAGCAAGGGTTGTAGATAAGGGGGGCTTGGGAGCAGAACAATTAATCAAATTGCTCTTATTATTATTCCTACCAAAAAAAAAAATTTGTAAAATAAAAATGCCATAGTGGGGGCAATAGATTTTCTTAATAACTAAACAAACATGAAATGTAACAATAAAATAGAAAAAAGATTTACTTTCAATGATGATTCAATAAATTTTGCTTATAAAAATAAATGGCCCAAGTACATCATTTAACAAATTCAGATAGAATTAAAAAATCAAATTTAATTAGTGATTAAATATGTTGATGACAACAATGTGATTGTCGCTAAAATTGATACATAAATAAACATGTAAAAGAATGCCCAAACTTCATTCAAAACGAGTGCATAAATATCCTTGAATTTATTGCTTAAATATATGGCTATTTGAGTTTAGATATAAATTCAAGTCCACTTATAAATTTCCTTTCAATGACATGTGCCTTTATCAACTAATGGGATTTGATGTTAAAAAACGTGTCTTTGCTATGGTTGGTGTTGATTATAGCATGGGGTAAAAATAAAAATGAATATATAAAATTCAACAAACTAAATAAATAAATAAAATTACTTGCAAAAAAATTAAAACTAAATAGTGGGTGAAAAATATACTCCACCCCTTATGGTCGGCACTAACTATAGGAGGGAATTCAAAAAAATAAAAAATATTTTTTTAACTAACAACAATACACTGACCATTTATTATGAAAAATATTTATAACTTATAAATAACATTTATTGATGTTAAAACAAATTTTTTCATAGATTTTGAATATTTTAATTATTGAAATTAAAGGGAAGGAGTGATACAAATCTTATAAAGCAATAGTATATGGGGGGGGAAATTAAATTTTTATAAAAAATTGTGATTAAAACAATGAGCAACATCCTTTGTTCCCTATGGTCATTACAAAATAATTGAATTTTTTATCTTGTAAATATTTTAAATTTATATTTTATATTCATGAGTATGGAATTAATAGTTTTTAAACGATTAATAGTTTTGATCCTATTTGAACATTGTAACAAATGAAATGGAAGGAACATAGTACTTTTTTTATAAAAAACAATGATATGATTGAAAAACATTGAATTTATGTGGAAAAATGTGGGTAAAAAAATGATCACTATACTCTATCACCTAATGGTCAAGCCTATTTTCAAAATTCAAAGGAAAAAAATGGGGCAATTAGGCTTTGAATTTATTTTCATCAATTCAAATGTAGGATTCATCAAAACGTATATCTTTCATGAGGTATAATTTAGTCTGATTCTTGGTTTAAAGAATAAATATTGAAATTCATTAACATCAAATTAATTTGTTTGTTGACAGGATGATGGAAACAAATCACTAGAATAATTTGATTGCACAACAACAAGAACTTGAACAAAATTATCAAGAAACACCAAATAGCACAAATCTAAACCCAATGAGAAATTCCAAATATAACATAAATTGCAAAGGAGATGCTGGTCCAAGCATTTTGTTGTTTCACCATTAATAAGGTTTAAAACACCATGGTCATATGATCTCTTGTTATTAAAGGAATTTGGAGTGGGTAATGAGGCCATGTGTCGAACAATGTCTTTGACATATCCTAGCAAGTAGTTGCTTGGAAGAGGGCTTGGGAAGAAGTTTTTCAAGGCATAGAACATCATGAATTGAGAATGATTAGGCTAGATATCTCTGCACAAAACATAAAGTATCAACTTGAAATGAGAGGCAGAATAACTATGAAAGACAAAATCAATGATGATTAATGTTGACTTATAATTGAAATTGACTCAAGCTTTCTTTTTGGGTGGCAAATCTGGGAGAGGTCAAAAAGAAAAACCAAGCTCCAAATTAGGTTTAGACTTCTCCAAAAGAGGTTTCACAACCTCTTCATATAATCATTGTCAGGTTCTAACACAAAAACATCACGACCAATAAACTGATAAGCTCAAATGTACTTCCCTGCCAAACAATCAAAGAAAGTAATATTTTAATCATCAGAAGGCACATATTGATGTTTTAAGCTTGTAGAAAGAAGTCAAGATGACATACATGTTGATGAGTTTATGGTGACTATTAGAAAACCAAGAAGGCTATAGAGGTGAATAAGAGCCCTTAATGTGGACACATGCATCTCTTGACCTCCTTTGAATGGTATACTTTTGTTTGATTTCTCCATTGTATCAATGTCTCTAGCAAAATATCATCCTCACTCATAGGAACACCAAGCCTCACCATCTTTGGGTGACTTTCTTGAAACTGGAATCCACCCATTTGGTGAACAAGAAAAATTGCCCAGTTAAGTTGAGTATGCAAGATAGTGAACAATGAGAATTAATCTAATACGATTTTATGGAATTATAGGTAATGTAAATACAATTCAGTTGGGGAATTACCATTTTGCCCTTGATTTTGTTACTCATATACAGTAAATAATTGATGACTGCCCATTTGAAATGGATCTCATAGCCATTCGTGTCTAAGAAGGACTTGATTTCCTTGAAGATGCAAAGGTCATCATCATGGAAAATAAAAAATGCACCATTCCTTTCCATGTATTTTTTGGCAAAACCAAATATCCCATACACATAATAGTTATCTATGTGATAGTTCCACCAGGGGACAATAGTGGGAGGTATTGAAACAAGAGGGATTGGCAAGTCTGAAGGAACTTTAGTAATGAGGATAATAGACTTGCCAATTGTAAAATCCTACAAAACGGAAGGAAAATTGTTAGCAACCTCTAGAACAATATGAATCAAATGAAATGCACATAAGGAGTTTCCTATTCGTACCTTTGAAAGCATCGTATTGAATTTGTCAAACTGAGTGGGCCATGAGCCAAAAGAAACTCTTGTTGCCACCATGTCTTGCCACGAAAGATTACAAGCTTTAACAAATAGCTACAAAAAAGAATTGTCGCTACTTGAAAGTTCAATGGGATTTGGGATGGGATTTTGAAAAGATCCAAATTGGGATCTATGTCAACATTCAGACATCACCTCCTTTAATGGATAGTCCAACATTGCAAACCTTTTGGGTTTGGAACATGCTCACCCTGCTTTACATCCTCCTCATCTTATTTATCACCTTAAGGTCCAATAGATTGGTCCTTGGTCCTCCTCAACTTCTTAGCATTCTAGATCCTCTTCCCACCCCTAAAACTAAAATCAATTGAGGTGGGCTTGTCAAAACATGCATCTTCAAACATTTCCCTTAACCCACACTTCAACTTTGGGGTATTGTCAACTGGGTTAAGTACCACCCATAGGATGCCAAATTGCCATTTGACCACTCCTTCAAGAGCTCCTTCTTGTACATGGTGTTTTCTACTTTAGGATCGCACCAAATCTTAAGAAGCGGAAGGAGGCTATGAATTGCCTCCCTTGCAAATAGAACATGGGAAAAATACCTGCGACAAGGGAATGGGGTTAAATGAATGGAATATTGATTTTGAAGGCAAGTACAAAATTGGGTTGGACAATGGAAAGGCTATTATGTCCTTTACTTGTAAATCACTCACTTCAAAGTTGCCTCACCACTAGTCTGTTGTTGCCAAATCTTGTTTTTCATGATTCCACCCTTCAATTTGAATTCATGATAAAACAGAGATTCCCATAATTCAAGCTTCCAAATGACTTATGAAATCTTCAAGATTGTGAACCTTGACATTCTCGAGGATAGACACACCAACGTCCGTGACTATGCTATTAAAAAACTTCTTGGCCTCCACTTCACAACACAATGAAAATACAAATGCAAAACCATTAGCAAGAATGCCCAATGAAAAAGCTCATAGAGAATCTCAATATACAATCACGATGAACCAAGAAGGTACTTGAAACCAAAACATTGTTTTGTGAAGCCATTTCTCAAAAATGGCATCTGATAAACTAACCCTGGGAAATTTCTAAGCTTCTTTGGGAACCGAGGACTGGTTCCATTGCTTGAACCAAGAAACCTTCTATTTGTCATTCACTTTTGAAAAGATGAGCAATTGCAACTTCTTAGTCATCATTTCTGAATCAAGATTAATGTTGTAATGAACATGTACTTGTTGGAGAAATTTAGGACCAAATGCTGGGTCACAAATAGGCAGTCTCTTATGGAACGTTGTCTTGTGTTTTGTTCAAACACTCTCCATTGCTTTGTTACTTAACGAAGCCAACATTTATAGGTTTTGTAAAGCGAGATTTGGAACATCTACATAATACAAACAATATGTGAAGTTGATAGCAACTGCAAGTTCCCTCTACAAGAAAAAATTTGGCTCAAAATCATATGCAATTGTCCTAGAAAATGGAGCTAATTTTGAGATTTTCTTTTGAAAATTACCTTATACGTAAACTCAAAAATGCCTCATGCGTGAGGCTATACCAAGGGTTCTTGATATTATTCTTGCATTTCTTGTATTGGGCATCTAAAATGACTTCCTTGAATTTTTGGAGTGGAATCAATTCAATGGATTGAATGCAAAAAAACTCATGAATAAGTGGTGGTTTCATGTGGTCCATCTCAATGGACATCTCAATGGACTTGCAAGAGAAAATAATGTCAAACGTCAACAAGGCTTCATTTGACATCTATGGA